>Ga0075441_10001018_pt1 | contig 13802 bp, 15 predicted proteins | sample CoawatmetaG00DNA_FD_71582 | JGI IMG/M metagenome (GOLD analysis project Ga0075441, IMG submission 71582) | Marine microbial communities from the West Antarctic Peninsula - Coastal water metaG002-DNA | ecosystem: Environmental > Aquatic > Marine > Coastal | place: Atlantic Ocean: West Antarctic...
ATTTACAAAGTGAATTGCATCAACCAATGCAATCACAATCACCAAAGCAATCACCAGCGTCTTCTCAACAACATTCACAAAGTGAATTGCATCAATCAATGCAATCACAAAATTCTTATCAGCAACAAATGGAACAATCATCTCAAAGTCAACACTCTCAAAGTCAACAACATTTGCAAAGTGAAGTGCAAAAATCACCAACATCTTATCAGCAACAGATTCAATTACCAAAGCAATCACCAGTGTCTTCTCACCAACATTTACAAAGTGAATTGCATCAATCAATGCAATCACCAAAATCGTATCAGCAACAAATGCAACAATCATCTCAAAGTCAACACTCTCAAAGTCAACACTTACCATTATTCCAACAAATGCAACAACCACCCATGCACTCCTCCGCATCTTCTCAAAGTCAACAGTTTCAAAGTGAACAACTTTCAATTTTGAACAAGAACTCACCAACAGTAACAACAATTACAGGGGAAAAACGTCAATCTGTTGTATTAGGTCAGTCCCATTTGAACGAAGGTGATGTAGTTCTCTTTGATTTTAATGCTTTTTCAAGTACACCAATTGAACAACATGAAGGCAATATACTCCAAATTTCATCAGCTAAAATGAACAAAATTATGTGGTTAGATGATAATAACAAGTTGGATTCTAAGTGTCTTCCTGGTTGGTATCCAAATTGTGATTTATCAGAAACCACTGTGCCTAGCTCGGATACAGAAGATGATGCAAAAGATGAAGACTTCAATGATCCTACCACCACTGGCCCATCATCGGTCCAAAAAGATGAAAGAACCTTTCCACCAGTGCACAACCAACAAGTTCTGGAAAACGATACACTTGTATCTGTTGCATATGGATATATTATAAATCAGAACGGAATAGCAAACAACAAGATTCCTATTCAAGAAAATGGTATGGTTGTTGGTGTTGATATGAACAAAGAACTTGTCAAATGGTGCAAAATTTGTTTTCAGAAAAATGAAAACGAACATTGGTATTCGTGGCAAAAGCTCCAAAATGTGGAACTGAAAAAAAAGCATCAGAAACGCTGATGATAAACATCTGATTAGAAAATTGAGTAATGTAGAATCAAGATTTATTTGGAAGGTTCACCAACTCAAAAAATATCCAAAGCTTCATGAAATACCCATAAAATATTTTTATTTTATTTGTCAAAAGTTTTCACAAGAAATTAATATAAAAAACACTGTCACTACTGTTTTGTTATACAGATTTCACGAACACAAATTTCATGAATGTATAGCTTTGTTAAATATAAAAAATATAAGAATTCCAATATATACATATAATATACCAAAAAGATTACACATATCATATAATTACATCTATATACACTGTATCTGTTCAATCCTCTTCTCCATGTGTTTGAATCTATGTATGTTCAAAAACCGAAAAAATATCCACAAATCTCGAATTGTCTACCATTTTTGAATGCAGTGCTGGAACAACTTCTACTCCTGCTACCGACCATCCAAGTAGCTATTACGGGACTACACAAACATATGTACCATTATTTGCCGATAGTATTCATGTTCGATTGGTCATTTTGCCTTTACATGTGGGTGTTTTCCCCACTGATGCGATTTTGTTTCCATTTTTTTAAAAAAACTATCCACATCGAGCTGACACTCGCCACATGATGAATTAAATGAGGAGAAGTAGGGTCTCAAAACTACCGAGAAGAATCGTACTGCACTTATGCATTCTGTTCTAGAACTCGCAATTGGGAACGCCATTGTGAGCATTGCAATGGCGTTCCCAATTGATGATAACAGACCACGTCGCTAAAAAAATATAGCCACGTCTATAAAAAAAGTAGCCACATTTTGTTTAACAGTCCGAAATATAAAATAAATCATTGTTAAATCAATCTTCTTCGTGTGATAATCCTTCTACTCGTGCAATGCCTTCTGTAGCTTGTTGTTCCAACCGTTCTGCGTATGCCTTTGCTGTGTTTGCACGTTTCCTCCATTTCCTTTTTTTAGACCTCATCTCGGCCAATTTTCTCTTCAAGGTCAATATCTTTTTTTTCAATGCATAGACCTCATCAATGGCAGCTTTAGCACGACGTTTTTCAAATTCTATTACATCGTTGTCGGTTGCCGTTTTATTTTCGGTGTCTTCATCTGCTATCAAAAAACCATCTTCGAAATCGTAGTCATTACCACGTTCGTCCTCAGAAGAATCGGATATGACATCAGAACCAACCTCTGGTTCATCATCCACAAATGGTTCATCATCCACCAATGAATTCTTTTTAACAAATACTCTAAAATCTTTTGACATTTATGTCGCGTCGCATGACTTATATATGGTATAAAAGTCACATTCGACATGACAATAAATCAACTATGATATCAATGAATGACACAACACTGCAACAAAAAGCTACCAACGCTACATCCACTGTTTGCGAACCAATAGCTTGGGATGATATTTTAAAACATCCCGCTACCAGATTTCATCCCAAATCTGTAAGAAGATACCTCTTCAATGTAGTCGAAAAATTGAACAATCATCTGGCCATATGGATGGATGGCCCAAGCATATGCAAGTTACGAATCCGACGCAACGGTACGCAAGGTGGCAATGTCGATGTTTCCGTCAGTGTGTGGCGTGCACGGCAATTATTTCCATGGATGGTGCAATGTCAGTGGCTTGAAAATGAAAAAAAGAAAATGCTGTTTCGAAATGTAATAGAAATCTTTTTAGCCGCAAAGAATCGAAAGGAGATTTACCACACCCCAACAGTGTCGGAACTACCACTACGGCAATCTCCTGTCATCGAATGGTTAAAAACACAGCTTGCATTACCAGTCGAGTGCTGTTCTCTGAAATGGGCTGGATTGAATCCAAGAGAATGGTTGTACAGCAGCTTTTTAGAGGAAGTCAAATATCCTGAAGAATGGAATCCCAAAAAAATAAGCCAAGAGATGTATAGCATTTTGCCGAGTTGCAAACCTACTAAACGATTACGCCAACACGGCATATCCATGATGTATGTGCCGTCGCGCGATAGCTGCAAACGAGTGTTAGATAATTGGATACAAAAATACGAAAACAACGAACAATTAAGATTTTGAAAAAAAAAATAGCCACCATTTTTAACAATCCGAAAAAACCATTCAACAAATCAAACCCGTCAATAAATTGATTCATGTTTTTTAGAGATTTTATAGATTATACTTTCTCTGTTCTCTATGGTAAACTGATTTAATAATCTGAGACGGTTGATGTTGTGAAAATTCCCACAGGTATTTAGAATTTTATAGATTATACATTCTCTGTTCTCTATGGTAAAGTGATTTAATAATCTGAGAATTTTGCACAACATTTCACCAGGTTTTTAGAATTTTATAGATTATACATTCTGTGTTCTCTATGGTAAACTGATTTAATAATCTGAGAATTTTGCACAACATAAACATCTGATTTTGTTCTATTTGTCGTGCACACAAATCTGTCCTGTTTGCATCCAATTATGAATGTCTTTGTGATTATACATGTCTATAGTTGTTATGTCTGGGAAGAGCATGAAAACAATCTTTTTTAAATAGTTCAACGATTTTACATTTTTGGTCAAATTAATTTTAAACTCCAAATTTGTATCGCTTTTAATAATATAGTCACCACTCTCAGTAATGAGACCTTGCACAACTTCGACCATTACACGTGAATTGTCCAATTTGCAAATGCAGTCGGTGTGGCTGTATTTTAAATGTGTGACACCAGCTTCTTCTCCATTGGTCAATGTATACACTCTACGAAATTCCAGAGGTTCAAGCTTCATCAATTCTGTATCATTTTTCCAAATGGAGATGGACATTTTATGTTGGATGTGGGCAATTATATACTCTGTTTTCGATAAAGGTCAAAAAGAAAATAGAAAGTAATTGTTTGTCGTGCAACTTCATAAAGAAATTGCTCTCTCACATAAAGCTATCAACCGAAATGGCCCACAGCATATTCCTACCCACCAACACAGCGCAAAGCAATCAGGAAGTGCTTACTGACCTCTCCACTGGAGTAAAAACCCAAACAGCTCTCGTCGAGTTTACTTTCAATGGGTTTGCAGGTAAAATGTACATTCCTCACCCCATTTTTCTGAAAGAATTGATTCTCACGCCAAAAATGCATGCAGTGGGTAGTGTAACGATTGAAATCTGTCCCGAACAGGTGTGGGCAGCGTTTAATGCTGCTGGATTTGTCACCAAGTTTGGGTTTCTCAATAAATTACAAGTTGTAAATTGGGCAAAATGTAAATACAAAATTAATATGAATATCGATGTTCCACAAGAAACAGAACAGTCCATGGCATGGCAGCACGTTGGCACGTACTATTGAAATACGCAGAACAAAGGTTTTACACAAGTTTCATCGACTGGATGCACTCCGACAGTCCCCGAAAATAGCGAATGAGCTTATAGAATAAAAACAAATAAACACAAATCAAAGTCCCTTTTTCATTTTGTCCCGTTTAGTATTTTAATTAAATCTCGCTTCAATGCCGATACGCGTTGTAGCTGCAGAGGCGACAACGTAGAAAGATTCATGGCACAGATAGCATCAAATTCGATACGTGATTGTATAATCACACTCGGCCATGATTGCAGTACTGTTCTGAGCTTGGCTACATTGTCCGTGCTATCTTCGAATGTGTGAGAAGAACATTTTTGTTCCACTGTTTGAATAATTTTTTGCATGTGTTGTGTTCGAGGCAATACTGTGGCTGGATATAGGGGCAAGTCACGAACTGATGTATAAAAGCACCACTATGGAAATTAACCATGACTTCAAAAGCAGTCGTAGAAGAAATGCTGCAGCAACTCGGACTGTTAGAAGGAAAATGGACGAAGTTGGAAAGAATCGATGCTGGATGTGGTTTTATTGTACAAAATATAGAATTGCTGTCTACTCTACCCAAACGAGTGGTCGGTGATACAACAGCACTCTCTTCCAAGGTGACTCTAACACGGCGTAAAAGTGTTTGTGCGTTGGCCAGAAGATTAGCCAAGGAATTACAAGCCAGCATTATTCGTCGAAGGAAACAAGTGAGAATAAACAAAAAAACAGTGAGTCTGTACTCCTATCGTCTATTTTACTGTAAATGATTTTTATAAAATGTGGTTGTATAGGGAAAGATAAATTGGTCTACATATTCTTTTGGTATCGTAATTTCTACTCGTTGGCTTGCCGTTCGTGACGATGACGGCCAGTACTCGATTGACGATGCGTGTCCTCTACTATCTACTGTGAATTCGAGTTCTGATATTTCTACAGGCAACAATTTCAATTTGACAGCTCTCGCTATATTTTCCATGAGTTCTTGATTTATTACGTCTGGTCTTTTCATACATAAGCACAGTGTTGCCTCCCTTATATACGCCTTTTAAAGCCATTCGCTTTCCTCGTCACTGGAGTCGTAGATGGTGATTATTTCGTTGCCATCTTCGTCTACACTGATGTGTAGAGGTGCTGGTGGAGCGGGAGCAGCTGGTTGAGAATTTTCTTGAGCGAGATGTCTTCTGACTGAACTCAATGACCGAAAGTGTTGAAACGAAGGAGACAGATAGTGTTTATCGACCACACCTTTGGTCTTACCACGTGTACGAAGCGATTTGATGCATTGCCAGCCAACTGGTAGTTGCGGTACTGCGTTGGGGTTTATTTTAACCATTTTTGTGAGAGAACAAAGAAGCACAAGGTAAAATTTTGAAAAAAACAAGGCAAAAAAAGTAGCCACATTCGAGACACAAATATTATAATGTTTCTTAGAGTAATAGATATATTTGTGTCTCAGTCTCAAAACGATTCGAGACACATTTAGAATATATGTTCTTAAGAGTAATAGATATATATGTGTCTCAGTCTCAAAACGATTCAAGACACATTTAAAATATATGTTCTTAGAGTAATAGATATATTTGTGTCTTGAATTTAATAGATTCGAGACACATTTAAAGTATATGTTCTTAGAGTAATAGATATATTTGTGTCTCAGTCTCAAAACGATTCGAGACACATTTAAAATATATGTTCTTAGAGTAATAGATATATTTGTGTCTTGAATTTAATAGATTCGAGACACATTTAGAATATATGTTCTTAGAGTAATAGATATATTTGTGTCTCAGTCTCAAAACGATTCGAGACACATTTAGAATATATGTTCTTAGAGTAATAGATATATTTGTGTCTTGAATTTAATAGATGTTGTAAAAAATGTGAATACGAAAAAAATTGAGTATATAGGTCACATATATGCCCATCAAATAGAAAGAAAAAATGGAAGGTTTAGTAATGTGTTCCATATGTTGCGAAACCAAACAACCAGTTGCATTATGTTTGTGCAATGAAATGGAGGACAAGCGTATTTGCGAAACATGTGCTGTAGCCTTGCATAAAGGTTGTGACAATATTACGTGTAATTGTTTTACATTTACTTGTGCATTTTGTAGACAAACTGATGAAGCTATTCTTCCATGGACAAATACCAGTGTATTGTACTGGAAACAACGTGCGACTGATTTGGCAGACCGATTGGAGAGATGTGCACTGGAAATGGCACGAAACACTCTCTATGTCAGTGAACTATTGGCTACATTAGAACACGTACAGGAAGACAATAATTCACTGGTAGAACAATTGAACGAGAGGAACCATAGGCCAGCTGTTAGAGTCACCGAGAACAATGTTATAACCGATAGTCATCACGAATTTATGAATAATTAACTCGTTTGGTTTTCTTTTTTTGTTGTTGTGCTGTCAAAATCTTTGATTTACCTTTAGCTACAGGTTTTTTTTACAAATGGTACTCTTACGTGTTGCAAGAATCTACTATAAAAGTAGATTCTCGCCCATCAAAATACAAAACATGTCGCTCAAAATAGTCAGTCTTTTTGCAGGTATTGGCGGATTACATGTTCCAGATAGTATACCATTACTGTACTGTGATATCGACAAACACAGCAGGCGTGTTTTAAAAGCTCGTATGAAGGATGGCTTTCTTGCAAAAGCACCAATCCACGAAGATGTTTGTACACTGGAGCGATTGCCTGCTAATTGTCAAATGTTGGTGGCTGGTTTTCCTTGTCAAAATATTAGTAGCGCGGGCAACAAAGATGGCCTTGACGGCAAACAGAGTGGTTTGTTCTGGGAAGTTGCGAGATTAGCCAAGGTATCACGTCCTCAGTATTTGTTTCTTGAAAATGTTAAAAACATACGGTTTCTACCTTGCTGGAAGATAATTTTGCACACGTTGCACCAGATTGGTTTTGATTGTCGCTGGGTTCAAACTTCTGCTGAAATGTGTGGTGCTTTTCACGAGAGAATGCGCTGGTTCTGTCTATGTGAATTGGTACGAGAAGCTAATCAAGAGACACTGCAGTTTGACGCTGTTCATATGTATGCCAATGGACAGCTGGTCGATGGTGTCTATTCAGAAACATGTGCAGTTGTCGGTCATCCTGTTCCGCTTGATTTGACATTGGTACATTCAACGGGGCCAAGACCTTGTGCATCCACAGATATAGTAACACATCCAGTAAAAAGAGTACGATTTGCTACACCACGACATTCTGGTGGAAGTTATCCTGCATTAGGTTTGACAGAACGGTGTTCGTATGACTTGTCTACTCAATTACGTTTCGAAATAGCAACACCACTATCAATCCGATGGGTAAAGCACTGTCGCCCAAATGCTGATTGGGTAGATATAATGATGGGATTTCCAAAAGGATACACCGATTTTTCAAAGGTATTGAAACCCGAATCCAAAGATGCATCTCATTCGTTTGTGGAAGATATGTCAGTACCGCGTCTCATTGGAACTGGAGGTATTCCCAATAGCATACGACTGCGACTCCTCGGCAATGCATGTGTACCACAGCAGTCCGAGCTATCTTTCAATGAGTTATGGACAAGAATGAAAATCCATCAAGAATCCGAAAACACTTTTCACAAACGTCGTAAAATCCAAAGTAACAGTGGGAAAAGAATGAAAACTCGTTAAGAAGAGCAAAACGACCATTATTATACTACGACACGGGTTTGGAAGGTCAAAACAAATACGATTGATTTCTTTTATCGGTCTATTGTGATGTCTTTTATTTTTTTTGTTCCTAAATATGTGACAAAGAGTGATTATTTTTGTCAGATTTTTGTCAGATTTTTGCCAGCAACAATTTATCGTAATTCAACAGTTGCAACACTTGTATCATCACCACGTGAACACAAAAACAAAACACGCGAACTCCCCTCTCCCAACATACACGTATCTACTCACTGCTTTTATCTGCCTACTGCTTATCTCTATGGTGAAATACAAAAAGAAATGCAGCACAGGTGCACGACAAGGTGCAAAACCAAAAACAGGTGCTGAAAGGATGAAAAAATATAGACAGAACTTGTTAAAACGGGCACAATCAGGAGATAGACGAATCAGCAGAGAAGCTAAATTGCTTATACAACGACAGAAAGACAGAATCAAAGCAAACAAACAAGTTACCAATACATCACAACACAATGCCTACATGGTTGAAACACCTGGTATGGAGTGGATTAACAAAATCAGTTCTTTCGCTGCAAAAAAGGAACTCATGTCTCGTGTACGACATGCATTGCCACCACCTGTATTCGTCTCTGGAAATGCCGTACCTGTACCAGCTAACGTCAACGATAGAGATGTTATGTTTTTAGATGACATTGGTACGTGGAGAGCTTGGTTTCATATGAAAAAAAGTGAAATATCTGGAGCGGGACAAGGTCTGTTTGCTGCACGTAGCTTTCAATCTGGGTCGATATTGACCAAATACATAGGTAAAACTACAAAGAGTTGTGCTACGAAACGAAAGTGGTTACGAGACCGTGAAAAACAACATTACGTATTGGAATTGAATGTCAATGGTAAACCACTCTGGATTATACCTCTTGGAAGTGGTATGTACTCTCACATTCTAAACTATAAAACTAAACCCAACTGCGAATTTGATATGAAAACAGGCATCGTCACCGCAATTTACGATATCAAGAAAAACGAAGAATTAACTTTGAATTACGGCAAGGACTATGTCAAAACGTGGGAATCGTGAATTGTTTTACAATTGTTTTACAAAAAGTAACACAAATTGCAATATAAATCAACAAATGCATCAAATATATATAAAACACACATCCTATTATTTTTTAAAAACAAATAATTTTTGGTGTCACTATTTGTCACATTTTTCCCAATTGATATAGAGTAATAGAGAGTAGAATACAGGTCGACTCCCAATGGGTCGGCTTCGTACACAGGAAATAGAATACAAAAAAAAACAGATTTACTTTGCATGTTTTATGTCTTCTACCTCTCTATGTTCGTGTTTTTTTCCGACCCCCAGACTACCGAATTTGGTATCATTGAATTTTGAAATATCTATCCCACGTTCACAAAAATATAGCCACGTCGCCCAAAAAAATAACCTTACAGATTATACATTATGTGTTCTCTAAAGGAAAGTGTTTTAATAATCTGAGTTTTTTTTCCTCTTTTTACGTGGACTTTTACGGGTGTCTACTTCCAAGTCGGCTGGGTTGTACGTTGAACGTTCTGCAAACCACCGCAACACACATTGCTGGTGCGTAGGCAAGTCGTGCTGGTGGTCAATAACAAATTGCAGCAAATTTTTGTACACGCTCAAAGTAGCTAAATTTTGCATTTGTTCTCTAATTGTCAACAAACGACAATCTACCAACGCGCGTTCAAGTGGCGATTTTGTTTCATCGTGTTCAATCGGTGCGACCAAAGTCGATGGAAACGACTCGATGCCTTGCAACGAAAACAGAGGTTTGACAGGATGTGCATTGATACGAGCATCGAAATGTTCAAAGTATTGTTCAGGATTTCCTAAAACAGTTTTGAAGATTTTGCAATAAAAAATGATAGGTATACTGTTTTTGTGTTCAGCTCTTCCATCTCCTTCGTGCTGTTCAGTTTTGGCTTGTGCACGCACCGCAGCAAGCAATATACCATCGGTTGACGGTTCTTCTTCAATCCATCCATCAATTTGACGAGCAGCAAACAATAAACCCATTTTACTGGACAACACGGTCTGTCTTCCATACCATTTCGGATGTACAATTAATTCACCAGAACTGACTGCTCTACAGATGACCAGGACATCGTCCACCTCTTGTTGTGTGAAACCATGGTTGGTCAAGTTCTGTAATGTATTTTCTAATTTAAATGTATAATGCGAATGTTCGTTCAAAAGGCCATTTACTTTACCACATCCTAATGGTGGTGCTAAGATATGTTGCAAGTTCCATTTGCAGGTTTTAGAATTACCCATTGAAATTGGATTACCAGTTATCAAAGTTGTGGCAATATCCGTAAAAATTTCACTGATTCGTTCATTCGATTTGCCTGCTGCTGCAACGGAAGTTGTATGGTCTTGTCTTGAAGGTTTTGGTGGCATGTAGCACATGCGTACCCCCAATTGACGGATGGCGTCCAGATGTTTGGCATTTCTTGTTTTGGCATTGAAGGTTGTCATCGGTTTACGTTTTTTCTTTATTTTGGTCTTGTTTTTGTAAACTTTTGAAGGTTCTGTGTTTCTAATTTTCAAATATTCAGTTTTAAATTTATCAAACAACGAGTGATACTTTTTGCGTTGGCCTTTGACTTGTGGTAGATTGGCAAATGCAAACGAGTTGACTAAATTGGCAGGTGATGGTACGTGCGTAGCGGTCATTTCCATCCACATACCATTGATGTTTTCCACTTCAATGGTATAGGTGCGGTCACATGGTCTTCCACAAATAATTTTAGCAGCATCCTCGAATCTTCCCATACTTGATGCCAATGACAAATAGTCTGGATGAAACCCAGCACCGCGACTGTACAGTTCAATTTCATGTTTTTTGCTATCGAATTTAGATTGAGCTTCGGTAGTTGCGCCCGTAATTTTGGACTGTGCCAATACCAACCGAAGACTTCCAAACGGTTCAGTAATAATAGACAACCCGCTTCGAAATTCAGCATTACAATGAATATCTGGTTGAATACTTTTCCAAAATTTCTCACCCATGAAACGAATTTGGTCAATGATGCTGTCGCGTGCGGCAAATTTTTCATTCAAACGCATCGAACCAATCAACCACCAAGCGCGTGCACCTGCAGCGCGTCCTACTTTGGTGTTCCCATGCGTTGCTGGATGTGAAACCGAATTTGCTTGCACTGAAGTTAAAATAGCATTGGTTTGATTTGTGGATGGAAATTCAATATCCACCATTTTTTCAATGGCACGAGCTAATAATGTGAACGGAGTACCATGAATTGTATTTTCAATTGTAGGAACAACTTTTCTGGTTTTAGAATTACCAATCCATGATGGATGCGAGAGACCTTGGAGGTAGCGACGTCTTAAATTGTAGACACCTGTTGCCAACCATGCGATATAAGCGTTGCAATAACTGAAAGAACAAAAAGAGAAAAAAGGAAGAGGTTTAGAAATTTGAAAAAAGTAGCCACGTCTACAAAAAAGAACTTACCATGAACCTAAAGGTGTCATCAACGTCGTCAAAAAATTGTTTAATGTCGGTTCAGAAGTTTGCAAGCCTTCGTAGTAGAGAATGAACAACCATTTAAGTTCAGACAACTTTGCGTTGCGTTCGTCTCTCTTTGTCCATTTTTTCGTTTCACTGAGAAGACTACCACCAGCTTGGATAGTAATTTGCAACTTGTCAAAAGTGTCTTTGATATTGGAATCAGTCCAGAAATCTTTGTCCGCAAATTCTTTTAGTTCTTTAAAAATGACGTCCCATGCTTTAATAATGTGTTTACTGCCACGACAAACGCTTTTAAAGCTTACTTTAAACGTTCTTTTGACGGTATTGCCTGTAGTAACAGGAACTGCAGTGTGACGTTTCACTTTACCTAAATGCTTCTCTCTATCAAAGACAGAGATTTTGTTTTTTGTTCCTTTTTCATTTTTTTCTCCAGCAATACCAGAACAATCAATACCCGATTGAAAACACAATACAATACAGCAGAGTATGCCGTACCACGTGTTTTCACTTGCGTTTTGCATGATGTTACGCATGTTGCCATTTGATGAACCTGTATCACTACCACAGGATTTAAGCATGGCGTCTAAACTGGGTACAGATTCTGGCCCAATCCAATCCATGAAAGCTGATTTTTTAATCATCATTTTACATAATGTTTTTTGTGGTGAACTCACATCCAAGCACATTAAAGGCCCACTCACAGCGTTAACACAGCCGATTAATCTATCTAATTTTAATTCGTTCATCAATTGCGAATTCGATAGTTGTGAATCAGCTACACTGGAGGAGGAGGAGCTTGAGGTAGTTACACCTTTTTCTGCCGCCATCTTGAAAGCAGCTGTATCAATATTTGTTGTATCTGATGTTAATACTGCAAGTGCTGCATCGTATCGAGCCAATTCACCAGCACGAACGTATTCAGCCAATTCTTCGATGACCAGTGTCCGTTGTGCGTGGTACATGTGCGCATTGTTACCATCACGACTAATCCATCTTTGGTAGATGACTTCAAAGTTATTGATCAAAGTCTTTATTCTTGTAAGATTTAAGTTAACTTTGCTCACACCCTTCAATGGTTTTTTAGCTCGCAAAGCAGTGGCTGCACTTTGAAACGTTGTTAACAGCATTGCTTGGCACACTGGGACGCCTGTACCACTGTTGGTTCGTGATATACGGTCAGCTATTTGTCGAATTGTTGGTGAAGAGAGTTTAGCTTTGTCTTTTTTGGTAGGCCAAACCGCTGCTATTTGGCTTTTTTTGTACCCCTCAAAAACTTGTTCTACAGGTTTTAAAAGCACTACATTGACACCGTCACCGTTGGTAAGCAATAGAATCGATGCGTTGTCACTGTATGCGTTCATTTCGGTAATGTAATACGAGTCAGTGGTTTCACCACCTGCTACTAAACCTTCCACCACATATTGATCTGACGGGGTGGTGGTGGTCTTTGTTCCTGTTGGTGTTAGCCAAAGTGCGTTGATACCGTACATTCTTCCGTTGCGGATGAGAGGGTCTTCGAAAGCGATGCCAAAGCTGTTCTTGTGAGTTTTTGGAGTGTTTAGATGCACCCAGAAGGAGGTACGATAGGAGGATGGACGTGTGGTTCGGAGGGAAAGTCGGGTTGGATGGGTTTTTCTTTTTCTCTTTTTTTTGTGGCCACTTTTTTCGCCAAAATTAAATTTTGCTGGTACAGCTTTGTACTCCATCATGAAATTTTTCGGATTGTTGAACACCCTTGTCATACAAAAAAACACATATGTGTAAAATATGTCGAAAGAGAATAAAAAGTATTATTTTGAATAGAATTTGATTTGCTGTCGGTCGGTTATGGTTACAAATGTCCAATTTTGATTTTTAATTCTGAAAAAGTGTAACTTTTTATTACGTACACTTTGGACGCTCTAACCAGGCTCGCTGGCAATGAAAACTCATTTCGGCAACTTTTTGCCCATTTTTTTCGGGATGGTCTAAAATCATCCAGAATTGAATTTCCAGTCGATTGCACTTATTTTGAAAAGACATCAACCCAACAAATCACAAAATCTCAGATTATTAAATCACTTTACCTTAGAGAATAGAGAATGTATAATCTAAAATCTAATCTCTTATTTTGTTGATTTTTTGATATTTTTTTTTCAATTTTGAGCGGAGGGTCTAAAATCATCCAGAATTGAATTTCCAGTCGATTGCACTTGGTTAGAGCTGCTGCAACGTCC
>Ga0075441_10001020_pt1 | contig 13796 bp, 12 predicted proteins | sample CoawatmetaG00DNA_FD_71582 | JGI IMG/M metagenome (GOLD analysis project Ga0075441, IMG submission 71582) | Marine microbial communities from the West Antarctic Peninsula - Coastal water metaG002-DNA | ecosystem: Environmental > Aquatic > Marine > Coastal | place: Atlantic Ocean: West Antarctic...
GTGATCCAATTATTAAATTAGAGAGATTTATTCTAAAAAATAATTCATGGTTTGGTATTTACGAAATTTTAGACTTCTTTAAAATTCCAATAACAAAGAAAAATATTAATTTATCATTTTTCTCTCTAATAATTTTTATGTACTATACCATAATTTTTAAAATATTTATTAAAAAATAATTAAAAAAATAATTATTAAACACTTATAACATTATCATGAATATTTATTGCTGGTGATATCTTTTCGTAAATAAATTGTATTTCCCGTTCTCGTCTTGTTGTTTCACTTTCGCAAAATGAACAACAACATAATTTTGAAATAATATTTCCCATATATTATTTCAAAAGATTTTAAATTGAAAAAATAAAATCATAATTATTTCAAAAACAAAAAAATGATTCCCGGTATTTTTAAAAATATTTCTCAAAAATTAAAATGTCTAGATAAATTAAAAATCCCTCTCGAAACTATCGATATCATTAAATCTTTCACATTTTATAAAATTCATTCACACGAATATTATAAAATTATTTCAAAAACAAAAGCACCACTCCTTAATATTTTCACAAGAATAAAATATATATCTGGGATTTCTGACGGACATTGGGGTCTCGGTTTTTTTACCCTTGGTAACCCCGAAGAATATTCACAACTTCAAGGTGTAAATTGTATAGATTGTGGAGAATTTGTTCACGCCGGTTGGAGGTCTTACATAAAATATAACTGTGCCACGCCCCCAAATCTTACTGTACCACACTGTAAATGCCCAGTTATCCTCGAATTTTAAATTGATATAAAAATACATTATATACTTTTTTTATCAATAAATTATAATGGCAGGAAAATCTTATTATCCAAAATGGGGAAGTACCGGTATTGAAATGTGGAAAGAAATCACAAAGCTTGAACTTTGGGATTGGTTGGCACAAAACCCACCCCCAAAAAGTGAAGGATATATGTATTGGGATTGTGAAAACATTGAAAAAATTTCTGATGCTGTTGCATTTCAACATCATTCCGGTTGCTCTTTTGCTATGTATTTACGTACTATGCAATGGTGGGCAAAAAATTATAACACATATATGCTCTCGGAGCAGGAACTTGAGGAAAGAGAAATTGATGAATTGAATGCAACACCTGGATAATTTCACATTATATCATTTATATTCACATTACATGCCACATTTTTTAATACACCCTTCGTATTTTTTTCTATATCATCGTTTTCACCCAACAAATGCTCTATTATTTTACTTCTCTCATCCATATCCTTCTCGTTATTCTCCCAATTCGGATGCTTGTCTTCCCATTTACTTATAGACAACCACTGCTTCGTACGCAACCTCGATATCATATTAAAAGCCTTCCCCGATTTTTGTATATTATCCGTCTCCCACTTCCCATCATCCTTTATATGTAATTTCCCTGTTTTCTTATTACTACAATGTATCGGCCTCTCTATTGCAGGTATATTCTCCAAACCCTTCAATACCACCTTCGTTATCCCATTCACATATCCATTATTTTTTGTATTTATAATATCTTCTAACGTAAATTGCAAATCTTGAATAAAATCTTTCAAATTCTTGGCATCTCCACAATTTTTATCCAAAAATAAATTAATCGATAAATTTGTTATATGATTGTTTTGAATGTTTTTAATGTTTTGAATATTATTTATAATTTTCAAATTCTTTTCTTCATATTTTTTTAATTCAAAATTACAAGTTTTTTTATGTTTTTTATAACCACTACATGTTTTATACTTTTTTCCACATGCACAAACCCGCTTCGCATGTTTTAATTTATGCCGCTTCAAATTATATTTTCTTATTGTAGAATATTCACATAATTCACATTTATATATTTCTTCCATTTATATAATTTTACATTTTTATTTTTAAGTTATTGCTAAAATATTTTAAAATGTTGGACGCATTTGGACGCTCGACGATAAATAAAAAAAACCTATTTTTTTATTTATGTTTTGCTGTTGGTAACATTTTTTTTTCAACAGTCTTTTTTTTTAGAGCGCAAATTTACTCATGAGTAAAAGTGAGTAAGCAAAACCAAAAAATATGTTATTTTTTCCCAATACATCATGCTCTGTTTTTTTGCGTGTTGAAAATCTTTTTTTTTATGCAGCGTCCAATTTTTTTGACTTTTTTGATATTTGTAAATTATTTCCCATCAAACTTTTCATTACCATATCATGGTCTCAAAATAAATATTTTTTTTCATTTTCATTTTTTCAGTAACAATTATTTTTCCAAAAAAACAACAAAAATGTGGTTTTTTCTGGTGTTTGACAAAAAAAACTCACCAAACTTTATTTTGTCATTTTAAACCATAAGTCATGTAAACACCAAAAAAATAATTATATGATTGTTACCATCGAGAAAGTTTGATCGTTTTTTTTTTAAATTAGAAATCTGAAAATCAAATTTGCCCTACCCTTGATAGGGCAAATTTCAATATATGGGAACTTCCTTTTTTTTTTTTTCACCAAACTTTTCAGTTGGTAACAATCATATAATTATTTTTTTAGCATTTACATCATTTAACGTGTAAAATGACAAAATAAAGTTTGGTGAGTTTTTTTTGTCAAACTTTTTCTTATTTGTCTTCAATATTTATAATAATTTTCATTATTATAAATTTAATTATAAATTATAAATTTATTTTAATCTACTTCAGATATCTCGATATTATCGTCTTCATGTACCATTGGTGCTTCTCCAGGCATGGCAGCCGGTGCACCACCCATACCAGCCATAGCTTTCATCATCTCTGGTGTCATTCCACCTGGCATTCCTCCCGGCATTCCACCTGGCATTCCTCCCGGCATTCCACCTGGCATTCCTGCGGGGGCAGCAGATTGATACACTTTCTGCATTATTGGTGAACAAATTTCTTCTAACACTTTCTGTTTTGCATCATATTCTTCAGCAGAATTCATTTGATTACCATCCAACCATTTTAATGTTTCTTCCACCTTCGACATAATCGTTGTCTTATCCTCTTCCTGAATTTTATCAGCTAACTTTTCATCATTTACACTATTCTTTAAAGAATAACAATAATTCTCTAATTTTCCTTTCGATTCAACGATTTTTGCATTCTTTTCATCCTCTTCTTTATATTTTTCAGCTTCTTGTACCATTCTTTCAACCTCATCTTTACTTAATCTACCTTTATCATTTTTAATTGTAATCTTATGCTCTTTTCCCGTACTTTTCTCAACAGCTGACACAGTAAGGATTCCATTTGCATCAATATCATAGGTTACTTCAATCTGTGGTGACCCACGCGGCATCGGTGGTATACCATCGAGTTGAAATTTTCCTAGTAAATTATTGTCTTTCGTAAATTTTCTTTCACCTTCAAACACTTGAATCAGTACACCGGGTTGATTATCAGCATATGTCGAAAATGTTTGACTTTTCTTTGTCGGTACAGTAGTATTTCTATCAATTAAATTTGTCATAACACCACCAGCAGTCTCAATTCCCAAAGATAGAGGCGCCACATCCAACAATAATAAATCATCAATCTTATCTGATTTCACCCCAGACAAAATTGCTGCTTGTACGGTTGCACCATATGCAACAGCCTCATCTGGATTAATATCTTTACATAATTCCTTATTATTAAAATATCGACTTAATAATTCTTGAATTTTTGGAATTCTAGTTGAACCACCCACCATAACAATTTTATCGACAGAACCTTTGCTTATCTTGGCATCTTTTAATACCTTTTCAACTGGTTCCATACATTGCCTGAAATAATCCATATTAATCTCTTCAAATCTAGCTCTCGTTATAGTTGAACTAAAATCTTGCCCATCTGCCAAACCATCTATTTCCAAAAATGCCTGTGTACTTGACGATAATGTTCGTTTTGCTCTTTCACACGCAGTTCTTAATCGTCTTAAAGCTCTAGGATTATCAGAAATATCCAATCTTTGTTTTTTTTTCAATTCTTCCATAAAAAAATCAACCAATCTACTATCAAAATCTTCGCCACCCAAATGTGTGTTACCCGCTGTCGCCATTACTTCAAATATACCATCCTCAATTGTAAGCAAAGACACATCAAAAGTCCCACCACCCAAATCAAAAATTAATACTTTGGTTTCTTCTGTAATATTTGCATCCAAACCATACGCAATGGCAGCTGCCGTAGGTTCATTGATAATTCGAAGAACATTTAACCCCGCAATTGCACCAGCATCTTTCGTCGCTTGTCTTTGTGCATCATTGAAATATGCTGGTACAGTAATAACTGCAGAATCCACAGTTTTACCTAAAAAGTTTTCAGCAGTTGCTTTCATTTTTGATAAAATCATTGATGAAATTTCTTCAGGCTTCATCGTTTTTTTTTCACCTTTGTAATCTACTGTAATAACTGGTTTATCATTGCTATCCGGTGATACTTTAAAAGGCCAATGTTTCATATCTTTTTGAACCTGTTCATCTGAATACTTCCTACCAATTAAACGTTTGGCATCGAAGATTGTATTTTTCGTATTCATAGATACCTGGTTTTTTGCCGAAACACCAACCAATCTTTCAGCATCAGTGAAAGCTACATACGACGGTGTTGTTCTATTGCCTTGTTCATTTGCAATAATCTCTACATTATTATTTTTCCAACAACCGACACACGAATATGTAGTGCCTAGATCAATCCCTATTGCTACTTTTTTTGTCATCTTTTATAATTATAAATAAATTTGTTTAAATTATTTATAAAAAGATATTTAAGATTGCATTTTAATTTAATTATATGAAAAAATTTTTATTTTTTTTATTATCAACAATAAATAGCATGGAAATAAATAATTGTAATGAAGTTTGGCGTACTGGAAATAATATTTATTCAATGAAATTTTATGCATGTTTCGAAGCAGTTGAAATTACAAAAATATATAAAGCAAACACAACAAATTTAACTAACATAACAAATTTAACTAACATAACAAATTTAACTAACATAACAAATTTAACTAACATAACAAATTTAACTAACATAACAAATTTAACTAACACAACAAATTTAACTAATATAACAAACACAACAAACACAACAAACACAACAAAAACAACAATAGTAACAAAAACTATGACAGATTCTACAATAATTTCGACTTTAGAAATACCATTACAAATTACCCCATCATCAAATGATTTAATTAAATCACCGTCATCATCAAAAAATGTAGAAATTGTCCCTGTTATTGTTATTTCAATATCAGGTACATTATTTATTTCCATGGTATTTTTTATTTTATTCAAAAAACGTTCATCATGTAAAAATAAAATTCGAGATTGTAGACCACTTTCAGACAGAGTTCCTGAAACATCAAATATAAAAAAAACAGATAATGGAGAGAATAAAGAAACAGAGAATAAAGAAACAGAGAATAAAGAAACAGAGAATAATAAAGCAGTGAATAAAGAATTGCTTAAAAAAACATCGAATAATAGAGCATTGAATAAAAGGGTATTGAATAGAACAAAAAAAAGAATAATAAAGCAAATTTCTTCCAAAACGGAAGAAAGATTACCTCATAAACACGATTTAGAAATGGGTTAATCTTTGAAATTTTTACAAATTCATCATATATAATAATTTAAAATTTTAAATTATTATCTATTTAGAGCCATAAATGTTTACTGCTTTCAACCTATTTAACCTGTCCATTTGACCAACATTTGCCTCTTTACTTGCCTGGCGTATTTCCTTATTTGGGTCTTTTTTTTCAGTAGCTATAGCGGCAGTGTCGCTTCCAGTTGAAAGAGCGGCTATGTTTGTGTATGTACCCTGTTTTCTATTACTTGAGTTGGCGGAACCAAACAAATTCATGCTAAAATGAGAATTCATAACGCTATCATTTTTTAGAAAACCAGAATTCTTTATTTTATGTATGTTTGGACGGCGTGGGAAGCTCCGCGGCTTCGAGATTGCTGTATTTCTTGCTGGTGTTGGCATATATACTATTATTATACATTTTTTTTTTCAAAAAAACCACATTTAAACAATACTGCAAAACCTATAATCGCAATTATAAAATAATATAACAAATAATGAAAACCTTTTAACCTAGTAATTTTAACATAGTAATCAGAAAAGCCAAAGGCTGCTACATACAAAAAAATAAACCCAAACTCTGATGGTATCATATATAATTAGTTAATATTTTTTAAAATCAACAAGTTAAATTCTCTCTGATCCATTGTTTTATTCTAATATTTTGAGGTATTAAAATATTTTGTAATCCATCGTAAATATATTTCTTGTTATCTTCAACATCCTCCTTTTCCAAAATAGCCAACACATTATGAACAACCGATAATATTTTTTTACTATACATTTTCGTAATGTTTTCAAATACTTTATCTATATTAATCACATCTGCCGTCGTATCTTTAAATAAATCAGGCGATTCCAAACTTAATATGTTTGTATACAGCGTTAATGTATGTCTTATTGAAATTTTGTCGGTATTTTCATATGTTTTAATTAAATTTTTCAATCCATTTATGGCAGATAACAATATTTTTTCATAAATAACACAAGTATCTGGTTTATACCATAAATAATATCGCCTTATCGCTTGAAATAAATAATATAAATCATCTTTATTATCTTTCTTATACCAGCGCGTCATACCCTGACTCCACGAAGGCTTCTGTAAATATAATGTATTTTCCGATATACTTAATTTAGTACCAATTGGACAATGTGCTAATAAACTTAATTGTATCATAACCTGCAAAGGTTCCAAAATCATATCACTCTTCTCTTTGATATGTACTATTTTATCCATTAAAATTTAATGATATTTAAAAATTATGTAAAAAAACTTAAAGACTTACAAAGACATTTTATAGTTAAAATGGAATTCATACAAATCTCCATACCAAAAATAAAAAATACCGCATTATTACAAAAAATATTAGATTTGAATCCAGAACAATTAATTAAAGTATTGGAATTAGGCATCACCGCATTTTCATCTACTGAAAACCAAAAACAAAGATGGGAAAACAGCGATTTCAATAAAAAACTAAAAGATATGGAACTGCATGAAAAAGAAGTAGAAAAAATTAATATTTGTAAATTGGAATCAAAAAATAGAATGATAGAAAATATTCAGAGAGAATTTAAGGAAAAACAAGACCAACTATTTCATCAAATTGAATCAAGTGTATCTTTAAATTACAAAAATCAACTGAAATTCAAAGACAACACAATAACAAATATTTCAAATGAATTAAATGTACTTCGCGATAAAAATAACAATATCATAAACTGTCAAAATGATATCGAAAGAACCAGACAATTGGAAACAAATAAATTACATAAAGGTGAAATACAACATATTCGCGATACTTATGAAAATAAGATTGACGTATTGCAAGCATCCATTTTATCTATTCATAAAATAAATGATAATTCATCCGTTAAAGGGAAAATCGGTGAAGATAAAATGAAACTAATTCTGACCATGTTATTTCCTAAAAATGAAATAGAAGACACGCATTCTTTACCAGGTAGAGGCGATTTCATCATCACTTGTAAAAATGACAAGAAAATACTCATTGATAATAAAGATTACTCCACCAATGTACCAAAAAAAGAAATCGATAAATTCGAAAAAGATATCAGAGAAAATGCCGACGTATTTGGTGGTATTTTAATCTCAAATTCGTCAGGTGTTAGTAAAAAAGACGATTTCCAAATTGATATTATCAATAATAAACCTGTTATGTACCTACATAACACAAATAATAATAACAACAAAATTAAATGCGCGGTTGATTTAATTGAAGCCATCCTTTGTGCAAACCACATCGATTTTCATGATAAAGAGATTTGTGATAAATTATCTAAAATATCTTCCGAAATCAAAAGAAAAATAAGCAAAATTAAAAGAGATATGGACAAACACGCAAAAAATATAATCGAAATCGTGTTAAATATTGAAAATCTGGTAAAAGATGTATTTTTAAATACAAACACAAAATATTAATTTTTTTTGCCTACATCCATGTAGAAAATAATATTTTATATATATATATGAACCACGTGATAAAATTAATAACAATTGGTGAAGCTGGGGGTGGCAAAACAACGTTGCTATCCTGCTTTTGCGACCAAGTGAAACCCACTGCTTACCAACCCACGATAGGTGTGGAATTTAATGTTTTATATATGGAAAGAGGTTCGAAAAATCTTAAATTGCAATTTTGGGATACGGCAGGGCAGGAATGTTTTGCACCAATTATCCGTAGTTATTATAAAAATATCGCGGGTATTTTCTATGTTGTTGATTTGACTAGTCAAAAGTCAATAAAAAAAATCAATTACTGGTTAGACGAAATCAATAAAAATAAAAATTGTGATATTAAAATTATAGTTATAGGTAATAAATGTGATTCCACCGAAAGAATCATTACAAAGGAAGAAATGATAACGAAATTTCACGAAAAAAACTTAATATATATGGAAACATCCGCACTTAACAATGTAAATACTAAATTACCCCTATATAAAATGGTCGATTACATCATTGATACTTATGATTTTGACAATCACCCGGGTATAAGTGGTGGAATAAAAAAAAATAAATTGGTTTTGAAAAATAGAGATACCTGTTCTTATGCTCAACAAAGCAGTTGTTGTACTATAAGCTGAATTTGTCTATAATTTATACTTGATATACTGTTGTAACATAAAAAGAAAAAGACCAATCATTATCATTTAAATTTATATCCATTCCTTTGTCATTTAATAATCTAATATGTAATTTTTTTAAATTTATAGGTCCAAAATAAAAACGTTTCTTATATTCTAAATTTACTTCTTCCACTTGTGTATAATCACCTGTTAAATTAACATTTATTTTGGTTAAAATATCGGGGCTGTTGGGACTTGAATACCTTTCAGATTTTTTACTTTGCATGGCTAATTTTATTTGGTCTATCGTGTACCTTTGTTTTGAAGTTAAATTGGAAGATAAATCTTTATTGTTATATTTTTTCCCACAAAATAGATTACTTGGATTTGTATATGCTGTATTTGTTAAATCGGCATCTGAACACATCGTCGTTTTGACATAATAACTCGGCATGTTAAACGCAACAACATTATTTTGAAATGATACTAAATCTTGATTTGGTTTATTATTATTAAAATCATCCACTGAAATATATAAATATGTTGACCCTGTTGTATTTAATGTCGAACTCGCTTCTTCCGAATCACCAGGTGAATCAGATGCTTCCAAAATATTGTTTATACTGCGAAACCCCAACAACCAACCCAAATTATAATCTATTTTACCACCATTCCCAGACGTTGAACACAATGGAATACTTAATGAATACCAATCTATTTTTATTTTATAATTCATATTATTTTTTATCGTTACCTTGTTGGATATTGGGTTATGTGTGAAAGTTATTCTATTTGTTTTACTATTTAATTCATCAATAATATTTATCGGGCCTGGTTCTGCGTTATAATTACCACTTGTTATAAATACATTACTTATATCAGTATAGGTGTCAACATCTACCCTTTTTTCAATGAAATAATTAGTACCGTAATCGCTTGCAAACGTATACCATTTATTTGGAATACTTGCACTAGCAAAGGTAATTTCCAACACATTTTTTATAGGTAGAGATAAATTTACTGTGAAATTACTCGCCGTTTGTGATTTTGTTTTTTTACCATCTTCTATTATATTACCAGAACAATCGGTTTCCTGTATGATTGTCCTGTATGCGCTATCAATTGTCACTAATGTTTTTGCCGTATTTCTTAAAAGGGGATTTTTATAGTCAGTTGTTACATTGTCAAATGGTGATTGATTAACATTTTGCATCCCTGTAATACGCGTATCACCCATAATATCTTTATCATATAAAATCGCTTTTCTCGGTTCTCTACTATTTACTGGGATAGCTTTTCGAGTCATACCCTCAACCGATATTTCTTCATCATATAAATCTCTTATTGTCTCATCTTTTTTATTAATTAATAACTTTTCTCGAATGTCATTAAAAAATTTAATAAACATGGTTTTATTCTCTTCTGTAATTTGTTTTTCTTCAAATCTAGTTTTAAATTTATCCGTAAATATTTTTATAGTTGACACTATTTTATCATTTGTTAATGGGATTTCAGAACCTAATCCCAATATATTTACTAGTTCTTCAACATTATAATTTTCTATATCAAAATCTGCCATATATTTATTTTTTATAAATTGATTTTAAATTATAATAATTCTAAATTAATTATATAAACCAATAAAAACATATACAAAGGATAAACCATGCAAGGAGAAACAAAAACAATGGGGGAAACTGGAGAACCAATGGGCGAAACAAAAGGTGAAACAACAGAGGAACCAAAAGATTGTCCATGTCAAATATGTTTTGAAAAAACAAAAAAAAAGATGCAATGTGGTTTCTGTGATTTTGAGGGTTGCTTTGACTGTGTTAAACAAAGTATTTTATTTTTACAATTGGACCCGTCATGTCCAAAATGCAAACATAGTTGGGATTTTGATTTTTGCGTTGATAATTTTACGAAAAAATTCATGAAAAATGAATATAAAACACATAAAAAGCAATTGCTTTTTAATATTGAAAAAAGCAAAATCCCCAATACAATGAATCAAGTTTTTAACACTTGTCAAGCGGAAAAAATTTCTTTAGAAATTAAAAAGAAAAATATGGAAATAGATGAAATAAATATTTTATGGAGTAATGCTCAAAAGGGATTAAATCAATTAAAAAAAAAAAAGAGAGAATTCACAACTGGTAAAGTAGTAAAACAGATATTTAAAAAAAGATGTCCCAATGAAGAGTGTAATGGGTTTCTTTCGAAAAAATACAAATGTTATAGCTGTTTTGCTCGCGTATGCGGTGGTTGCTTCGAAATCAAACATTTCGGGGAAAAAACACAAGGCGAAACAAAAGAACACGTATGTAACCCGGACAATGCTGCTAGTTACAAAGCCATTAAAGATGAAACCAAAAATTGTCCAAAATGCGCTGTACATATCTTTAAAATTAGTGGTTGCGACCAAATGTGGTGTGTCGAGTGTAAAGTTGCTTTTAGTTGGAAAACTGGTATGGAAGTCACTGGTGTTATCCACAATCCTCATTTCTATGAATGGAAAAAAAATAATAAAGAACAATTGCGAAACGTTGGCGAAGTTTTATGTGGTGGTTTACCCACCACATCTAAATTACGCAAGTATATGCACTATTCCACAAACAGTTTGCGAATTACTGGTTCTTTCGAAAAAATGTCCAAAAGTTGGGGTACATTACATCTTATTTCTCTTCCAATATTTGAGAATTCAATATATCAAACATTATTCTTACAGTTTATGTACATAAAACATCGACAAATAACTCATTTTCAACATTTTGTATTGGACCGTGTAAGGTTAGCGGTTAATAACGACGACAGTTGTTTAAATCACCGAATTAATTTTATTAGAAATAAAATTACCGAATCAAAATTTAAATCTATTATTATTAAAAATAATAGAGCCAGAGAGAAAATGTTAAAAATTCTTCATATTTATGAAATGTTTTATGTCACAACACTTGAAACATATAATGATATATATCATTCATTGGTTAGAGTAAGAGAAACCGATGAAAAGAAATTGTCTGGATATCTATATGATATGAATAACGTCCCCGATGAATTATTAAAAGAAGTACGTTTATATGGTAAAGAAGAAGCTTTAAAAATATATAAAAAAGTTGAAAGAATGGACGAAATATTGACATATTGCAATAAAGAATTATATAAAGTTAGTAAATTATTTAATCAACGCGTTGACTTTATCTTACCATCCTGTTGGACTACTAGTGAAAAATACGACTCATCTTATTTTGTATTAAGAGAGAATGTTGTTCGTGGAGAAAAAACACGTTCTGTAAAAGTTTGTAGCACTGAACAAGAAAAATATATGGCTGGATGTAAATGGTTTTCCGACGTTGATGATTTCAAAAAATATATTAAATGGGACGATTGGTTCAACGACAAACATGGTGAGGTAAAAGACGGTAATAAGATAGGCAGTAAAACACGTACATACGTACAAAATACTACTGACTTCGAAGATAATTTAGTGAAAAGTCTTTTGTTTTTGTAAATAAAAATTGAATTTAAATAATTTAAATAATTTTTTTATTCAAAAAAAATATCATGGAAACCCATCTTAAATCTATATATGGATTTAATAATTTCAGAGAAAATCAAAAAGAAATTATTTCAGATTTATTAAATAAAAAAGACGTGTTTACTATCCTCCCAACCGGTGGTGGTAAATCCCTGCTTTATCAGTTTCCAGCAACATTTACAGATAAAATGACAATTGTTGTATCGCCACTCATTTCTTTGATGAATGACCAATGTCAATATTTAAATTCAAAAAACATCAAAGCGGTTTGTTTAAATTCCGAATCGTCTGTTCCATTTTCTCAATATACAAATTACCAGATAATCTATACAACGCCTGAATTTATAACGCCGAGAATTGTAGCATTTGCAAAATTAAAAAAACACATTGGTTTATTCGCCATCGACGAAGCACATTGTGTATCTCAATGGAGCCACGACTTTCGAGAAAGTTACAAAAAGTTGAATGTTATTAAACAAAAATTCCCAAACACACCACTACTTGCCGTAACAGCCACAGCTACACCACGCGTTATTAAAGAAATGTACGAAATGTTGGGTTTAAAGGATGCGTGTGAATATTTTCTTGGCACACGCCGAACCAACCTATCTATTAAAATTTTACCAAAAAATCGTTTTAATAACTGTGTTTTTGAAGAACCGACTATAGTTTATGTGCAAACAAGGAAATTATGTGAAAAATTGCATAATAATTTCCTTAAACAGAATATAACATCCGCTTGTTACCACGGTGGTATGAAAAAAAATGAAAAAAATATTAGCCATGAAAAATTCATTAAAGGTGAAGTAATTGTCATAGTTGCCACGATTTCTTTTGGTATGGGTATTGATAAATCAGATATTAGACATGTTGTTAATTACGGTGTTCCATCAGATCTTGAAAGTTATTATCAAGAAATTGGTCGTGCCGGAAGAGATGGTGTCGATAGTAAAGCAACTCTTTATTATAATGTTGGTGATTTTAGAACAACCGAATTTCTTATAAATAAATCTACAAATCCAAAACAAATCAAAATAAAAACAACAATGATGAATATTTTTAGACGATTTTTGAGAGAAAAACATATGTGTCGGCAGAAAATAATAGACTATTATTTTCAAACCGGTAAATTCCCCACCGAAAATAATATACAACATTTGGAAAAATGCAATATGTGCGACAACTGTTTAAATAATTATAAAACTCAAATGACCGATTTGAGCAAAGAATCAATCATGATTAATACCGTTATTGCAACACATCGTCAAGATAAAGGACACGATGTTGGTATTAGCAAAATTATAAAACTAATTCAACAAAAATCAACATATTCCAAAAATAGAATTGTCGATATTATTGATATTTTAATAGCAAAGGAAATTCTAATTCGTTTTAAAGCTGGTTACGGTTTTGCAATTGGTAAAGGTACTGTCGATATCAACGATGAATTACCCATTATGGGACGAATAGAAGATGACGATGAACCCAATACATATATTTCAACAAAACCCAATAAAATTGTAAAACTGAAAAACATTAGAAATAAAATAGCCAATAAACACACCATACT
>Ga0075441_10001031_pt1 | contig 13720 bp, 15 predicted proteins | sample CoawatmetaG00DNA_FD_71582 | JGI IMG/M metagenome (GOLD analysis project Ga0075441, IMG submission 71582) | Marine microbial communities from the West Antarctic Peninsula - Coastal water metaG002-DNA | ecosystem: Environmental > Aquatic > Marine > Coastal | place: Atlantic Ocean: West Antarctic...
GCTATATGACTCAGGACTACGTCATTGAATTGGCTGAGCGAGCGGGATTTGTTCTAGAGGCTAGCGCCGAGATCAATGCCAATCCAAAGGATAACGCAGATCACCCCAAAGGCGTTTGGACATTGCCGCCGAGTCTTAGGTTGGGCGAACGGGATCGGCAAAAATACCTGGCTATTGGCGAGAGTGATCGCATGACACTTCGTTTTAGGAAGCCTAAAGCATGATTGAAATCCCCCTTGATCGACTAAGTCCTGAGGTTTTGCGTGGGGTTATCGAAGAATTTATTCTGCGCGAGGGCACGGACTATGGTGTTCAGGAAAGCAGTTTGGACAATAAAATTGCTCAGGTACGCCGCCAGTTAGGTCGTGGTGATGTGTTGATTACTTTTGATCCAGTAACAGAAAACTGCACGTTGTTGACTAGGCACCAGTTTAAGCAATTTGTGACAGAACAAATTGCTAAAGATAGTGATGAGTCTAGCGATTATTGCAGTCAAGATGAGGGTAACCCTTAGTGGCAAAGGCGCAGGTGATAAATGCACCGGCCCTGTTCGCCCCTTGGCAAAACCAGCTTGAGGTGGCGTCACAGATTCTAGTGGGTTTCAGTGGCGGTTTAGATTCCACTGTGTTGCTAAAGTTACTTTGCGACGCTGTCCCAATTGAGCGTCTATGTGCCGTCCATGTTAACCATGGCCTGTCGGATAATGCCGATCAATGGCAGGGCCATGCTGAGGCTTTCTGTGGCTCACTAGGGGTTAAGTTACACTGCGAAACTGTCGCGGTGTCCGCTGGCAGCGAGGGTGTCGAAGCTGCGGCTCGTGAAGCGCGATACCGTGTGTTTGAGCGCCTTTTAGACAAAGGTCAGCTGTTACTGCTCGGGCACCATGCCGATGATCAGGTCGAAACGGTGCTATATAGGCTATTGCGCGGCTCGGGGGTTAAGGGGTTGTCAGGCATTCCTATAACCCGATCGATTGCTAAGGGCCAATTAATTCGGCCGTTGCTTGCATGGCAAAAGTCGGCTCTGCGAACCTATGCTGATCAGCATAAGTTAAGTTGGATTGAAGACGAGAGTAACGGTGAAAACACCTTTGATCGTAATTATTTGCGTAATCAAGTGATTCCAGAGATTGCTGCGCGATGGCCAGATCATACTCAGCGGATTGGACACTCGGCGCGGCTCAGTCAGGAAACCGCAGAGCTTCTGGCGGCGCTGGCTGAGGAGGATCTACAGCGATTGGATCCTGCACTGGAACGGGGCGGTTGGTCACTGAGTTTGGTCGCGCTTGCAGCATTGCCCGTGGCGCGGCAGAAGAATATTCTTCGCCAATGGCCGGGGGTACATGGGTTACCGCTGCCAGGGCACAAAATAATCGACGAAATCATGTCCGCTTTGGTATTGGCCCGCGAGGATGCATCGCCAAAGGTTCAGTGCCAGGGTATGCAGTGGGCGCGTTTCCGCAATCGACTTTATTTACTGCGCCTCGAAGCCCCGTTTAATGCAGATAATTCACAGTTGATCTGGCAGCTTGACCAGCCAATGCTGCTGGCTGATGGCAGTCGCCTAGTGGCCGAAAAAGCCCTAGGTCAGGGCCTTTGCTTGAAGTCTAATCAATCGCTCAGAGTGGGTACTCGCCACGGTGGTGAACGCTGTCAGCCCGCAGGACGGCAGCATTCTAATAGTTTAAAGAAATTACTTCAGGAATTTAACCTTGAGCCCTGGTGGCGAGACAGAATACCACTGCTTTACAGAGGCGAAACCATTGTTGCTGTGGGCGATTTGTGGATATGTGAGGGCCATCAGGCGCAATCGGATCATGAGGGTGTAACGTTTCATTGGCAGCTGAACTCTTTACGCAATCTCCACAGATCTTAGTAGAATCAGTCAGACCTTTCTGTTATCTTGTTATCCCATCTTACACAGGGTGGGCCGCAGCCAGATTCATGGCCATGAGACCTCTCTAAGACTGACTTTTTTTACTTTCAACTTGATCTTTGCAGGGTCTTTATGACGCGTTTTATTTTTGTTACTGGCGGTGTTGTTTCCTCGTTGGGTAAGGGCATTTCAGCAGCTTCGCTGGGTGCTGTGCTCGAGGCCCGAGGTTTGAGTGTCACCATTCTCAAGCTCGATCCCTATCTCAATGTAGACCCGGGAACCATGAGCCCCTATCAGCACGGCGAAGTCTATGTCACCCAAGACGGAGCCGAGACCGATCTTGATTTAGGCCATTACGAACGCTTCTTGCGCTCTAAAATGACTCAGAGTAATAATTTCACCACCGGCCAGGTATACGAGACGATCTTGCGTCGCGAGCGCCGTGGCGACTATCTAGGTGGTACGGTGCAGGTAATACCCCATGTCACCGATGAAATTAAGCGTCGTGTTTATGCCGGCGCAGGAAATCATGATATTGCAGTGGTCGAAATTGGCGGCACTGTGGGTGATATCGAATCTCAACCCTTCCTTGAAGCCGTCCGTCAGATGCGCGGAGAGTTGGGGTTCAAGCAGTCATTATTAATTCACTTGACCCTGGTACCTTACATCGCCTCGGCGGGTGAGACCAAAACCAAACCGACTCAACATTCGGTCAAAGAAATGCGGTCACTGGGCTTGCAGCCCGATGTGTTGCTGTGCCGATCAGAGGTAGCGATTGACGAAGATCAGCGTAAGAAGATCTCTTTATTTACCAACGTGGAACTGCGCGCGGTTATTCCCGTGATGGATGCACCAACGATTTATCAGGTTCCGCGTATGCTTCATGACTGGGGCCTTGATGCCTTTGTTATCGATCGGTTTAATTTGGACTGTCCAGAAGCTGACCTCTCCGAATGGGATGGGGTTGTTGAAAATCAGCTGAATTCTGAAGGTCAGGTCACTATTGCCATGGTGGGTAAGTATATGGAACTGCTGGATGCTTATAAGTCGCTGACTGAGGCGTTGATTCATGCAGGTATTCACAATAAAACTAAGGTAAAAATTCGCTACATCGATTCGGAGCTACTGGAATCCAATCATGCCCTGATTGAGGGTGTGGATGCTATTTTGGTTCCGGGGGGCTTTGGTATCAGAGGTACCGAGGGTAAGATTTTTGCTTGCAAAACGGCCCGTGAGAAAAATATTCCCTATTTGGGAATCTGCTTAGGGATGCAGATTGCGGTAATCGAGTATGCGCGTAATATCTGTGGCTTGGTGGGCGCAAACAGTACCGAATTTAATCCAGAGACTGCTTACCCGGTGGTGGGACTTATCTCTGAGTGGATCGATGCGACAGGCAACAAAGAGATGCGTACGCTAAATTCGGATCTGGGCGGCACTATGCGTCTGGGTTCGCAGGTTTGCCATCTGCTACCTAACTCGAAGGCCCATGAGATCTACGGAGCCGAGCAGATTGAGGAGCGTCATCGCCACCGTTTTGAGGTAAATAATAATTATTTACCTCAATTACAAGACGCCGGTCTGGTGGTCGGAGGGTTGTCTGCTGATAAGACCTTAGTCGAAACTGTTGAACTACCGGATCATCCATGGTTCTTTGCGAGCCAGTTTCACCCGGAATTTAATTCCACGCCGAGAGATGGCCATCCATTGTTTCAGGGATTTATTGCTGCAGCAACGGCCTATCAAGTGCCGCAGGCAGGGCGTTAAATATGGAATCGATAACAATTAATGTGGCGGATTTAGCGGTAAGCAATGACGCCCCTATGGTATTGTTTGGGGGCATGAATGTACTAGAGTCTCGCGATTTGGCTATGCAAATTGCCGAGGCTTATGTGCGCGTGACTGAAAAACTCGGCATTCCCTATGTCTTTAAGGCCTCGTTTGACAAGGCCAATCGCTCATCTATTCACTCCTTTCGTGGCCCCGGTATTGACGAGGGGCTAAAGATTTTCCAGGAGATTAAAAGCACTTTTAATATTCCTTTGATTACCGATGTCCATGAAATTGATCAGGCCGTCCCCGTGGCCGAAGTTTGTGACGTGATTCAGCTGCCGGCATTTCTAGCGCGGCAAACAGATCTGGTCAAAGCGATGGCTGCAACTGGTGCGGTTATAAACGTCAAAAAACCGCAGTTTTTAAGTCCCAGCCAGATGGGTAATATCGTGGATAAATTTCGCGAATGTGGCAATGAAAAAATCATGCTCTGTGAGCGCGGGTCCTGCATGGGTTATGACAACCTTGTGGTAGACATGCTCGGTTTTAGAACGATGAAAGAAGTCAGTGGGGGTTTACCATTAATCTTTGATGTTACCCATGCACTGCAATGTCGTGATCCCGGCGGAGATGCCTCAGGTGGGCGTCGACATCAGGTGGCCGAACTGGGTCGTGCCGGTATTGCTGTAGGTATCGCAGGACTCTTTTTAGAGGCACATCCGCATCCAGATAAAGCGCGGTGCGACGGTCCAAGCGCGCTTCCGCTCGATAAGTTGGAGCCATTTTTAGCGCAAATGAAAGCGCTTGACGATTTAATAAAATCCCAGCCTGACTTGCAAATCCTGTAATTCGGAGTCCGGCGTTTCCGCAATTCTTTTTAAGCATAATAATCATTCTATTGGAGAACCAGTTACATGAACAATATTTCAGATATTCGTGCTTTTGAAATCCTAGACTCGCGCGGAAACCCAACGGTGCAGGCAGATGTAACTCTAGATAATGGTATTGTCGGAACAGCCTGCTCGCCCTCTGGCGCTTCAACCGGCTCTCGAGAAGCGCTGGAGCTGCGCGATGGTGACAAGGAACGTTATCTCGGTAAAGGTGTACTGACAGCAGTCAATAATATTAATACCACCATCAGGTCGCTACTGATTGGCACTGACCCTAAGAATCAGCGAGCGCTGGATCAGGCCATGATCGACGCCGATGGTACGGAGAATAAAGCTACATTGGGAGCCAACGCTATTTTGGCCGTGTCGTTGGCCGCCGCTAAAGCGGCCGCGCTAGATAAAGCTATACCTCTGTATGCGCATATTGCTGAGCTAAATGGCACTGCCGGTCAGTACAGCATGCCTGTCCCCATGATGAATATTATTAATGGCGGCGAACATGCCGACAACAACGTCGATATTCAAGAATTTATGGTACAGCCAGTGGCGGCTAAAAGTTTTGCTGAGGCGCTACAGGTTGGAGCAGAAATTTTCCACTCACTCAAGAAAGTACTTGGTGGGAAAGGGTTGAGTACCGCAGTGGGTGATGAAGGTGGTTTTGCTCCCGACCTTTCTTCTAATGCAGAAGCATTGGCTGTGATTCAACAAGCCACCGAGGCAGCTGGTTACACCTTGGGTGACGACGTGACGTTGGCACTGGACTGCGCGGCAACAGAATTCTATAAAAATGGGCAATACGATCTCTCGGGCGAAGGAAAGGTCTATAGCGCCGATGGTTTCAGTGATTTCTTAGCCTCGCTTTGCGATCAGTACCCTATCGCTTCCATTGAAGATGGCCTTGATGAGTCTGATTGGGATGGATGGAAATACCAGACCGAGAAACTCGGTGACCGCTGTCAGTTAGTGGGTGATGATTTATTCGTCACCAATACCCGTATTTTGAAGCGTGGTATTGAATTGGGTGTGGCAAATTCTATTTTAATTAAATTCAACCAGATCGGTACATTGTCGGAAACGCTAGACGCTATTGCTATGGCTAAAGGTGCTGGCTATACCGTGGTTATCTCGCATCGCTCGGGTGAAACTGAGGATACGACTATAGCCGACCTCGCTGTGGGTACGGCTGCGGGGCAAATTAAAACTGGCTCGCTGTGCCGCTCCGATCGAGTGGCTAAGTATAACCGTCTGCTGCGCATTGAAGCAGAGCTTGGCAATATACTTGCACCGTATAATGGTCGCTCAGAGTTAAAAATTTAATTTGCTTGAAATAGCACAACGGCTGCAAAAGCGAATAGACTAGACGAATGCGTTGGTTGCTGATTGTCCTTATAGCTTTTCTTGCTGGGCTGCAGTTTCGACTGTGGGTCGGAGAGGGTAGTCTCGCTCATCAATTTGAACTAGATACCCAGATTACTGAGCAGCGGGCCGAAAATCAGCTATTAAAGCGCCGTAATGAGAAAGTTGCCCAAGAAGTCGAAAGTCTTAAGAGCAACCTAGAGTCTATCGAGGAAAAAGCGCGGAGAGATTTGGGCATGATTAAAGAGGGCGAAATCTTTTACCTGGTGATTGATAAAAATGATGCTGTTTTAAACAGCAACTCCAAGCCTGCCAGCATTGTAGAGCCGAGTCCGCAATGAGCAATGGATCACCAAAATATTGGGCCATCGTCCCTGCAGCTGGCACTGGAAAACGGTTTGCTGCCGACATTCCCAAGCAATTCCACCAGTTAAACGGCAGTCTAGTTGCTCAGCATACACTGAGTCGACTACTGAGTATCCGTCTTCTTGAAGCAATAATATCGCCCTGTGATAGCAGTTCAGGTTATTGGTCAAAGGTGCCAGCAGCTAGTCATCCTCGTGTTAGTTTAGTTACTGGAGGCCAGCAGCGCGCCCATTCAGTCCTTAACGGACTTCTTGCAATTCAGCCCATGGCTAAAGCGGATGATTGGGTACTGGTGCACGATATGGCAAGGCCATGCATATTACCTACTAGTATCGGCGAGTTGATTGCCGAGGTGGCGGATCATTCGGTGGGAGGGATTCTTGCAACCCCGATTAACGATACCTTGAAAATAGTCACGCCCCAGAGGAATATTGTCAGTACAGTTAATCGCGCTGAATATCGTGCCGCGCAGACCCCGCAGATGTTTCGCTATGGCCTTTTGAAGAAAGCTATTGAGGGCATGCTAGATAACAATAAGATTCCCACAGATGAGGCTACAGCAATTGAATATGCTGGTTTTCAGGCAATAGTGGTGGATGGGCGTCAAGATAATATTAAGATAACGCGTCGAGAAGATTTGGCTATTGCCGAAGCGATTATGAAAAATCAGGAGACGGGCTATTGATCATTTTGGAGGGCAACAGGTGCGCATAGGACATGGCTACGACGTACATGCTGTTGGGCAGGGCGATGCGCTTATTCTGGGGGGCGTAGAGATCCCATTTAATCGTGCATTTATCGCGCATTCAGATGGTGATGTTCTAATCCATGCGCTGATTGATGCATTACTTGGCGCTCTGGCATTGGGCGATATCGGTGAGCATTTTCCTGACACTGATGGCGCCTATAAAGATATATCAAGCCGGCATCTATTAGCGATGGTTGTATCGCTGATGAGAGAGAGGGGGTATCAGTTAGGCAATGCCGACATTACGCTTGCGGCAGAACAGCCAAAAATGGCGCCACATATTGAATCAATGCGGGTAAATCTGTCGGCGGATCTGGGCTGTTCGATGGGTCAGATTAATATCAAAGCCACGACTACTGAAAAGCTGGGGTTTGTGGGTCGTGAAGAAGGGATAGCCTGCCATGCAGTCGTTCTTTTAAATACTGCGGTTTGAGCAGCTCGAAGGATGATGGCACAACGAAGGTAGAGATAAACAGTTTTATCGCTGCTCGGCAGTTTGATTTTCACCAGATGCCGCGTGTTTTTGGGGTACCGTTGGGTCGTGCGTTCTTTAGGCGCGAACTAGAAGACTTTCAGGTTGATGAAATTATTGACTTTAAGCCCAGTGGTGAGGGTGAGCATCTACTGCTACATATTCGTAAGCGTGATCAAAATACTAGCTGGATTGCAGGGCTTTTAGCCACACTCGCAGGTATTAATCGCAATGATGTCGGATACTGTGGCATGAAAGACCGTTTTGCGGTCACAACGCAGTGGTACAGTATTTATCCTTCCTGGCCGAGAATTGGATCTAACGGCGTTACAGCACGATGACTTCGAGATCATTAGCGCTCACCGGCACAATAAAAAATTGCGCCGCGGAGTGCACCAGGGAAATCAATTTAAGATTGTTCTACGTGATTTCAAGGTTGATCCAGAACATCTCACCCAACGGCTAACTTTGATACAGCAGCATGGCATTCCTAACTACTTTGCTGAACAGCGTTTTGGCCATGATAGTGGCAATTTACACAGAGCCCAGCAGTTGATTGAAAGTGATCAGTTGAAAGGCAACCGGCATGGCACAGGGATCTATTTATCTGCGGCACGGTCTTGGCTTTTTAATATTGTCTTGGCCGAGCATATAGAGCGTGGCCACGGTTCTGTAACAGGCAACGAAACGGGCGCATTGTGGGGGAGAGGTCGCTCTAATGCGAGTATTGAGGAAAATGCATTGGAAGACTCGGTGTTGGCGGACTGGCAAGACTGGCGCTATGCACTTGAGCATGCCGGCCTCAAACAGGAGCGTAGAAAGCTATGGTTAAAACCTGAGAATCTTATCGCTACCTGGCTTGAAGAGGATCAATTAGCGCTGCAGTTCGTGTTGCCCCGCGGCTGCTTTGCTACGGCCTTACTGAGAGAAATAGCCGAATTATTCCGCCCGCCATTTCAAGGCCTGTGATATATTGATGGGCTACAAGTAGTGTAGGGCACATCCAATTTTTGCGGCCAATTAGTCGCTCTTTTAAATAGCCTTGCATTGGGCAAACACAGTAGGGGGAGTGGGTGAACTCGATCGAATTAGCGGGTGTTGGAATGACATCTCAACGGACCCGTGAGCGATTAATACAGCGGCTAATTGATCAGGGTATCATTAGTCAGCCGGTCCTTGATGTTATGCGGATGACGCCACGTCACCTCTTTCTTGATGAGGCGTTGTCGCATAAAGCCTATGAAGACACAGCGCTTCCTATCGGCTATTCCCAGACCTTATCCCAGCCCTATATCGTTGCACGTATGACCGAAATACTGCTCAGCGCCGGACCGCTCAAAAAGGTCTTGGAAATTGGGACAGGCTCAGGCTATCAAACCACTATTCTCTCTCAATTGGTGCACCAGGTATATACGGTAGAGCGCATTGAGCCCTTGCTTAAGAAAGCTAAGGAGCGCTTTCGTAAGCTCGGCCTGCAGAATATTGTAGCCGAACTATCCGATGGTAGCTTTGGTTGGGATGGGCATGCGCCCTATGACGGTATTATTGCCACAGCCGCTCCGCAAGCTGTACCTGATGAGCTCCTGCGACAGATGGCTCCCGACGGTATACTCGTGATTCCGGTAGGCAATGGCCAAGCTCAGGACTTACGCTTACTGCGGCGTATCGGTAAGTCCCGTGAATTTAATGAGGAAATTGTCGAAAAGGTTAAGTTTGTTCCCCTGCTTGGCGGAGTCTCAAGGTAGGATAAATAGAGACCCTTCAGGTCGCGAAAGGAGTAGATATGCGTAGCTCAGGGCAATATTTAATACTATTCATGAAGGGCCTTATGATGGGGGCTGCCGATGTAGTGCCGGGTGTTTCCGGAGGCACCATCGCCTTTGTCAGCGGCATCTATATTGAATTGATAAACAGTATTAAAGCCCTTAATTTACGTGCACTAGGTATTCTCGGCAGTGAAGGTTTGCTGTCGGCTTGGCAGTACATTAATGGTAACTTTCTACTGTGCCTTGTGGCGGGCATATTCACCAGTCTCTTCTCTCTAGCTAACGTGATGCAATATCTTCTGCTGGAGCATCCTCTACCCCTGTGGTCATTCTTCAGTGGCCTTATAGTGGGATCAGTGGTTTATCTGTTACGTCAACATCCGTTTCGAAGTCGGTCGGATTTAACTCTTTTTGTGCTTGGTACCGGTATCGCATATGGCGTATCCATCGCGCCGGCGGTGACATTAGAGGGTAATCATATAACCATGTTTTTTGCGGGATCCATTGCTCTTTGTGCGATGATTTTGCCGGGGATATCAGGTTCATTTATTCTGGTTTTGTTGGGACTATACCCTGTTTTTATCTCTGCAATTGTTAATCTACAGATTGATATCCTAGCCGTTTTTGCCTGCGGTGGTCTGATTGGTCTGATGTCATTCAGTCGGCTGCTGTCATGGTTGTTGAGTCATCATCAGACTGCCGTTATAGCCACGATGTGCGGATTTCTTGTAGGAAGTTTAAATATTATCTGGCCATGGAAGCAGGTGGTCATGTCTACCACCAGTCATTCGGGTAAGGTTACAGTGCTTGCGGCAGACAATATGTTCCCTCAGCAGTTTGCAGAGACTGTGGGACAGGATCCTCAAACAGTACTCTGTATCATTACCCTAGCTATTGGGCTAATCCTTGTGCTGGGGCTAGAGTACTTGGGTGAAAAATATACAGAGACCACAGTAGAGGCGGTTTGACGTGCTGAAGGGACTTTTGCCTATTCTTTTGCTATTGAGCATTGCGGCCTGTTCAGGCTACTCTGCGCCAATCACTAGCAGAATCCAGCCGCCGAGTATCCGTATCGTGACCCATCGGGTGGTGACCGGCGACACTCTGTATTCTATTGCCTGGCGTTATGACCTGAATCCTAGGCTCTTAGCGAGTGCTAATGGGCTTAGGGATCCCTTTATTATCAGGCCGGGTCAGCTGCTCAAGCTCAATATTCGTGGTGTGGAAAGGGTTAAAGCGCCATCCAATAGCCGCGTGACTGTGGCATCGGCGAAGGCTTCCGTGGCGTCGAAGAAAGACGCAGTCAAGGTGAAAAATAAGCCGATCCAGATGATTTACAGCAAGGGTTGGCAGTGGAAATGGCCCATTAAGGGTAAGGTGACGGAGGAATTTAGCCCCAAAGATCTGCGCAAAGGCGTTACTATTGCTGGAGATAGTATGGCTAAAGTGCGTCCTGCGGCCCCAGGTACGGTAGTCTATGCCGGAGATGGGCTGCGTGGTTATGGCAATCTCATTATTATTAAGCACAGTGATATTTTTTTGAGCGCCTATGGGTATAATAAAAAAATTATGGTGAAAGCTGGACAGACGGTCACTGATACAGAGATACTGTCTAGCCTGGATCAGGAAGGAATCCTATATTTTGAAATAAGAAAGGATGGATTCCCCGTTAATCCGTCAGCTTATATAAAGTAATCAAAGTCTGTAAAGTATCTGAAAGTTATAAGGTAAGAAAGTTGGCTAACGTTGGATGGGTGTTGGTGGCAGTAAGGAAGTGGAAGTGAGTGTTATGGGATAGCGCCGGGATTGGCTGCTATTAAGATGGAAGATAGTGCAAAGGAGTTGCAAACGTCATGGATGAAGGAATGGTATTAGATCAGGAAGCGTCAGCGACTGATCGTCAGCACGTTATCAAAGGAATCAGTCGCCAGGTTATCGATGCGACAAGTCTCTACTTAAAAGAAATTGGCTTCGCGCCTTTATTAACGGCGAAGGAAGAAGTCTATTATTCGCGAAAGTTTCACAAAGGTTGTGAGTCATCGCGGCATGTGATGATTAAAAGTAATCTGAGATTGGTGGTCAAAATCTCACGGCGTTACGTCAATCGAGGCCTCGAACTACTCGACTTAATTGAGGAAGGGAACCTGGGCCTCATGCGAGCGGTTGAAAAATTTGACCCGGAGCTAGGGTATCGTTTTTCAACCTATGCAACATGGTGGATTCGCCAAACCATAGAGCGTGGGTTGATGAATCAAACGCGCACGATCAGACTACCTGTCCATGTGTCCAAAGAGCTCAATGTCTATTTACGCGTCGCTCGCAAATTGGCGCAGAGGCTTGATCATCCCCCAACACCCCATGAAATTGCATATGAACTGGGTAAGCCCGTGGAAGATGTACTAAAGCTTCCCAGGCTCAGTGGCCGCATATCCTCAATGGATACGATAGGAACTGATGACGACAAGTCTCTGGTTGAGACAATCTCAGATGATACGGCATGTAATCCGGAAATAAAGGTGGAGGGAGAAAATCTAACGTCTGTATTGAATAGTTGGTTGGAAAAGTTGCCAGATAAGCAACGAGAGGTGCTAGCTCGACGTTTTGGTCTGCTCAACCATGAGGAAGCAACCCTCGAACAGGTGGGACGGGAGATAGGACTGACAAGAGAGCGAGTCAGACAGATACAGGTGGAGGCCTTAAGAGGGTTACGCGATATATTACGCAACCAAGGGTTAACCAGTGAAGTGGTTTTTGCCGAAATGCAGAGCAGGCTCTGAACCCTGACGTTACATAACAAACCCCTGTTTTATGGGGTTTGTTATGATATTTACTCTAAACTGGCAATCAACTTAGATGATTATTCAGCCAGATAACGTTCTCTAGACGACATAATCTCGGCGCGAGCCGCTTCGGCGTTTTCCCAGCCATCTACTTTTACCCATTTACCTGGCTCGAGTGCCTTGTAGTTTTCGAAATAATGAACGATCTGCTTGATCAGCAACTCTGGGAGATCAGAGGCTTCATGTACATCTTTATAAATAGTCGTTAGCTTGGAATGAGGCACGGCTAACAGTTTGGCGTCTACGCCAGACTCGTCGCTCATATTTAATACGCCAACCACACGACTCCGGATAACCGCTCCAGGCACTACCGGATAAGGTGTAACGACCAGTACGTCCAATGGGTCCCCATCTTCAGATAATGTATGAGGAATATAGCCATAATTAGCAGGATAAAACATCGGCGTAGCAACGAAGCGATCAACAAAAAGTGAGCCACTATCCTTGTCTACTTCATATTTTATGGGGTCATGGTTGGCGGGTATTTCAATAATCACATTAATGTCATTGGGCAAATCTTTGCCGGCAGGGATGTCGTTGTAGCTCATTTCAATAGTTCCATTAGGTTGCGTTGTTTTCAGAGGGGAATTATAGCCAGTTGATCACACTATCGCTAGTCGCGACGCCTGCAATTGCCATGGGCAACATTGAACTGATTATACTGCAGTTGATTGGGTGCTTACTCTAGGCTAAAAGCTAAATAATACTAGCTTATAACAGGCCATATTGGGCCATCGCGTGTCAATAACCGTATTCCATGACGAAAATATTACTATTATGTTGGCGGCTAGACCGGTAACATGTAAGCAGTGTATACATTAATTAGGGTAAAGGTTAAAATAAGTCCTTATCCAGAGAAAAACAACTATGACCGGATATTTTTTCCGTTTACTGTAATGAAGAAAGGTTATCTGACACTAACGTGATGTGAGTGGACAGTCTTGAATTACTCAGCTATGCCCCCATCAACCCTACACTGTTCCACAAGAGGCGGGAAACTTAATTGAATAACAACAATGTGCGTTTTGCGTTAATTTTTGCCATGGCGCTTGTCCTATGGTTTAGCAGTGGCCTATTTATATCTTCGGAAGCGACGGTCTCCGAACGAGAGGCGGCTATTGACTATACTCACGTTCAGGTTGTTCGCTTTAGCGAGCAAATGTTCCGTCCTACGGTGTCTTTGCAGGCTAAGACAAAGGCCAACAGGTCGGTTGATTTACTTGCTCAGGTGTCAGGGAAAATTTCATCAATCTTAGCTGTCGAGGGAAGTCGAGTTGAAAAAGGTCAGGGTATCTGCCAGATCGATTCTGAAGATCGGCCTCTTCGACTAGCCCAGGCTCAGGCATCATTAGAAAACGCCAGTATTGCCTATCGCGGCGCCTTAAAACTGAAAAGTGTTGGTTACCAGTCAGAATTAGCCATATCTCAAGCAAAAGCGGTGCTGGCAACTGCCAAAACTGACTTAAAGCGCGCTCAACTCGATGTCGAGAATCTAAAGATAAAAGCGCCATTCGATGGAATTGTAGAATTTCGCCCTGTTGAAATTGGCGACTTTATAATGCCCGGACAACTCTGTGCCACCGTTGTTGAGTTGAGCCCATTGAAGATTGAGGCATTGGCTACAGAATTAGACG
>Ga0075441_10001040_pt1 | contig 13649 bp, 12 predicted proteins | sample CoawatmetaG00DNA_FD_71582 | JGI IMG/M metagenome (GOLD analysis project Ga0075441, IMG submission 71582) | Marine microbial communities from the West Antarctic Peninsula - Coastal water metaG002-DNA | ecosystem: Environmental > Aquatic > Marine > Coastal | place: Atlantic Ocean: West Antarctic...
ATAACTAGTAAATATATTAACTTAATACCTCAACGTATCTAACTACTTTAAGTCGCTACGCTTTAGCCACTTTATGACTCACCTGTCTTTTAATTAATTTTTCATCCTCTAGCCTTTTAGCTAACTCAAATAAATCCCATGCTGGTTGCTTAATTAACTCAGCAATATCTAATAAATCAAGGTTCCCATCACAATAGGTCAAAAAGTTCATCATTACTGCAACTGAAGAATTTGAATTTTTGGTATTTGTACTAGGATACATCCCTCTTCTTCCAAGCTGTGGTTCACACAATATCATATTAGTATAGTTATAGTTATTCTCTAAGATATCTATGATCGAGCAGTAAACTTCATAAGCGCCATTTAAACCACTAGGACTTATAAAATTCAAGTCGTCAAGAGACGTGTGATATTCATCATACTCCAAATATTTTGTCCTCATCACAGAACAAACTGGGAGATCAATTCCTGGAGAACAATATTGCCTCTCATCACTTCCTCTCTCTAAAAATGAAAACTTTTTAAAAACTGGGTCTCTATTTTTTAAAACATGCAAGGCAACTTTATCAGATAAAGTCGCGCCATGTTTAGATGGCATGAAAGAGTAGTTATTATCATCCCCAACACAGGTAACATTAAAGCCTGCTGCGATTTTTTTCTGCATATCCATCAGGTTGATACTTAAATAAGCAATTGAACCAATTGTTTCAGGAATAAAAATTATTCTGTATGAATATCTACGATTACTAACCTTCTGTATATATTTTGATAAAGAAGTCACGACCGAAGGTCCTGAAACCTCATTATTTCCCATAGACGGATGACAAATATATGTTGAAAAAAATATTTCTTCTGTAGTGTCGCCTTTAATAAGTAATTCCCCATAATTAAGCTCACCGTCTTTTAAGGAACTATCGATAACTACGGAGTAGGCACCATCTTTCAGCTTTTTTCGTTGGCTGTCCGTTATGCAAAAGCCCCACTCATCTTTATAATAAGAAGTTATATAGGGGATAGCATCTGGCTGGTCTGGCAACGAATGTAAATGTTTATCCAGTTCTTCAAGATCAAGTGTCAGTTCTATAGGAACAGAGTACCCCATCAAGTGAAGATTATTATTTTTGAAATCACATATTTTTTCACCATCGGGAGCAAGAATGTAAGCATCGATTACATTCCATTCTTTTGGGATATACCAATCAAAACACTTCTTCCCTGTAGGTATAGTATGTATTATTAGGTCGGGCAATTCACGTTGAATTATACCTAAAGTCTCACGAACACCACTACCTGTGATGCTCCTATTTATAGGAAATATTTCCTTGGCAAAATCGTATATTTCATTAACGTTCACTATGCATCTCTTATTAACTTAAGTGCTTTAAATATCGGGAAATTTAATATCTCAACAATTATTTTTAGATATGAAAATTATAATCTTATAATCTTATAATTATTTTGAATAGTAAATTTGGTAAAATGAAAAATTACTCAATTCATTCTTGATTATACACGATGCCCTATAAACTATAAAAAGCTAAAGGCACGAGCTTTCTAAAAAGACATCTTCATGTATATCTTCTAATTATTAAATTGATTAACGCCTTAATGATAATAACATTTGATTTGAACATAGAAAAAAATCTTGGGTGATCATTCCGACCGGAAATTAAGATATTTATCTGTGTATATGAAAAATTATTTACTAATCCGTAAGTAGCTAGTTGTGTGCCAATAGAATCTATCGTATCGAAACAACCGTGTTCACGATATAAACTCATACTATAACCTTTCATTCCACACAAAGGATCAAGCCAGCCAAATTTGTAACGCGAATAGCACATAAATAACCTTTCTGCGATACGCGCTGGCTTAGGTCTGATTCCAAGCACCAAATCAACACCACTTTGCAATTCGTGTATGTATCTCTCAATCGCATTGGGACTGTGTTGACCATCAGCATCAAAACTAATAATAGCACTGCAACCTAACTCTGCTGCCTTTGCAAAACCGCTATTCAAAGCACCGTCGTATCCTTTGTTTTGCGAATGACTAACTACGACCGCTCCAATCTCCTCCGCCATGTTCTTTGTTCTGTCGGACGAACCGTCATCAACAACAATAACTAATCCATACTTTTTGACTGATTTTACTACGTTAGAGATTGTAGCCTCTTCATTAAACGCAGGTATCACAATAGCTACTTGATATTTGTCCATTTTATAAAATCACCTGGTTTAATTTCTTCTATCAGTTCCTTATTAAGGATGTTTTTCAATTCGTAAGGGGGCAGAGCACCTTCAGGGCAAGGTCTAAGGAATTCTAAATCGTCTTCCTGAATTATACTTCCAACCGGTAACAACCTTTTAGCTCTAATAGCTCTTCTTTGAAGGACTACCGTTTCCTTCTCATTAGCTTCAACCTTCTTTATTTCTTTACCTAAAGAATTTTCTAACTCCCTGGTCCTATCGACCATATCTCTCCAAGTGTTAGGATCCATAGAAAACTTATGATCTGGGCCTCGCCTGCTAGTGTCATCTGTAAAATGTTTCTCTATGACACGAGCACCTAGGGTCACAGCCCCTAGAACTGATGAGTGTCCGGGCGTGTGATCTGAAAGCCCCAGCACAACTTTTGGAAATTTTCTAGCATATAGTTTTAATACATTGAGATTAATATATTTAAAGTTTTCTAAAGACGCGGTATAGTTTGTGTTACATTGCATTAGAACTATATCATTGGTTCGTTTAGATAATGTAGCCATAGCTAACTCAATCTCATCTATTGTTGACGCCCCAGTTGCCAGAAGCACAGGTTTATTTTTTGAGCCGATATAATCCACAATACCTAGCCAAGTAATATCTCCAGAACCAATTTTATACGCACTTAAAAAACCATCAACTTCGTCTACTAGATCGTAAGAATATGGTGATGTTAGAAATGTAATTCCTGCCTTATCACAGGTTTCTTTCAAAATAGGCGTCCAATCCTGCTTGATTGAAGCATCTTGATACACTTCATATACACTTTTCTTCCAAGTAGCTTGATGGGATTGCTGACCACCAAGCGACTTAAACCCTTGGTCACTCACAATGGAGTTGGCCGTAAAATGCTGAAATTTAGCTGCGTCTGCTCCTGCTTCAGCACAAAGATAAATCAAATCTTGAGCCCGCTGCAAGTCCCCATCATGGTTTGCCGCTATGTCAGCAATAAAGTAGGTTGGGTGATTCAAACTTATAGTTTTGTTCTCAATTATAATTTCTTTCATTTTAGATTGTTCACTGTTTTGATATTAATATCATGTAAATGCTTCATCAACTTTATTGCGTCCTTAACAGTAGGAAGATTGTACTTTAAAATCTTACTTATTTTACTTACATTAAGGGCCATATTTTTAGGTCTTCTTGCCTTAAGTTTTAAACTATCGACACTTACTTTGTGAATATTTGAATCTGAAATATTAAAAATTTTGGCCATTATCATCCCAAATTCATACTTTGAAACACTATTTGAGCTCGCACAATGATAAAGACCATATATTGGTTCCACTACTATCTCCCCAATAACTTTTGACAAATCACAAACATGTAAAGGAGAAAAATAGACGTCACAAAATAAATTCATCTCGGTTCCACTAACCAGACTATCTAGCACCCATTCAGCGAAAGAACTTCTATCAATCGGTGTGGTCCCAATTATATTTACCCTGAGAACTAACCCGTTAGCCATAGATTCGACAACTTTTTCTCCAAGTAGTTTGGTGTTTGCATAAATATTAAGTGGCTTTGCTTCATATGACTCTACGTATGAACCGTGTTTCTTTCCATCAAACACTGAATCGGTAGAGATATAAATTAGTCTGCCATTGTTAGACTCAAGATAACCAGCTATACAATCCGTCACCTCAACATGAAGTTTTGTAGCCAACGACTCATTATTTTCGCAAGCATCTACATTTACAATTGCCGCACAATGAATGACCACATCTGGATTTATCCTTTCCAACCACCTTTCAAGCAACGAGATATTTGTTAGATCGAAAAGGTCCCACTCAACATCACAAACCGATACACCCTTTGTTCGTGATGTTGCGAATATTTGGTGACTTTGCTTTGACAGATGCGACATAAGCGCCGCCCCTAGCATTCCACTTGCACCAGTAATGCCAATCTTTAATTTCGGGCAACTACTATCCATCTGAAAGCACGCTAGCCCTGTACAAGAGTTCAGCTCTTACCCAGTCGTCTTCAGTGTCAATATCCACTACTCTATGAAATGGAATTTTCATTCCAATCCCCTCAGTATGCATTTTTCTTCCCTGAGTCCAGGCATCAGCAGTGCCCCAATAAAATTGTCCTGTGTCATGAAACATCATTTCCAAATCTTGAGTTCTAGTTAACTCATATTCAGGATATAAAAAACGCATCTGCCCGTTTTTAGATCGTGTCATTGCCCTAAAAACAGAGTGTGGATATTCGGTAATGGGATAAACGAAATTTTGATTAGACTCTTTGAGCAGCACAAATGCTTTCACTAAGTCACTCGACAGCAAGAAAGGGGAGCAAGGATAGATACAACAAGCAAATGTGACCTTTTCTTTACTCATCATATCGATTTTTTTTATGGCGTGGCCTATAACTGGAACTGTTGGAGTGATGTCGTCTGAAAGTTCGTCTGGCCTAACAAATGGAACTGTAGCACCAAACTCTTCAGCAATAGATTTAATTTCATCATCATCTGTCGAAACGACAATGTGGTCGAACAGCCTACTCTCTTGTGCAGCAAGAATTGACCAAGCTATAATTGGTTTTTTGTTGAACAATTTAATATTTTTTTGGGGAATTCGCTTGCTTCCACCACGCGCAGGAATAATTGCAACATTCATATTTTAGATATTACCGACATTACTTTCATTCTTTTCGATCCAATTTTTTAACGTTTCTATACTCATCCATTCACTATTAGTATCGGATGAGTACACAAAATTCAGATCAACTTTTACGCCAGTTCCAATTCTTTTTTCATCTTTGTCCCAATCATTAATAGATGGAAGAATTTTAAAAAACCCTGGGTACTGATAAGTATATAAGGCATCCTCCTGCCCTATCATTTGTTCGTGTAACTTTTCGCCTGGGCGTATACCAACTTCCTCTTGCTTAGATTCACTACTAACTGCTAAGGCGATATCGGTGACCTTCATAGACGGTATTTTCTTAACATAAATCTCTCCACCTATCATGTCATCAAATGCCTTCCATACTAACTCTACACCCTCTTCTAATGAGATCATAAAACGTGTCATTCTGTTATCAGTGATCGGTAGGGGTAGGCCCTTTTTAATCGATTTAAAAAATGGAATAACAGATCCACGGGATCCGATAACGTTTCCATATCGCACCACTGAAAAAGCAGTATCATGGTCTCCACAATACGCATTTCCAGATATGAATAACCTGTCAGAAGTTAGCTTAGTTGCACCATATAGATTTGCAGGACTACTCGCCTTGTCAGTTGACAACGCAACAATTTTTTTGACCCCTTTATCAATACACACATCGATAAGATTCATTGCTCCAAACACATTTGTTTTAACACATTCAAACGGATCGTACTCTGCTGCGGGAACAATCTTTGTGGCTGCTGCATGAACCACGTAATCGATACCGTCTAATGCGCGATAAAGTCTCTCTTTGTCTCGCACGTCGCCTATCAAAAATCTCACACGGCTATCGTTCTTAAAAAGCTTTGCCATCTCCCACTGTTTCATTTCATCACGGGAAAAAATAACTAATCGCTTTGGGTTATATTTCGCTAATGTCATCGGTATAAAAGCATGACCAAATGATCCTGTCCCACCCGTAATCAATATTGAAGATTTTGACAACATAATGTATTCCACCCGATTTAATTAAAATTAACTACCGCACAGGATTCAATAAAAACTCTATGGATACCTGCCTAACTCAATACACTATTTTCAAGAAACTACTACCTTAGATTCAGATATCTTTATACTCAATTTGAGTTATCAATTTGAGTTAACCTTCCATTCTCTAGATGATAAATTCGATCACAATGTTGCACTGTAGATAGTCTATGAGTAACCACTATCATAGTTTTTTTACCGTGTAGTTCCTTTACTTGACTCATAATTTCGCTTTCGGTTTTGTGATCAAGAGAACTAGTGGACTCATCCATTACCAAAACATCTCTGTCAAAATAAAAAGCTCTGGCCAAAGCTATTCTTTGTCTTTGGCCTCCAGATATCTTGACCCCTCCCTCGCCCAAAACTGTATCTAGACCTCCCGACAAACTTTTAATAAAATCATGCAATGAGGATTTTTTTATTACATTATAAATTTTATCATCATCAATATCTTTATCCATCTCTCCAAGAGCTATATTACAACGTATCGAATCATCAATAAGAAAAGTTTGTTGGGGCAAATATGCAACTTGCTTGTACCATTGCGAATTTACGTCGCTGAGGGCTAAGTTGTTAACAATGACTTCCCCTTGGTTCAAGGGGATTAAACCAAGAATAATGTTTAAAAACGTGGTCTTTCCAGATCCTGACGGACCAACTAAGCCGATAGACTCTCCTTTTTTAACTGTAAATGAAATATTTTTTAATATATCTATATCTGTATTTTCATATCTAAATGTTGCATTTTCAATTTTAAATTCTTCAAACTCTTCAGATTCATAAAGACAACCTATAGTGTGTGTTTTTTGAAAATTTAAAGAGTCTTTATAAAGTCGAGACACTGCATCTCTAGCAAATCTAATTGCTATTAAACTATTTGACAGCCCATTAGCTGATGGAACCAGCCTAAGTGAAGCCACACCAAACATAGCCAACGTTGGCAACAAACTTTGCAAGTTTTGATCAAATAGAATGGCACCAATGATCAATAATACTACAAAACTAATCATGACTAATTCAAATATATACCGAGGAATACTTGAAATTACATTCAATTTTGCAATCAAACTATCATTCTTAATCGTACTACTTTCCATTTTTTTATAGAAGAACTGCTGCTTTCCTAATATTCGAATTTCCTTTAAACCACCAATGCCTTCATTTATAGACTTGACCATTAACGCTCCTGCTTTATTGGCCTCAACTCCATAAACTTTAATTTTATTTCTAAATACCGCATCATAAACGACAATAACAATGCCCATCATGAGAAATAAAAATAACATTACTAGGGGACTACTCCATGCCAAAAATGAAACAATAACAATAGATACAAGACCATCACTAATGGTCTTTAATAATGGTATCACAACTTGATTTGTATATTGAGTGACTAGAGTGCTGATTGTATATATATACTCAGAGCTATTCCGTTTAGTAAAATCTAAGTACTTTAGAGATTGATATGATCTCATCAAGTTTGTACGCATCTGAATTTGCTGATCACGTCCAAATTTCACGATCATAAAATTAACTAAAATTGCAAAAAATAACTTTATTATAAATAGAGTGATTAATACAAAGCCAAGTATAACTATTAAGTTTCCTCTGTCATTAGACAAATTAAAACTGTGAAATAATTCATTAATAAGTTCATTTGAAATTGATGGGTCAAATGCCAGAGAAACATATGGCCCTATCAAACCAATGCTTAAAAGATCTAAAAGTGATGCGCTTAAAAATATAATAAATAACATCGGTATCTTTTTACGATCTTTTCCAAATAAATGAAAAATTTCAGATAGGTACGTAAAAGATTTTTTAAACATCCTGATTTTTTTAATTATAAAATCCTTTAATTGCGGCTATTACTAATTTGATATCACTAACTGAAAGATGCTCTCCTATAGGTAAACTCAAAATATCATTTCCAACATCATTTGCAAAAAAAATGTTATTAGCTTGGCCCATATATTCATAAGCCTTTAGCTTCGGTAACGAAATCGGATAATGGATTCCCGTTTCAATATTTTTCTTAGATAGATATGACTGCAACCCATCTCTTCGGCTAGTTCGAATTACGAAAAGATGATATGCCTGCTTTGCCCACACCTGTCGAACGGGTAAAATTATATCACCAACACTATGCAACTCTTTCAAGTATAAACTTGCGTTTCTAATTCTTGTTTCAATCCAACTATCCAGATAGCTTAGTTTTACATTAAGTATCGCCGCTTGAAGGCCATCAAGTCTCGAATTTCTACCTTCAAAAACATGGTCATATTTAGAGATTCTGCCATGGTTAGAAATTTTTCGACATTGACTTGCCAACTCCAAATTGTTTGTAGTGATTGCACCACCATCACCGTAAGCTCCCAAATTTTTTCCTGGATAAAAGCTAAATGTCGCAATATGACCTATAGATCCGATTCGCCTCCCTCTATACTCAGAGCCATGTGCTTGGGCTCCATCTTCAATAACATATAAATCGTGCTGTTTTGCCAGTTTATTCAATTCATCCATGTCGCAGGGATGCCCATATAGGTGAACGGCTATTATAGCTTTCGTTTTACAGTTGATAAGACTTCTTACACTCTCAATAGATAGCACATAAGATTCCGAGTCAATGTCTGCAAATACCACTTTATGGCCAGCCCTTGTAACAGCCTCAGAGCTAGCGATAAAAGAATTAGCTGGCACAATAATTTCAGATCCCATAGGCATATTGAGAGCCTCAATAGAAATTTCTAATGCGTCAGTTCCATTACCTACACCAACGCAATATTTGGCACCTACATAACTAGAAAAGCCAGTTTCAAACTGTTTGACATAGTTTCCACCGATAAAAGCTGAATTTTCAATAACGCTCTGAATTTGCTGATCAAGTTCTGTTTTTATAGTTTGATATTGAGCTGATAAGTCTAAAAATTTAATCATTTCTTCCCTTGATTATTTTTGCTGGATTTCCAGCGTATACCCCTGGCTCTATAATGTCTTTTGTCACAACTGATCCCGCCCCTATAACAACGTTATTACAAATATCAACAGGAAGGATTGTCGCGTTACTTCCTATTGAAACATTACTTCCGATATTTGTTGCCTTCCATAGATGTTTTCTACCATTGGCTGGGGAATTTTCCAAAAAAACATCGTTAATAAACATAACTCCGTGCCCAACAAAACAGTCATTCCCAATAGTCACCAACTCACAGACGAAGGAGTGTGACTGGATTTTAGTTCTTTTACCAATTACAACATTTTTTTGTATTTCAACAAATGGCCCTATAAAGACATAGTCTCCAATCTTGCAGCTATAAAGATTAACTGGCTCAATCACAGTAACATCTTTGCCAAAATCAACGTTGATAATATCAATAGATTTAACGATCATACTGTTAAAGTCTTTTGACCCAACCGGCAAAATTTAGGTTGAAACTTTAAAAATACTTCTTTCCCTGTTTCTGCTGACTCATATATAGCACTAATTAACTCTATGCTCCTGTATCCTTGCAATCCGTCAACCAGGTTTGCACCTCCATTCACTACACAATTAACGACATGGTCATAATATGCTTGATGCCCAAAACCATATACATTCGGAGGATTAACTGAATAATCACTCAATACATCAGCGTCTCCACCTTGTTCATCCTCAAACATCCATGTTTGCATTTCATTTACTGCTACACCCCCGATGACAACCGTACCTTTTTCGCCCAAAATTGATATCGACCCTTCTAAGTTCGTCGGCCGTGTTGCTGTTGTGGCTTCAATGATCCCAAGTGCGCCACTTTTGAATTTAAGAGTGACAATGGCTGTATCCTCTGTTTCTACATGCGCTAATGCTGTTGTTATTTTGGCAAATACACTTTCAACATCTCCCATCATCCACTCAAGCATATCCACATGATGACTAGCTTGGTTTGTCAATACCCCACCATCCATAGCCCAGGTACCTCTCCATGGATCCTGATCATAATAAGCTTGATGCCTGGCCCACCTAACTCTCACAGTACCTAAGATTAAAGCACCAAATCTACCCGCGTCTAAAGCCTCCCTTAGTTTTACCACAGGAACGTTAAACCGATTTTGTTTGATGACGAACAGTTTAATATTATTTAGATCACATGCGTAGATCATATTTTCTGTATCTTCGATTGTTAACGCCATCGGCTTCTCAACCATTATGTGCTTTCCATATCGAGATAAATTAATCACATGCTCTGCATGAAGACCGCTAGGCGTCAATACAACCACAATGTCTATGAGCTCACAGCTCATCATTTCATCCATATCGCTGTAAGATGGAACATCATATTTTTTCGCAATTTCTTCAGCCCTTTGCATCATGATGTCACAAACAGCTACTAACTTTGCACCCTTAATTTGGTCTAAGCCTAATAATTCAGAATGACGTTTTGAAATACGGCCACAACCTACCAATGCAAAATTTAGCATGTAAACTCCTCTTTAAAAGTCACTATTAAATAGATCTCTTGTATAGACCTTGTACTCAACATCAATTAATTCACTCACCATTCTGTTAGCAACAATTACATCACTACTGCCTTTGAATTCATCAAGACTATCAACGACTTTAGATTGGTCGTACTCTCTCTCACCTTGCTCGGTTAAAACAGGTTCATAGATAATTACTTCGATGCCTTTAGCTTTAATACGTTTCATAATTCCTTGAATCGATGACTCTCTAAAATTATTAGAACCACTTTTCATTATAAGCCGGTGCACCCCAACGACCTTAGGGCCCTTTCTAATAATTGACTCTGCGATAAAATCTTTTCGCATTGAGTTGGCATCAACAACCGCAGTAATTAAGGCATTGGGTACGTTTTTATAATTTGCTTTAAGTTGTTTAGTATCTTTAGGTAAGCAGTATCCACCATAACCAAATGATGGATTGTTATAATGTGAACCAATCCTAGAATCAAGACACACACCTTCAATAATTTGTTTAGAGTCTAGGTTATGAGCTTCAGCGTATGAATCTAGTTCATTAAAATAGGATACTCTCATCGCAAGATACGTATTACTAAAAAGTTTAACAGCTTCTGCCTCAGTGGAGCCTGTAAATAGAACATCAATATCTTTTTTAAGAGCCCCCTCAAGCAGCAGGCCAGCAAATTGATTCGCTATATCTGATTGTGCTCCAACAATTATGCGCGATGGGTATAGGTTGTCATAAAGGGCGGTCCCTTCTCTTAAAAACTCAGGCGAGAAGAATATATTCTCTATACTATACTTGTCCTTAATGCTTTGAGTATAGCCTACCGGGACAGTCGACTTGATCACCATCGTTGCAGAAGGATTAATATTAATTACATCTTGTATGACTTTTTCTACAGATGCAGTACTAAAACAATTATTAAGAACGTCGTAATCAGTTGGCGTGGCAATAATGACAAAAACTGCATCTTTATAAGCTAATTCTTTGTCTAGAGTCGCAGTAAGGTTAAGCTCTTTATTTGATAGAAAGTCTTCAATATCATCGTCTTCAAAAGGAAGAATCTTATTGTTAAGTTTTTCAACTTTTTCAGCAACTATATCGAGAGCGAAAACCTCATGGTTTTGAGATAAAATTATGGCGTTAGAAAGACCAACGTACCCAATGCCAGCTACTGTTATTTTCATTTAAACTCTTTAAGCAGTATTTTATTTTCACATTAATAGATATTTATCAATCTTATGAAACTATTTTATTAGAAAACAAAGATAAAAAAATATCATGCCCACTTTAAAACATTAATATTTATTTCGTGTAAAAAAAACATTTATTTATTTCAAGACGGAATCTATATTCATCTTTTATTCCACGGATAAATTTTTAGTTACTCAGGTAATTTATTACAAAATTTTTTTATTCGAAAAACTAAAAATTAAAAATACATTTAGATTTACTTTCTTTTTAATAGAACATGCACTTCAGAAGAGCCGCTCTTTTTATCCAATTCGAGTTGAATTGAGTCAATCAATGGTGTAAACATCACTTTAAATGCATCGATTAACTTATTTGAACTTTTATTTTTTTCCAAATTAAGAAAAATTTGTCGATACAGGTCTAATACATCACTACCAAACCACCATTCAGATATAATATCAAAATCAAATTCTTGTGAAAAATATTGTAAAGACTTCTCAGTGTATAAATGAGTATGCCCTCCATGTAGTTGCCTATGATATATATCATCAGACATCATTTCTAAAAATACAGAAAGACTAAACATTGGGACAGAAAGATAAACATATTTAATTTTTTTATTCATTTTAATATGCATCATTGCACTGCGTGGATTTTGCAAATGTTCTAAAACCCCAATCAAAGAAACAACTTCAGCATTTGTTTGTTGAAGGATACTATCAGTCTCATCCATCTTGTGGACAGAAAGAGCATTCAACCCTATCATTTTATTTCCAAAATCAACCTGGTATTTTGATACCTCAGTACCGCTAATATTTTTTAGTCCTATTTTATTTAAAGCGCCAACAAAATAACCGGATCCTGATCCAAAATCCAAGTACTTCATATTATGAGGGTCTACTTGGTCGTTAATTAACGATGTATACAAAAACTCAGCTTTAGGTATGTAAATACTGGTCAATCTGTAATTGAACTCTGAGATGTCAGTCACTTCATAATTTTGGGCATAGTCCTTTCCACTATCGCCAGTGTAAACGATATTGCAAAACTCATCAGTATCTTGATAGGCACCATTTAAATGAGTGCAAGTCTCACAAATTTTATATTTTATACCATCTTTGATGAAATCATGTTCAATATGTAAAGTATAATCACAATTTTTACAGCATAACCGGATAGGTTGAAGTACATAAATGTCCGAAATTTTTCGTTGCTCTTTTACATGTTTATCATTCTCATTAAAAAACGACTTTTTTTGATTAATCAGCGACGCACTAGATTTTCCAAACTGCTCAATTTTCAATTCCACACCCTCTTTTAAGCTTGCCAATATGAAATTGACGGCTATAAACAATAATAACTTTGTTAATATCCACAATCGATATCTTGAATAACATGATCAGCTGATATCATTAATGGATTGAGCAAATATGTGGTTTTTACTGACCACAGCATTGGCGGTATAGCTTATTCTGTAGGTTTCTAAGCTGGTTACAGCACTTTTCTCAACTTTTATTATTTTTTGCAATCTTACTAGATAAAAATACTCTTCTAAATTAAATATTTCGAATTTTCAGTGTTAACTAATTGATTACGACTCAAAATTATATCCTGAAGCATCGTGTAGGCAACCCAAAAAGGGAAATACTATTTAGTTCATTCTTTAAACCCTAGTTGCCAAAAACATATATGTAAGCCACACAAAAGAATAACTGACGTTATTTTCATCTATAAAAAATATTTATATTAAAAATCCATCATCCTAACATCTCAAAGGCGCCATAGTTAACTAATAGTCAACCCTAGGCGCCAAATAATATTAAATTCTAACACTATTAAAAATTTTTCTAGGTTGAATATATAGCAGTTTTTATGACTTTATATATGACACTCATCAAAGTCCAATATTTGAAAATGATATTATACTCATAACAAAGGTCAAAGCTTAGTATTTGTAGCTTTCTGGCTTAAACGGGCCATCAAATGGCACATTAATGTAGCCCGCTTGAGTAGTGGTGAGCTTGGTCATTACCCCACCAAAACCTGCCACCATGTCCGCTGCTACTT
>Ga0075441_10001051_pt1 | contig 13569 bp, 17 predicted proteins | sample CoawatmetaG00DNA_FD_71582 | JGI IMG/M metagenome (GOLD analysis project Ga0075441, IMG submission 71582) | Marine microbial communities from the West Antarctic Peninsula - Coastal water metaG002-DNA | ecosystem: Environmental > Aquatic > Marine > Coastal | place: Atlantic Ocean: West Antarctic...
GACATGCCCCCGGCCATCGATAAAAGCTGGGGACAGTAGCTGGTTCTGTGGCCTGACGGCCACTCGGAGGTGGGTCAAAATTAATGGCCAGTAGTGGGTCATTTTAATTGGCCATTAACACTGATATGGAATGGCTTATCATCGTCCTCTGCGAATAGTTCATCGTTCCGGATGCGCTTTAGCCGTGCGCCATAGCAGCTGTCGTCGAGCTTGGCATCAAACTGGTGGCCAATCATATTGATCCACAAGGCTGAGATGATGTGGGCATCAACCGGAAAGTCCCCCACAATCCGGAATTCAGGCGTTATATCGTAATTTTTGAATAGGCTTTCGACTGCCCGTTCAGGTTTGGAGAAATGTACATGGCCATTTTCGGTACTATCTGCCTTTCTATCAGTGGATAGCTTCTTTGGTAGTAATCGAAAATCCCCGAGCAGCTCCTCATCGCTTTCAAAGCCTGAGTTACTCTTCAATCGGCTTAACAGGTCATTTAGGTTGGCCAGCAGGTCTTGTTCGTATTCTGCGAACTTAATCGCAGTGGGGAATGTGTTTTCGAAGAAGCAGTCGGCTTTGGCTTTTCGGTATGCGACAAGAAGGTCTTCGATTGTGAGATTGTTCCAGCCATTGAACGCTGCACGGTAGCTCATAATACCTATCCCTGATTTAATTGCTTGGCTGCCTCAACGGCCTCTACGATAGCCAGCTTTATGGCTTCTGAATAATCGTCTTCGTAAATGACAGAGCTGATTATCTGATGAAGTAAGTCTTTGTCGATTACGTTATCGGCGACCCAAACAGCGATATTCTCCATCTCTTTAACAAACCGTTTCACCACGTAATCGAAGCCGTTTAACTCAAGGAAGTAAGCGCCTAAGACCAGTGATGAACGTTTATTGCCATCATTAAACGCATGATTTTTGTTAATAGAGAAAACTAAATGGGTCAGCTTGTCTTCCATCTCTGGGTAGTACAAGTCATTCTGGATATGTTCTAAGGGACTCTCCAGTTGGCCAATATCTTTAGTGCCGGCCAATCCGCCCGAATGCTCGATAATCCAGTCGTGGACACTAACCGCGTGTTCAGCGTTGAAATAGAAAAATCGGATTCCCGCGCCATCAGAGTTATTCATCTATACAGTCCTTTGGCTAGCGATCTTTTAGGCGCTTGAGAACCGCCAGTGTCTCAGGGTCACTGAGCTGCTCTTCCAAAGATCGGCTCTTTTCTCCGAGAAAACGTTCAAAATCGGCTTCGGGTACCGATTGTATGTACGCTTCAAGCTTTTCATGTAAGGCATCGCGGAAGCACAAATCACGACTGGCCATCTTGGTTCGCGCATCCAGGATCAGCGGCTTAAACAGCGGGTGTTTCTCAAAACTGGCAAACAGGCTTTCCGCCTCCTTTTGTGTGAGCTTGCGGCCTTGGGCGGCACTGGCTTGTTCCAGTTCGTGGGCGATGCCCGATTCGTAACTGGCGATCAGGTTTAATACTTCGGAATACAGGGTTTCGCGGATGTTGGTTTTGACCGCCAAATTCAACACCTTCTTATATTCGGCGGCGTTTTCATGGAAAATGCTTTGGTATATCAGATTGGTAAAGCGAGCATATTTCCACTGATTACCTTCCACATAGTTATCTAAGGCATCGGTGAACTGGCGGCGGTAGTTTTCTTCCTGGAACGCGGAAACCAGATAGTTTTCATCGCGCTGATTAATAAACTTGGTATGGCCGCCGGCTCTTTCGGCCATCACATCCAGCACAATGTCCAGCAAGCGGGAGCGCAGAAGGCGTGCGGGTTCGCTTTCGGTGAGCAGCATGCCTATGTTCAAAACCGCTCGAAAACTGAACAACCCCAAAGCAGTGGTTTTGGTACCCTCATTGATGAGGGTGCCAGATGCTAAGCTCTTGAATTGCTTTAGTTTTGCTCCTCGTATTACTTGGTAGCCATTGCTTTTCAGCTCATCCCCATGAGATGACAGGTAGCGCTCTATGGTCGCATCCGCCACCTCATACAAGGCCATCACCTGTGCCTTGGTAAACACCGTGTCTCCTTCAAATTCCACGCCACCCAGGCCTAAATGCTGCTCGGCCTGTTGCAGGGCGTAGCGGTTATTGAGGATATTCTGGCGATCGTGGGAGGATTCGGTCAGGTCTTTGCCCATCCTAGGCCTCCTTGGCAGTTGGTTGAGTGACTGAGTTAACGGTGACTTGGCCGTTCATTAGCATAGGGAGAAGCCAGTCGCGAAGCTCGATCAGATTCTGATTTTCTTGGTTCGCGATACTGGATTTTTCAAACAGCTCTTTGGTTATTTCTTCATATTTTTCGAACATATTATTATGTGCACTCCCTGGTTTAAGAACAGGGATTTTACGGAGTAGCTGAATTCCAACCGCTGGCCGCGTGGTGCCCGATGTGTTTTTTATAACATGCTTATAAAACTCATCACTTTTGACAACCGTATAAACATATCCCGCATATTCTGGCTTCTTCGGATTAATAACGGATAGCGTTGGTGACAACGCATAGCGGAACTTTTGTTTCTTCAACCTTACCACTTTACCAACCGTTCCTACTCTGCCATAACCGAGCGAGTACTCTCCGATTTCATAGTCTCTTTCTTGCTTTAAAACGAACTCTTCATCGATTTGCCTAGCCTTTGATGTTGAAATGTTACCTGCCTCATCAATATCTCCAATACCAGCAAAGGGAAAGCCAATTTCCACTTCTCTTGGAGCTCGGTGGCTTGGATGCGGGTCAATAACATCAGCAAAGTATTCAATAGGAACCAATTCCCACCCCTCCGGAATTTCCCGCTTGAGGGTTGGGTTGTAGACCATTTTTCCGCCGGAGGTTTTGTAGGGTTTGCCGTTGGCGTTGGGGAAGTCGAACTGTACAAACCAGTAGTCGTACAGGGTTTTAGCCATGGCTTCCAGTTCGGCGTTGATACGGTTGTTCACTCGTATTTTTGAATCTATAGCATCTAAAATCCCAACAATATTTTTCTTCACATCATTGTTCGTAGGGACAAGAATTGGCAGATTCCTGAGTGCGCCTAACGCTATATATGGTTGTGTTGATCCACTTTTCGCTGCATCGAGATGAGCCCTACCTATTGATGAGTTTAAATAGTAGTAAAGCCACTTCGCATTTACTTCGGAGCCCGCCTTAAATAAGCCTACGTTCTTTACGGCATAGTCAATTTCTTCATTACATTCTATGAAGCAAAATCCGCAGTAGGCTCCGATCATGCTGATGATTACGTCCCACTGATCGACCTTGCTTCGCTTGTTGATTTCGTGAAAATCTTGCTCGCTTATTAAGTATGCTGTAGAAAAATCAATCTCATCACCTTTTATGTGTTTCGAAGTGATCAGTGGCTTCCCATGTTCAGATTGTTTTGGAGAATCATGAGTACCATCGGTAACCTTTAAACAAAACTCATCACCGGGAATATACTTCCACGCATTACTTAACATACTTCAACCCCGCCAACTGCTTTTTAATTTCAGTCTCCAAGTCACGAGATTGGCTAAATAGGCTGTCTAGGTTGCTGGTAAAGCCCTGCATCTTTTCAGCAAACTGTTCCGGGGTAATATCCACATACTCGATTTTGACGTCGAAGTACTGACCCGCGCTCAGCGAGTGGTTCTTGGCTTCAATCTCGTCATAGCTGACCGCAACGGAAAAGTCTTCCACGGCTTCTTTGGCATTGAAGGTGTCGATAATGCGTTGTTCTTCATCCGCGCTCAGTACGGTTTTCTGGTTCTTTCCATCTTTAATTTTTTCGCCCAGGTTGGAGGCATCTATCAGTACAACCTTGTCTTTGTTGCTGTCATCCATAAACAGGATGGAGACGTTGGTGCCAGTGGTGGCAAAAATGTTGGAGGGCATGGAGACCACACCTGCCAGCATTTTGTGTTCGACTAAATATTTACGAATACCTTTGTCGATACCTGATTGGGCGGTGATAAAGCCTGTGGGCACCACTACGGCTGCTTTACCGCCGGGTTTGAGCGAATGGATGATGTGCTGCAAGAACAATTGGTAGATTTCCATCTTGTCCTTGGCTTTGGCTTTAATCTTGGGGATACCCGCAAAGAAGCGCTCTTTGTTTTCTTTGCTGTCCAGCTCATCGCGGAAGTCGCTGAAATCCATCTTGAACGGTGGGTTGGATACGATGTAGTCAAACTTCTTCAGGTCTTTTCCATCTCGGTGATACGGATGTAATACGGTGTTGCCTTGAATCACATTGGGGATGGAGTGCACCAGATTGTTGAGGATCAGGTTAAGGCGCAGCAAATTGGACGACTTTTGCGATATATCCTGGGTGTAGATGCTGCATCGGTTTTCGCCAATGGCGTGGGCCACGTTCATTAACAAGGTGCCGGAACCGGCAGATGGGTCGTAACAACTGACGTTCTTCACTTTGCCTTGCTGGTCGGCAGGCACCAGAATCGCCGCCATAATGCGGGCCACCGCATGGGGTGTGTAGTACTCAGCGTATTTGCCGCCGGAATTGCTGTTGTAGTCTTTGATCAGGTATTCAAAGATGGTGGCGTAGAAGTCGAATTTTTGGGTGAAAATGCGCTCAAAGCTGAACTCGACCAGCTTGTTGATGATGGCGCGGCAAAAAGCATCGCGCTTGGACTCATCGGCAATGTATTCACTGACGCGATCAAACAGCACCACCTTCGCGCCGCCATCGGTCTTTACAGCGAACACGTCGTTGTTGGTTAAGGCAATATCGCGAAGGGTGTCATCAAACAGTTTGGCAAAGTCCGGCGCGTTCTGCTGGCTGAACAAGTAGCTGATAAAGTGATGGGGCTTTAAGCGAGCCGTATCGCCGCCCATTTGCAGTTGCAGCATTTCCAGCTCGTCTTCGCTCATGGCGACCAGGGCTTCTTCCCATTTCTCCGAGCTGGCGACCTTCTCGTCGATCTGTTTCGCCTCATAGGCGAACTTGTCGTTCAGAAACTTGTACAAGAAGGTCTGGGTAATGATTTTGAATTCATTACCATCATTGCCCAATCCATAGTGGGCACAGATGCTCTTCAGGCTGTCGATCAGCGCTTTGGTCTTTTGTTGAAATTCTAGCTCTACCATTTCTTACGGCTCTTATGATTTACCGGGCTCTACCGCCGGTATTGAATTCTTTCAGGTACTCTGCGACCACCAGGTGATTAATGAATCTTGAAGCGTCGGCGTTGAGTGGTATGTTTTGCTCTCCTTTGAAACGGCGTATGACTAGCGGCATCATCTGGCGTTCAAAGTAGCTTTCGTTATCCAGTATCTGGTAGTTGTTCAGCACCTGTTCGTCGGCGTCTTGTTTTACGCCGGTTAGGGCTTCAAAAATCTTGCGTTCGTTCTCTGATATATCGGTCTTATTCTCATGGCGTTCCTGCAAGCGCTTGTGAATACGGGTGTATTTGGCATCACCCAGGTACTTCTGGCGCAGCTGGTTGTTCTGGCGGTTAAGCTCTTTAACGCGAACGTGAATTTTGTTAAGCGCGTCGATATTGGCGACCATTTCATCCTGCGTGACCTCGCTGAGGTTCTTTTTCTTGAACAGCCTTTCCAACTCTTCTTTCAGGCTGACAAATTTGGGGTCCTGCTGATCAAAATTACTGGCCAGGGCCTCGCGGGTTTGGCGCAGGGTGTTCTTTAGCTGGTCAGCCAAAACCAGCTCTTCTTCGCCTACCTTGATAAAGCGGAACACCACATCTTCAAGGGCGACATTAAGCAGGTTGGCGGTGTCGGTGCCTTGTTCGATGCTCTCTTTCAGGTTGAGCATATCGAGGTGGTTGCAGGTTTCCCGATATAGGATATTGAGCTTGGCAAAGTCCAGCTGTTCCAGTAACTCGTAGTCGCCTTGCAAGCGGATCAAGTTGTATAGGCTTTTGGCGTTTTCCAGCGCCTTTTTCAGAGCCAGTACGGTTTCGCGGTCCTGAATCTGGCTGATTTGATCGGTAAAGATTTCGGCGTTGTCGGTATCAAAGCGGAACAGTACGTCTTTGATATGATCTATCTCTGCCGCGATCTCTTCCTGTGATTTGAACAGGTTGGAGTAGTGCTCCATTTCATCGCCGAGTTCAGATTGCAGCTCATCGAAATAGGCTTTGTTGGTGGCATCGAATTCTTTACGAATGTCGGCAAAATCCACCACGTAGCCGTAGCGGAAGTCCTTATAGGTGCGGTTAACCCGTGTGAGTGCCTGGAGCAGGTTGTGTTTGCGAATGACCCGGCCTAGATAGAGCTTTTTCAGGCGTTTGGCATCAAAGCCAGTGAGTAGCATGTTATAGACGAAGAGGAAGTCGATTTTGCCTGCTTTGAAGTCTTCTACCCATTCTTTGCGTTCTTCTTTGGTGCCGATGTCGTGCAGGATCAATACTGCACTTTTTACCTTTCTTTCATTGGTTACTTTATTTCGGTTGGATTTATCCCGATCGGCGCTTGGCTCGTTACCGGGTGCTGCGCCCGAAACGTGATATTCCGGGGAGTCTTCCGCCACCATCGGAAGGTCGTAATCCGGATCATTGTCTTCGTTTATAGCCGCATCGGGTAGCTCATTTTCTGCGTATTTTTCACCGAAGAGTTTGAACATCTCTTTGGCTTGATCCGAACTGTCGCAAATGACCATGCCACCAATGCTGGCATCATTCAGGGCGCCGCGACTTTTCTCAAAATCGGTAACGATGTAATCCAGCATAGGCTCCACAAAGCTCGGGTGGGCATAGATGAGCTTGCGATCGACATCCCCCATTTGGACTTCTACATCTTCCAAGGCCTGTTGCAGCACCATTTTGTAGTTGGTGGCGATCTCTTCGCGGATCAGGCGCAGGGTGTAGCCATCGGCGATCGAGGCGTTGTAGTAGTACTTGTGGATATAGTCGCCAAATATCTGTTTGGAGCTGATGGCTTTGGAATCGGGGTTCTTTCTGGCTTTGTCTTCGTCAACGATCAGTGGTGTGCCCGTTAGCGCGATCTTGATGGCGTTGGGGTCGGACTGATACAGGTTGGCCAGAAAGCTGCCTTTGGGGTTATAGCTTCGGTGCGCTTCGTCCAGAACGAATATTCGCTGGATGTTGATGTCATAGTCTTTGGTCGACATGACATCCGGGTCGTCCTGAAATTTCTGGATGTTTACCACAGTGATTTCCGGCTTGCCGGAATGGTTGTGAATCACTTGTGTGGCCTTAATGTCTTTGGCAAAGGCATCACGGGAGTTAATGGTGTGCACCGTTAGCCCGCGAGCTGTGAATTCCCGCTGGGATTGCTGTAGCAGGTCAAGCCTGTCCACGATGAAGTAGAACTTGGGAATGACCTGTTGCTTTTGGAAATAGTCCGTCAGAAAACGAACGTTGTAATAGGTTAGCGCCGTCTTTCCACTACCCTGGGTGTGCCAGATGATGCCTTTCTTCACGCCCTCATTAAGCTTGCGTTCAATCGCTTTGGTGGCAAACAACTGGGGGTAGCGCATGATGTGCTTTTGCAGGCCATCGGTCTCAGCTACATAGGCCAGTGCATAACGCAGGATGAACGCCAGACGGTCACGGCTAACCAAAGATGTACAGATACGATTCGTTGGACGTTCTGGCTGCTTATTGGTCTGAAACTCCGGGTTGCTGCGAATGACTTCCAAGTTGTTGTCTTTCAGTACCCTTAGCTCTTCTTCCTCAGAAACGGACTTCAGCAACGCCGTGAGATTCAGTATCTCTTCTTCTCGGAAGTAGTTGAATACGGGTTTGTGATAGGAGCTGCTGGCGTAAAAAGCCCCTTGCACGGGTTCCGGGTCACCGTCGTCATACTCCATGTTGTTGGAGAAAATCATGAACTGGGTGATGTTGGCGAAACGTTTGAATTTCGGGTTCTGAAAACGTTTGTTGATGCGGTCGCGCTCAGCCAGAATGCCTTCGCGGTTGTTGGGTTTTTTCACCTCAATAAAGATCAGCGGCATACCATTGATCAACAGGGTGATGTCTGGACGAAATTCCTCATCACCGTTTTGCCATGTTAACTCGGTGACAACATGAAAGCTGTTGTTGTTGAAGTTCTCAAAATCGATCAGCTTGGTATTCGAACGATCTGTCAGGCGTTCAAAGAAAGCTCGGCCAAGGTCTTCGTTGTCGAGTTCCAACTTAATATCTTCGAGCAGGCGACTTACATCATCAGGCTCAATGCCTGGATTGATTTTGAGAATTGCAGCGTTGAAAAGCTCGGGGAAAATATTGGTATCGAGATCCCAGCTTTGCCCTTTCAGTGACAGGTACTGATAGCCGAGTCGCATCAAATGAAGGATGGTGGGAATTTTTACGCGAGTATCTTCATTAAACTTCATAACATTCCCTGTCTATTGTTGTGTCAGCTCAAGCAGGTCGCCTACCTGGCACTCAAACAGCAGGCAGAGTTTCTCAATGGCTTCCAGATCCACTTTCTGAGCCGTCTCTTTATAGAGCAAAGTTACCGTGGCGCGGCTTAACCCCGTTTCTCTGGCAACGTCGGCAATACGCATCTTGTGCTCACCCATCATTCGGGCGAGATGGCAGCGGATCATGGCTGTGCCTCTGGCTGGTAATCAGGTTATCGGAATAACAAAGGAGCATACCACGTCTTTGATATTTACGTAGCATTTTGTGAGTTGAAATTGAATTATGCAGGGCTGATTTTTAAAAATGGGCTGAAGTTTTTCTAAATTACGCGGAGTTACGCGCTATATGCGTAATTACGCAAACCATGCGTAATCGCGCGTAATTTATATTTCACGGCAGAATAGCGGGGGGGGGGCAAGAGTGGCGTGGTAATGCGTACAGGCACTATCGCAGGCGCAGGTTTAGGTTGCTGTGAATAGGTGCTGAGAGGAGGTTATTTCGAGAGGATTTTGCTATTCGGCGTGCGGCCAATTCTGCTTACCTATGGAAGCATAGCCTGGCCAAAGCGGCCACATTATGGTTTCAATACCATGAGGTCCAGCGCGATAGAACGGAGTGGTGGGCCCAGCTGGACTCGAACCAGCGACCAAGGGATTATGAGTTATATTCGGGCGGTTACCGTACAACCACATAAAACCACTCTACCTTACAGAACAGGCAGTTAGTGAACTGGCCAAACCACAGTAAACCACATAGCATTGCACTTATGTGGTCAATTCGTGGACGTGTAAGGGAGTACCTATGTCCTGGTTCAAGATCTTCTCTGCTGTTCTGGTTGCTAATCTCGTTACGTTTGTTGTGATTCCCTTTATCGGGTTTTTGATAGCCGTTAGCGTGATGGGCGTTGCCCTTGAGGGGTTTTCTGATTCGCTGAATACTAAACGCAGCTCTTCAATCGTTGCTCCCTCATCTTCTGTTTCTACCGCTCCCCCGGTCTTGTCATCCAGCCCCGCTCCAGTTAAGCAGCAAACACGGAAATTACCTGTTTCACCTTCGGTAATAGCGACAAATAAACAGATGTGTGAGTTTTGGACGGAACAGTATCGTAAGGACGGTTTGGGTGAGAGTGAGGCTTACATGGATGCGGCCTGTCTTCGTTACAGGCAAAGTGTAAAGATGAATCGTGACGCGTTGAGATCCTCGGAACGTTGAACTCTATTGCCTGAAGCCGCTACCGCTCACCTCAGCGGCTACCCCTGTTGTTTTTGTTTCCCCTGTTGGTTTCCATACCATGCCTGGCTGATTCGATTTGCCAGGCAGAAACCTATCCTGTTCTCAGGCTGTTTTCCGAACGGGCTTTTTCGATTTCAGGGCTGATTTGTCCAGCCTCTGGAATGGTTTTACCCGTCATTATCCAGTAGGAGTATTGAGGAAACGCCTGGTTTATTGCTTCCAGGTAGTCTTCGTTTACTTTCTGTTTCCTTCCCCGGATGTTTCCCCACTTGTACCTGTCTATACCCGTCATCTCTTCCATCTTCTTAGATGTCAGCTCTAACGAATCAAACAACTCTATTATCCGGTCACGTATCATAGTCATATTAAATTAGTATATTGTACTTACTCTGCTATAGTAAGTAATAGTTACTCAGTACTTAGGTTCGGATACTGAGTTTCAATTCCTAACAGTGTAACAGAGTGCAAAACAGTGGACGAACAAAAGCACGTAATCCTGATAGTAACGCCAGTCATGACGCAAGAGCGCTTTGCCCAGCTGTCCGGCCTCACTGAAGGTCAGGTTCGCGGACAGATCGAAAAGGGTCACTTGCCGTCATTGAAGGTTGGTCGTGTTCGCCTGGTTAACGTTGCTGCGCTGTCTCAGGACGCTCTGGAAAAGGAGAACTGGTAATGAACCGCGTAGGGCAGAAGGTACAGACCATTATTCGTGTAGCGGCTGACAAGGGCCGCACCCTGGCCAACACGTTCTATTTCTTCAATGGCTCTGAATTCGTCGCTTCTGCTGAGCGTCTCGGGCCTGCCCGCATGGTTGCCCCTGGCACGGTTGCCGTCAGTGTTTCTGGTCGCCAGTGGGTTGCCGTAGGTGGTGATCGTCTCAACGGTGCTACTGGCTGGGCTTTCGTGTCTCCATCTGTTGATCGCCCTTCTCAGGCCGGTGATGCCGTCCGTTTCAGCGATAACAACAAGGCTTTGAAGCTCCGCGCCAAGCTTGATCAGTACCTGGACTACTTTCAGGACTGCAAGGGCGTCTTGCCTCATTCCGTCATTCTTCGCGGCGAACAATTCCGCACCCTCGGCGCATTGCCTGGCCAGGTCTATAAAGGCGTCCGCCTGGAGTCCTTCTCATGACAAACATCATTCCGCCTCGCAAACGCCAGCAAAAGGACGAAGAAAAACGCTTTTACGTCACCGCCAAGCGCTCGGTAAAGCTCCAGCTGGAACAGGAGGCCTTCGACCGTGGTACAGACGTCTGGACGCTCGGCGGTCTGGTAATTGAAGCCTGGTTGAAGGCTGGATGTCCTGATTTCGGTTTCTCTGGCCAATCTCCCGTGTCTGAAAATCCGCCCCCGTCATCGTCGCCATCGCAGCTCGCGGACGATCAGGGAGGCGCGGAATGACCGGCGCAAGGCTGCGCAGCACGCGTAGCGCTTGGCCTTGCGCTGGTCAGGCCGTGTCTCACAGTCCGCAACCAGGAGCTGCGTTGGCGCCGGTGTCGGGGGTGGATGACCGCCCCTTGATTCAGAACCGGAGCGGTGAGCAAAGGAGGCAAGCGGAGCGCGGCAGGCAACAGGGATCGTCACCCGTAAGGGCCGAAACCTTAGTTTCGGGGAGCGAAGCGAGTAGAGCCCGCCCCGAAGGGGTTGCAAGAAAGCCGGTGGTACTGAGTTTGACGGCAAAGGAGTCCCGGCAATTACAGAACAGTCTGGAGCGTCAGTTAAAGGCAATTCGATCAAGCCTGACGTTCTGGAAACACGAAGTGGCCTTTGGCCAGAAACCACCCTTCGACCTGGCCGCCAAGGCCTACGAAGCGGAGTTGATACAGCGCCTATACCTGGAACTGTTCGACGCAAACAAGGCAATTAAAAAATCTGAAACGGCCTATAAAGCGGCCAAAAACCCGGAGAAATAAGCCATGCAATTTGAAATGACAGCTACCGTATTTAACGCCCGGAAAATGAACATCGAGGGCCGTACTTTTTGCAGCGTCATTACCGGACAAGCGCCGGTCGGTGATACCCAGGAAACCACACTCGGTTACGAGGTAACGAAGATCACCGCAGAACCGGTCGTGTTCGACCAACTGAAAGCCGAAGGCTACCAGCCAGGCCAACAGCCCCGCGATTTCAAATTTGTCGCCATGCTCAAAACCGCAGCTGGAGGCAAGTCTCAGCCTTACATCATCGCCGTTGTTCCAGGGCAGAAAACCTCGGTAGAGCCACAGAAAAAGGCTTCATAACCCATGGTTGCCGTCGTGAGAGTAACAGAACTTGGCCGGGAACGTCGCTGCACAAAGTGCGGCGAGTTCTGGCCGGAAGATCGAGAGTTCTTTTACATCGGCAATCGCAGCAACCAGAACAAGCCCTGCGTTCAGCAACCGTGTAAAGCCTGCTACGTGGAACTGCCTTCCAGGAAGTCCCGCAAAGCGGCACAGAAAGGAGTCCGGAAAGATGAAGTTATTAATCGTTGTCACCGCCTGTTTCTTAGCGGGTTTCCTGCTCGGGGACGCGCACGGTTACATCCAGGGCTTACAGGTTGCTGAGGCTGTGCAATGGGCAAACTGATCTCGTGTGACGGTGACTGGACAGTAACGGCCAATGGCTGGGACTGCACCGGCACCGTTATGCAGATCGTGTACTCGGCACCGGTCGAGTACACGCCGGCAATGATCGCTGAAGCCTTGTTCCAGGGCTTCAGCGTGACCTTGCCACTCATGGCGGTCGCATGGGGCGGTCGTCAGCTTTTAAAAATGTTGAGGTGAATATGAACGCAATCAAATACCAGGCCTCTCAGGCCCGCAAATACGCAGCGAAAGCCACCCGTTTTGCTGCCGTCCCTCTGACCATGGTAGCGGCCACATCGGCCAACGCTGCCGACTGGAGCTCCATGACCGGTGGTCTGGATTTCTCCGGTGAAATCACCGCGGTTCTGGCCGTGGTTGGTGTCCTGGCGGGCTTCTTCATCGTTCGCAAGGGCGGTCGTCTCCTGCTGAGCATGATCAAGTAAGGGTAGGGCGACCAATGACAGAGCTGTGGGATTGGACATTCTTCATGATGGGGGCCGCACTATGCGTGTATCTGTTCAAGGATGTCTGATCCTGCTGCTCTGTTTTTTTCTTTCTTCTCAGGCGATGGCAGCTGGCGACAGTCATTTGCCTTGTATTGACGACGTGCTAAACCAGTGTCAGAACTGGTCTGGCTATCCTAACGCCAATTGTCGCATCGCTTCTCAACCCAATGGGGAGGGTTTTAAATACGTCGAATATGACCACTATGCTTATGGCTGGATATCTTTCGGTCCTGGGCGTGACTGCGCCTGTGATCCTCTGACCCACGAGCCAGACCCTTTAACTGGTCAATCACCCTCGGAGTGCACCTGTGCCCCTGGTTATATCAATTCTGCCGGTTCCGGCTATGACGCTCCGTTTCAATGCATGCACAACCGTGAGCCAGGAGAGTGTTCCGACCTAGGCTTGGCTGAAGCTCAAATTTCTCAGGGTGCGTTTTGTCTCGAAGAGTGTGAGCACGGAATGTTAAACGGTGTTTGTCTGCCTCCGCCTGAGCCTGAGAAAGAATGCACCAAAGATTCTCCTGATTATCGTGGTGTGTTAGTCCAGGGCTACGGTAAGCCTGTCATTCCTGCTTGTGGTGATTTTGATCAGTGCGCAGATGGAAAGCCCGGAAAGGTTGGCCTGGTAAATGGTGAGCTGCGTTGTATCGCCGATGACTATGGCCAGGAAAATGAATGCGCGGCTGATGAAATTTTCATTGTCGATCAATACGGCGTTATTTGTGCTGGCCTTGAAGATACTCCCGAAGAAGAACCTACCCCCGAAGATCCGAATACGGATACAGATGGCGACGGTCAACCTGACGAGTACAACCCGGACAATGATCCCAATATAAACCGCAAACAGTTGGATGATCTCAACGAAGGTCAGGATCAGGCTAATAAATCTCTTAGCAATCTCGA
>Ga0075441_10001055_pt1 | contig 13537 bp, 13 predicted proteins | sample CoawatmetaG00DNA_FD_71582 | JGI IMG/M metagenome (GOLD analysis project Ga0075441, IMG submission 71582) | Marine microbial communities from the West Antarctic Peninsula - Coastal water metaG002-DNA | ecosystem: Environmental > Aquatic > Marine > Coastal | place: Atlantic Ocean: West Antarctic...
TGATGCTCATTACGAGCTTGAACATCGGTTGGAGAAAAAGGGCAAGGAAATAATCCTTGGGACAGTCAAAAACATTATTCCTGAAGGAGTGAAAGTCACGTCAATCCGACAAAATGACGCCCTAGGTCTAGGCCATGCAGTTCTCTGCGCCAAACACTTACTAAACAATGAGCCTTTTGCGGTTTTACTTCCGGATGTTCTAGTACTCGATCAGATTTCCCGTGGAATGAACCATAGCTTCTCATCGCTACTCAAAGCTTGGAATGCGACAGGAGTGGGGCAGATAATGGTCGAGCGCGTTGCTGAAAGCGCAATAGAAAATTATGGAATTGTGGATATAGGTGGATGTATAGCTAAGCCTTTTTCGAGTATTAAGATTAATAAGCTAGTCGAAAAGCCTTCATACAAGGAAGCTCCCTCAGATTTAGCTGTTCTTGGACGGTATATCCTTCCACCGGCTATCTTGGGCTTGCTCGAAACCACACAAGTAGGGGTTGGTGGAGAAATTCAGTTAACAGATGCACTAGACGCCTTGTTGGAAAAAGGTGATTTAAATGCGTTTTTAACAGATGCTTCAACCTTTGATTGTGGGAATAAACAAGGGTTTCTGGGCGCTAACTTGGCTTTAGGTATGCGTGATGAACAAACGAAGAAGTATTTGATGGAATTGATTCATAAAAATGGTTGGTCTACATCTCCTTAAATATGGCATTAATAGCCTCATCGTATTTTTTAATGAGAAGTAAGCTAATTATGTCTAATATGGCGTCAAGCCTGAACTAATATATAGTGTTGGTTAAAGGTACAGATGTGAAGCAGTCAATAAGTGTAGCAAAATAAATCATCATAGAGTAACAGCTAGTTTATGAAAATTGCAGTCGCAGGAACAGGGTATGTCGGGCTATCATTAGCTGTATTGTTAGCCCAACATAATGAGGTGATGGCATTAGACATAATCCCAGAAAAAATAGCTATGCTGAATAATAAAAAATCTCCTATTTCAGATAATGAAATCGAAGATTTTTTAGTAAATAGAGCGCTCAGCCTAGTTGCTACCTTAGATAAGAAACAAGCCTATCAAGATGCTGAATTTGTCATTATCGCCACGCCTACTGATTACGATACGCTGACCAATACATTTGATACCCAATCGGTTGAAGCGGTTGTTCAAGACGTATTAACGATTAATCCACATGCGACTATAGTCATAAAGTCGACCGTTCCTGTAGGGTACACAGAGCAAATTAAACGGAATTTTGATACAAAAAATATTATATTTTCGCCAGAATTTCTTAGAGAAGGGAAGGCGTTGTATGACAACCTTCACCCCTCCAGAATTGTTGTGGGAGAAAAGTCTAAACGAGCCAAAGTGTTTGCTGATTTACTAGTACAAGGCTCCACCAAACCCGCAACTGAAATTGCAGTACTATTTACGGATTCCACCGAAGCAGAAGCTGTTAAATTATTTTCGAATACATACTTAGCCATGCGTGTTGCTTACTTCAACGAGCTGGACACCTATTGTGAAAGTCACAAATTAAGCTCTCAACAAGTTATTGAAGGTGTTGGTTTAGATCCTCGTATTGGTAATCACTACAATAACCCAAGTTTTGGTTATGGTGGCTACTGCCTCCCAAAAGATACTAAGCAATTACTTGCTAACTACAATGATGTGCCACAAAACTTGATTCAAGCAATTGTGCAATCCAATACCACTCGGAAAGATTTTATTGCTGATAGTATTATTAAGCGAAATCCAAAAGTTGTTGGTATTTATCGCCTTATTATGAAGCAAGGATCAGATAACTTTCGTGCCAGTGCAATTCAAGGCGTTATGAAGCGCATCAAAGCCAAAGGTATTAAAGTTGTGATATACGAACCAGCTATACAAGAGAGTGAATTCTTTCACTCAAAAATTATTAACGTTTTACAAGATTTTAAAGTAATGAGTGATGTCATTATTGCTAATAGAATGGTGGATGAGTTAAATGATGTTAAAACTAAGATATATACAAGAGATTTATTTAACACTGATTGAGAAATAAGGATTTAAATGAAAGTACTAGTGACAGGTTCTGCAGGATTTATTGGCTCAGCAGTCTCAATAAGACTGCTTGATAGAGGTGATGAGGTAGTAGGTATTGATAACCATAATGACTATTATGATCCAGCACTTAAAGAGGCGCGCCTGGCACGACACAGTGGTCATCCACGTTATACTCACATTAGAATGAATATTGAAGATCGTGACGCAATGGCCTCATTGTTCAAAAATTATCAATTTGATGGGGTGGTACATCTTGCTGCTCAAGCAGGTGTGAGATATTCCATTGAAAATCCACTAGCTTACATAGATAGTAACTTAGTAGGCTTTGCCCACATACTAGAAGGTTGTAGGCACAATAATGTCGGACACCTTGTGTATGCCTCGTCAAGCTCTGCTTATGGTCTTAATACTAAGCAACCATTCTCTGCTCACGATGCAGTTAATCATCCAGTAAGCTTGTATGCGGCGACTAAGAAGGCTAATGAACTAATGGCACATAGTTATTCTCATTTGTATGGGTTGCCAACCACAGGCCTAAGGTTTTTTACTGTGTACGGTCCATACGATAGACCAGACATGGCTCTGCAAAAGTTTACTAGAGCTATTATCAATAATGAACCTATCAAAGTCTTTAATTACGGTAAACACCGAAGGGATTTTACCTATATTGATGATATTGTCGAAGGCATCACTAGGATATTCGACAGACCTGCATTGAGAGATGCAGATTGGGATAGTAATAAACCCGATCCTGCAACTTCTAGTGCTCCTTATAGGGTTTATAATATTGGTAATAACAACCCCGTTGAGCTAATGGACTACATTAAATCACTAGAAACTTCATTAGGGAAAGAGGCAGAAAAGGAACTATTACCACTCCAGCCAGGAGATGTGCCAGATACTTACGCCGACGTAGATGATTTGGTCGAGCAATTTGGCTACAAACCAAATATGAGCGTTAAGCAGGGTGTGGCAAATTTTGTGGTTTGGTATCAAAAATATAATGAGAAATAAAAAACTACTAATCACTGGCGGCGCAGGTTTCATAGGATCCGCTGTTATCCGTCACATTATTAATAACACTGATCATAGTGTTATTAATGTTGACAAACTTACCTATGCTGGAAACTTGGAATCTTTAACTTCAATTGAAAGCGATGTAAGGTATACATTCGAACTAGTAGACATCTGTAAGGCCAATGAACTTAAACGTGTATTCAATAAATACCAGCCAGATATTGTGATGCATCTGGCTGCAGAATCGCATGTAGATCGCTCGATCGATGGTCCTGGTGAATTCATTCAAACCAATATTGTTGGTACTTACGTACTGTTAGAAGAAGTTAGATATTACTGGTCTAATCTAAAGAATGACAAGAAAGATAATTTCAAATTCCACCATGTATCTACGGATGAAGTCTATGGTGATTTAGAAGGTACAGATGACCTATTTACTGAAAAAACCCCTTACGCTCCAAGCTCACCTTATTCTGCTTCGAAAGCGAGCTCTGATCATCTAGTGCGCGCATGGCAACGTACTTTTAAGCTGCCAGCACTAATTACTAACTGTTCGAACAATTATGGACCTTACCAATTTCCTGAAAAACTTATTCCGGTAATTATTATGAATGCATTAAAAGGTAAGGCATTACCCATTTATGGTAATGGTAAACAAATACGAGACTGGCTATATGTGGATGATCATGCAAGAGCATTATTGCATGTAGCACTAACTGGTAAAATTAACGAAACATACAATATTGGTGGACATAATGAGCTACAAAACATTGATGTTGTCAGAACCGTATGTAGTATCTTAGATGAGCTGGTGCCAAGTAAGCTCGATGGTATTGATAACTACGGACAGCTGATTACCTATGTAGGTGATAGGGCAGGCCATGACGTTAGATATGCGATTGATGCCTCTAAAATAGCTAATGAATTAAACTGGACGCCAGATGAAACATTTGCAACGGGTATTAGAAAAACTGTCAGATGGTATTTGGATAGCACTGTTTGGTGTGGACGGGTTCAGGACGGGAGCTATCAGGGTGAAAGATTAGGAGTGATTAAAGAATGAAGGGAATAATATTAGCTGGAGGGTCGGGAACTCGACTATACCCAATCACTAGGGGAGTGTCTAAGCAACTGCTTCCTGTATATGACAAACCTATGATTTATTATCCACTATCGGTACTTATGCTAGCGGGTATTAAAGATATTTTAATTATTACAACCCCGTTAGATCAGTCTGGCTTTATTAGAATGCTCGGTGATGGAAAAGAGTTTGGCATTAACCTGTCTTATGCAGTGCAGCCCAGTCCAGATGGTTTAGCGCAAGCATTTATTGTTGGCGAAGAATTTATTGGCACCGATAGTGTGTGCTTAGTACTTGGCGACAATATATTTTGGGGGCAAGGCTTTACTCCTATTCTACAGAGCGCTGCTAGTCGCAACAGTGGTGCGTCTGTGTTTGGTTATCAAGTCAAAGATCCGGAACGTTTTGGTGTCGTTGCTTTTGATGAAAATCAAAACGCTATCAGCCTTGAAGAGAAGCCTGAAAAACCAAAATCTAATTTTGCCGTTACAGGGTTGTATTTCTACGATAATGATGTGGTGGAAATGGCAAAGAAAGTAAGACCTTCACCTAGAGGCGAGCTAGAAATCACAACTCTCAATCAAATGTACATGGATCGTGGAGACCTTCATGTTGAACTGCTAGGTCGAGGCTTTGCTTGGTTAGATACTGGTACACATGAAAGTCTTTTAGAAGCTGCCATGTTTATAGAAACCATTGAGAAGCGCCAAGGTTATAAAATTGCTTGTTTAGAAGAAATTTCGTGGAATAATGGCTGGTTAACTGATGAGCAAGTCATGCAAACTGCAAAAGCGCTATCTAAAAACAGTTATGGGCAATATTTGATAAATCTACTGGAGAATAAATTATGTCAGTAATATGTCATAAAGTGTTTGGAGATCACCGCGGACAGCTTGTTGCAATAGAAGGGGGGTGCGATGTACCTTTTGACATTAAGCGTGTCTTCTATATTTATGGCACTCAGAAGGACGTGTCAAGAGGGAACCATTCTCATTATCAAACGAAGCAATATCTAATAGCGGTGAACGGCTCTTGTAAAGTTACTTTAGATAATGGTAAAACCAAGCAGACCTTTGATTTAGGTCAGTCTAACAAAGGTCTTTTTCAAGATGCTTTAATATGGGGTACGATGCACGATTTTTCGGATGATTGCGTGTTATTGGTATTGTCAAGTGAACCTTACAGTGACTCTGATTATATACGAGATTATCAAAATTTTGAGAAAATAGTAGGTAAAAAATAATGAGAAAATTAATTCTAGAAAAATTTAACGAAGCGCTAGAACAGACTGGTAAAACTGAGCAGTATGAAAATATCGACGATGCATCTATCTTACTTGAGACAGGCCTCGATTCTCTCGGTTTTGCTGTTCTAGTTGCTATTTTAGAAGAAGAATTAGATTTAGACCCCTTCCAGTTAATGGATGAGCCAGTATACCCAAGAACATTTGGTGAGTTTGTTGGCATATATAAGAAATTTTATGATTAATTCATTTGCTGAATCTTATAAGCTAATTCCTAGTGATAGGGTTTACATTCAAAATAAATTCGAAAGTATTACTTACGGAGACGTTCAGCGATCGATATCAACATTTAGAGAGCAATTTCCTTTTTTAGTTGGAAAAAATTGTGCTTTGTCGTCAAGCTCTAGGTTCGAATTGGCAAAGGCGATCCCTTTAATTGCTTCAGTAGTTAATAAAATATTCTTTCAGCCGCAAGATTTAAAGGATGAGGTTTTGGAAGATTTTTATTCAAAAGGCGAAATTGAGTATGTGATTAATATCTCTCTGTTGGGTATTGATGTCTCAAAGGTTTCAGAAGTTGCGGCCTCAAATAAGTTTGACCAGGAATGGTTGTTATCAACTTCCGGAACTACGGGCACTCCTAAGTTGGTGAGTTATAGCATTACTTCTTTAATGAAAACCTGTAAAAATGATTTGGTTAAAGGTGCCTCTTTTAACTGGGGATTATGTTATGACCTAAATCGTTTTGCGGGTATACAAGTTTATTTGCAAGCGATTTCATCGGGATCTTCTTTGACTATTTCAGAATCAACTGAAGATCTAAATTCTGTTGTTAATATGTTCACAAATAGAGGAGTGAATTGTTTATCGGCCACGCCATCTTTTTGGCGTAAAGTCTTGATGACAAAATGTTCTAATACTATACCTTTGAAAATAATCACGTTAGGTGGTGAAATAGCAGATCAAACGGTACTTGATTCATTAAGTTTTTTTTTCACCGATTCAAATATTATCCATATATACGCTTCGACAGAAGTAGGTGTGGGTTTTACTGTTAAAGATGCTAAAGCAGGTTTTCCATATGAATATGTAGGCGTCGCTAAATTACCATCAATTGAATTAAAGATAGTGAATAATATTTTATGGATAAAAACCAATAGAGGGGCCGATAGCTTACTTAACGGTACTTTGGAAGTTGATGTTGAGGGCTTTATAAATACTGGCGATATTGTAGAAGTTATAAGTGATCGTGTATTATTTGTTGGACGTGATAGTGGAACAATTAATGTTGGTGGCAATAAAGTTACACCTGAGGAAATTGAAACGGTATTAAATAGTCATCCAGGAGTTATTCAATCTAAAGTATTTGGTAAAAAAAATTCAGTCCTTGGAATGTTAGTTAATGCAGAAATTGTTAGTAAAAAAATAATCAAACAAGATGAAAAAAAAATATTTAAAAAAGAATTAATTATCTTTTGTAAAAATAAATTGGCCCCTTTCAAGGTGCCTGCAGTGATAAAATTTGTTGACAATATTGCATTCAATGAATCTGGAAAAATAGTGAGGAAATGAATGAATAAAATGGTGATAGTTTCAGGCGCTACAAAGGGGTTAGGTCTTTCCATTAGTTCCCAGTTGGTGCATGCTGGTTACGTTGTTGTTGGTGTTAGCCGAACAAACTCCGAAGAATATCTTCACTTAATGTCAGAAAATCCAAATTCGGTATTTTTTCATTCATTTGATTTTTCTGATACTAAAAAAATTACAGACTTGGTTAAAACGCTGGTTAAAACTTATGGCCGACCATATGCATTAATAAATAATGCGGCCCTGGGTCATGACGGTATTTTAGCTACTATGCATGAAAATGATATTCATGAGCTAATTAAGGTTAATGTAGAGGCGCCTATTTTATTAGCTAAATATGTTTCGAGATCAATGCTTCTGAATAAAAAAGGCCGAATTATTAATGTGGGCTCAATTATAGGTTCAACAGGATTTAATGGTTTAAGTGTTTATGGCGCAACTAAATCGGCTTTGGGTGGATTTACTAAATCTTTAGCGCGGGAGTTGGGTAGAGCAAATATTACTGTTAACACATTGGCGCCGGGTTATATGGAAACTAATATGACCAAAGACCTACAGGGTGATAAATTGGCTTCAATTATGCGCCGAAGCCCGTTAGGTCGTTTAGCTCATGTGGATGATGCGGCAAAAGCTGTAATATTTTTACTTTCAGAAGGTGCGAGCTCAATAACGGGTTCAACAATTACTGTTGATGCAGGCAGCACTGCTTAATTATGATCCACTCAACAGCGATAGTATCGGAAAAAGCAGAAGTCGAAGAAGATGTAATTATTGGCCCGTTTTGTGTAATACATGAAAATGTAGTTATAAAAAAAGGCACAGAAATAGGTTCATTTTGCGAGATTGGCATACCGACAAAACTGGCAGTCGAGCACACTTTAATTATTGGAAGTCATTCGACAATACGAAGCCATTCGACGTTATATATCGGTTCTAAAATAGGAAGTAACTTCCAAACGGGTCATTATGTAACGATTAGAGAGAACAGTAATATTGGTAAACATTGTCAAGTAGGCTCAAGAGGGGATATTCAAGGCGACTGCTCTATTGGGTTTTATACAAAAATACATGCTGATGTGCATATAGGCAAGAAATCCATAATTGGAAATTATGTTTGGTTGTTTCCAGAGGTATTGCTAACCAATGATCCAACACCACCAAGTGAATATTTACTTGGTGTTACAGTTGAAGATTTTGCTGTTTTAGCTGCTAAAGTTTTGGTTTTACCTGGAGTTAAAATCGGAAAGGACGCTGTTGTTGCAGCGGGATCACTTGTCAAAGAAAATGTTTTAGCTGGTAAAATCGTTTCAGGAAATCCTGCTAAACAAATATGTGATGCGAAAATATTACGTTTACATAATAACCCTAAAATAAAAGCATATCCCTGGCGGAATCGCTTTCATCGAGGATACTCAGAAGTAGATGTGCAATGTTGGCTTAATGAAATAGAAGCGCTAGCAGGTGGTTATTTAAGAATTAAAGACGGCGTAAAAGAAGCGATTAACACCGGTGTAGAAAAAGACTACCCGTGGAAGTTGTAGGTCGTACAAATTATGATCAAAAAGATACTATCACCAATCAAGTGGTGGTTATTCAAGGAGCTTTAAAAGATGGTGTTGATAAAAATTAATCTAAAATCATAATATATAAAATATTGCAAACAAAAATTATACAGCTATAAAATCTCTGCAAAAATTGATCTCGTTACACAAGAAAATTTTTGGCGAACGATTTAAAAACAAATGTATTTTAGAGAAAATAGAGTGATCAAATTCCTAGACCTAAAAACTATTAACGCACAATACCGCGATGAATTGCTTCAAGCTGCAGCTGATGTTATTGATTCGGGGTGGTACATACAAGGCCCACAAGTAGAGGCGTTTGAGCGTGAGTTCGCGGACTATTGTGGAACGAATCACTGCATTGGAGTTGCTAATGGGTTAGATGCATTGACTCTAACCTTAAGGGCATGGAAAGAACTGGGAAAACTTAAAGAAGGCGATGAAGTAATTGTGCCCGCTAATACTTATATTGCCAGCATTCTATCGATTACCGAAAACCGTTTAACGCCCGTGTTGGTTGAACCTGATGAACAGACTTATAATCTTAACCATCGATTAATTGAAAAAGCAATCACGTCGAAAACCAAAGCAATCCTTACCGTGCACCTCTACGGGCAACTTTCTGACATGCCTGCCATTATGGATACTGCTAAACGGCATAATCTTTTGGTCCTGGAGGATTGTGCACAAGCTCATGGTGCCAACATGTCTGGATTAAAAGCCGGTAGTTGGGGAGATGCTTCAGGTTTTAGCTTCTATCCAGGGAAAAACCTTGGAGCATTAGGCGATGCTGGAGCAGTAACTACAAATGATAAAGATTTAGCAGATACTATAAGAGCTTTAGGGAATTATGGAAGTGCTAAAAAATATGAAAATATTTATAAAGGCACCAACAGTAGGTTAGATGAAATTCAGGCAGCTATGCTTAGAGTAAAAATTAAATATTTAGATATAGAAATCAAAAAAAGAAAAGAAATAGCCAGTTATTATATTAAAAATATAAAAAATAAAAATGTATTATTACCAATAATAGCTACAGATAGTGTATGGCATCTTTTTGTAATAAGAACTAAAAAAAGAGAAGATTTAATAGAATATTTCCTAGATAATAATGTTCAAATACTCATCCATTATCCTATACCACCCCATAAGCAAAAAGCTTATAAAGAGTGGAATGTAAAAAGTTTTCCGATCAGTGAGAAGATACATGACGAAGTATTAAGTTTGCCTATTAGCGCGGTTCAGAGTTTGGAAGACACTAAAAAAATAGTGGATCTGATTAATGAATTTAATTAAAACATCAGTACTAACTGCTATATCCTCAATAATTAAAGTTATAGCGGGATTTGTTATAAACAAAGTAATAGCTGTTTATGTAGGCCCTTCAGGCCTTGCAGTTGTAGGGCAACTCCAAAATTTTACGTCTATAGCTACAACTTTATCAAATGGTGCTATTACTCAAGGAGTGATAAAGTATACTGCAGAGTATAATACGATACAAGAAAAGCAAAAAATATTCAGTACTGGAATTATAATAAGTGTTATATTTTCCTCTATAATTTCTGCTTTATTATTTAATTTTAATGATTATTTGTCTGAAATAATTTTAAAAGATATACGATACAATACGGTATTTTTAGTTTTTGGAATCACAATTTTCTTATTTTCTTTAAATACATTTTTTATGGCAATATTAAATGGACAAAAAGAAATAGAGAAATACGTTTTAGTAAATATTTCTAGCAGTATTTTTTCGCTTTTTTTTACTTCGTTTCTGATAATGAAATTAAATATTATAGGAGCCCTATATGCTGTGGTAGTAAACCAGTCTGTCATATTATTTGTAACACTATTTTTTGTAGTAAAGAGTGATTGGTTTAAGTTGGAAAACTTTACGCGTGGTATAAATAAAGAGAGTTTAGTTAAATTAAGTAAATACTCGCTCATGGCAATAATATCGGTTGTTACTGTACATGTTAGTCATTTGTTAGTACGGAACTATATAGCCGAAACTTTAGGTTGGAATGATGCGGGGTACTGGCAAGCGATATGGTATATATCTTCTATGTATCTTATGGTCATTACTACATCTCTAAATGTGTACTATTTACCAAAATTATCTGAAATTATAAATAATACTGATTTGAAAAAAGAGATTTTACATGGTTATAAAGTAATCATGCCTATTGTTATTGTATTGGCTTTATGTATATACATATCTAGAGAGTTGGTAATAAATATAGCCTTTACAGATGAATTTAAACCTATGATGCAGCTCTTTAAGTGGCAGCTTATCGGTGACGTTATAAAAATCGCCTCATGGTTATTAAGTATGCTTATGGTTGCAAAGGCTATGACAAGGATCTTTATAATTACAGAAATTATATTTAGCATTAGTTTTGTAATCTTGTCATTTTTGTTTCTTGATTACTTTGGGTTAATAGGTATAACTTATGCATTTAGTTTGAATTATCTTATTTATTTTATTGTGATGGTTTTTTGTTCTTGGAAGATACTTAAATGAATATCTTGTTACTTGGTGAATATAGTGGTTTTTTTAAAAATTTAAAGTTGGGTTTCCAGGAATTAGGGCATGATGTGACTTTAATTTCTCAAAGCGATGGATGGAAAAAAATTGATGGCGTTGATATTTCTCTTGATTCTTCTCAGAAAGGATTTCTTGGTAAATTAATCAAAGTAATAAAATTATATTCGTCCGTTAATAAAATGAGAGGTTATGACGTTGTACTAATTATCAATCCCGATTTTTTTAAATTTTTTATATTTGAATCTATTATACTAAGAGTAATTGATTATATAAGTCTTAAAAATGGAAAGGTTTATTTATCGTCATGCGGTGGTGATTACTTCGTTAATAAATGTGGTTATGAAGGAAAATTAAAATATTGGCCCAACAGGGGTTGTGATGATATTAATAACAAAAATTTAACTAATAAAGTTAAAAACATAACTTATTATTTGGCAAACAAGTGTGAGGGTATTATCCCAACATGTTACGAGTATGCAGAACCATGGAGGTGCAGCTCGTTCAGTCGGAAAGTAGAAAAAACCATTCCGCTACCTATAAATACAAGGGATATGCACATTTCATTTCCTGAAATAAAAGATAAAATAATTTTTTTCCATGGTTTAAACAAAGAATGTCATAAGGGAACTTCTTATATTTTAGAAGCAATGAAACGTATTAAATTGAAGCATCCTGAAGAGGTTGAAATAATTATTGATGGTAAGATGCCGTTGGATCAATATTTACAATTGCTGAAAAAGCCACATGTAGTAATTGACCAATGTAAAACTTATAGTTACAGTTCAATGAACACTTTACATGCGCTATCAATGGGTAAAATAGTGTTGGCCAATCTCGAAAGTGAGTGTTTAAAAGAATTCGGACTGGAAGAGGAGTGTCCTATAGTTAAGATTTCAGCAAGTGTAGATTCAATTGAAAGGCAGATGGAATATATTATTCGAAATAAAGAAAAACTTTTAAATATTAGTAAAAGTAGTAGGGCTTTAGCAGAGTCGGTACATGATTCTTTGGTTGTTTCAAAAAAATATTTATCAATATTTTGTTAAAATGCAGTTTAAACTTTAATAAGTTACAGTGTTAATTATATAATTTTAATTTGATATAAAAAAGTAAAATGTCAGACATGATATATGATAATAAATTTTAAGTAGTATTATATTTTATTTATTTTCTTGGTTATTTCTGGATTGGTAGTCGAGTTTTTTAAATTTATATATTTTAAAAATTATAGTTTTTAAATTATACTAGATCTTTTGTATTATTTATTTTTTTACCAGAGTATTATTTGCTTTTAATATTAGGACTGTTTTCGATCAATTTGATTATTTCACGCTATTTTGGAAAGACATGACATCAACTCCCTCTTTTTTTAAAAATATATATATTTGCTACTCACCACTTCACATATTTTCATCCTTAATTTTGAGTAAAGATTCTCCCCAAAGCACAATTATTATAGCACCTGAAAAATATAGGTTGTTATGCCCAAAAATCGGGAAGTTCATTTCGATGAAATATGGAGGTTCTGAAATAGGTTCGTTAAAAAAATTAATTTTTTTCCTTATCAATTTCGCGACCCTTCACCATAGATATCCCATAAACTCCTTAACTATTCCAAATGATGCTGATCCATTCATTATGCTTTTGGTCAAAAGATTAAATTGGAGTGAGTTAATTTATATGGACGAAGGATTAACGTTATTGCATCATGAAAATATGGATAAAAGAACCTTTCACGTTAGTAAAAGTACAAAACTTAAAGAATTTTTTGGCCTTGAAATCAATGCTATACCAATGACGTCCGCCAGTTATTCAAAAGGTTATGTGTTCTTTGCTGAACAACTTTCAAGATTTAGTAGATTGCCTCTATTTGAACTGAATACACTCTTTTTGAATGAGTCTCTTGATATTGAGGGAATAGACCAGATGGTCTACCCCAATTCTCCTGATTTTCTTATTTTGGGTCAGCCCTTAGGGATAGATGGTCATTGTTCTAAAAATCAAGAATACTCTGCTATAAATAAGTTCATTGAATATTTTCCTTCTGCCGAAGTTGTCTATAAACCTCATTATAGAGAAAATGTACAAGATTACAGCTTCTTAAAAAAATACAAAAATGTCCAAGTTTTAGACGTTAATAAAATCATTCCGTATCAGATAATACATGCCAAAATCGATCCGAAAAATATAGTCTCATTTATATCAAGTGCCCTATTTAGTGTTCCTAGTCTTCATGAGGACTTTCATAGAATATCGCTAATTGACTTAATCGATGCGCCCAAAATGAAAACTTATGAACACACCTTTAATGCTCTCAAAATAAAATTTCCTGATTTTCGTTATTTTCGTGATTTGTAAGTGAAATGAATTTCTCAACGATAGAAAGAAAATCATCAAAATCATCTGGTATTCTATATACCGAATTATTTTTCTATTTTATTACTTTTATTTT
>Ga0075441_10001063_pt1 | contig 13507 bp, 13 predicted proteins | sample CoawatmetaG00DNA_FD_71582 | JGI IMG/M metagenome (GOLD analysis project Ga0075441, IMG submission 71582) | Marine microbial communities from the West Antarctic Peninsula - Coastal water metaG002-DNA | ecosystem: Environmental > Aquatic > Marine > Coastal | place: Atlantic Ocean: West Antarctic...
GTTCTGATCCCCGCCCCCATGCACTGGACCCGGCGCTGGCAACGGGGCTTCAATCAGGCCCAGGATATTGCCGAGGCGGTGGGAAGGCGGCTGGACCTGCCTGTCAACGCCCGTCTGGTGCGACGAACGCGACGGGTTCACGCACAACGGAAACTGAACCGGACAAGCCGACTGGCCAATCTTCAGGGGCTGTTTGAGGTTACCGGACCGGTGCCGGCAAACATCGCCATTGTTGATGACGTGGTCACTACCGGAGCCACCGTTCGCGAGCTGGCCTCGGTGCTCACCAGAGCGGGAGCGAAGGAAATCCAGGTCTGGGCACTGGCGCGTACACCCGGCTGATCAATTGGCGAGTTCTGTCAGTACGTGTCCGGCGATGGCCAGACACGAGGTGAGTCCGGGCGACTCAATCCCGAACAGATTGACCAGGCCGTCAACACCATGTTTCTCAGGGCCATCGATGCGGAAATCGGCAAAGCCGCCATCCGGGCCCGCCAGTTTAGGGCGAATGCCCGCATAAGCCGGCTGCAGACGGGCCTCGTCCAGGGACGGCCACCAGCGCCGGATACTGTCGGCAAATCCACGAACCCGCTGCGGATCGACCCGATAACTTTCCTCGTCTATCCACTCCACATCCGGCCCAAACCTGGCCTGGCCAGCAAGATCGAGAGTCAGATGAATGCCGAGTCCACCGGGTTCGGGTATGGGATAGATCAGCGTATTGAATGGATGGCGGCCACTGAAGCTGAAATAAACACCCCGAGCCAACCATTGTTTCGGCCGCGCACGCTCTGGCAACCCCGACCACAGCCCCGCAAGTGCCGGGGCACCAAGTCCAGCGGCGTTAATCACTTCCCGAGCCTTCAGTAACAGATCTCCGGCTTCACCCACCTTAAGAACATGCCCCTCAGGACCGGATTCGGCAGACACCACCGGACTGTTCATCGCAATCTGACCACCGGCGTCTTCCAGTTCACCCTGCAGCGCCAGCATCAGGCCATGGCTGTCTACAATCCCGGTTTCCGAAGACCAGAGCCCGGCGCTGGCCCGAATATCCGGCACACGGTGCGCCATCGCTGCGCCCTCGTAGAACGCCAGGCGCACACCATTTCGCCCCGCCTGCAACTGAATGCCACCCAGACGTTCGGCCTGCGCGGCGTCACTGGCAATGATCCACTTCCCGCATTTTCGATGCACAACCTTATGGCTGACACAATATTCATAAAGCTGCTGCCGGCCTTCCACGCACAATCGAGCCTTGAGGGAATGCTCCGGGTAGTAGATACCGGCATGAATGACTTCGCTGTTGCGGGAGGATATGCCTTCACCAATGGCGGCACCGGCTTCCAGCACCAGCACCTCTCTCCCCGAACGGGCCAGCGCACGCGCAATGGCAAGTCCTACTACGCCGGCGCCGATTACTACGGTCTGTATACTGAACTGCTCCTGAGCCACTCCGCATTCCTCTACCCTGCTCTCTGGCAGGGAAATTACCGCAGATCAACGCTGGTTGCATTACCTGCCCGCCAAGAACCGTTATACTTGCCCCAAGACAGAATGAACGCATGGAGCCTGGCGATGTCTGATAGAAAACAGTTTATTACCGTTATGGTGGTTGCCGCGCTTTTTGTTGGCTGGATTGGCTGGCGTGGCTTTGAAGTGACCCACCTGAACGCGCAACTGAAGGAAGACAGAGTCGTCGCCGGTTACCCGTACCAGCACCGCGTATTGAGGGTTGAGGGAGATACTGCCGTCATCAGTTCTCTTCGGTCCCACTCGGTATCAACCCAGAAGGCCCTGACCGCCGTATTCCCCGGCATGCGCCATCTGGCAGACACCCATCGCGACTGGCAGAAAGCAGAACGGGAGCTTGCCCAGGTTCAGGCCAGAGCCGGGGATCTCGTCCTGGCCACGGGTCGGGTCAACCGCATTCGCTGGGAGCTGGACGAAAACTGGTACCATTTGCAATCCATGAAAACCCGATACGACACCACATTCTGAGCCCTATGCAGACTGAACCTCCGGCGATCACCCCATCCTCGCATCCCTACGATGCCCTCACCCCGGAAGTCATTCTGGATGCCATTGAGGCGCAGGGATTCGAGGTCAACGGCCGGCTGTTTGCCCTGAACAGCTATGAGAACCGCGTCTATCAGGTCGGCATTGAAGACAAGCCACCGGTAATTGCCAAATTCTACCGTCCAGGCCGCTGGCCAGATGCGGCGATTCTGGAAGAACACGAATTTACCCTGTCACTGCAGGAGGCCGGGGTGCCCGTGGTTGCCCCTTTGGTGCTGCCGGGCGGGCATTCCCTCGGCCAGTACGGGGATTTCAGATTCGCGGTATTTCCGCAACGCGGCGGCCAGGCCCCGGATACCAGTGTGACCGACACCCTGTATAGACTGGGCCAGTGGCTGGGGCAGATTCACAACATTGGTGCCTTGAAACCGTTTGAGCACAGACCTGGGTTTGATCTGTTGGCGGGGCTGGAACAGAACAACCAGCTGCTGGTGGAAGGTAACTGGATTCCGGATGATCTCAGACCGGCCTGGAATTCCCTGATTCCGGACCTGATCGCCAACTGCCGTGAACGGATAGCCGAAGCCGGCCCGGTAGACACCTTACGTATTCACGGTGATTGTCACGCCGGCAACATACTGTGCCGGGATGAAACCATGCTGTTTGTGGATCTGGACGACTGCCGCACGGGTCCGGCGGTTCAGGACATGTGGCTGCTTCTGAACGGAGACGCCAGTGAACGGGGCGCCCAGCTTGGCGAATTGCTTGAAGGCTATGAAATGTTCCGGGATTTCAATCGTCGCGAACGCCACCTGATTGAACCCTTGCGATGCTACCGGCAGATCACCCACTGCGCCTGGCTGGCAAGGCGCTGGGAAGATCCGGCGTTTCCGAGATTCTTCCCCTGGTTTTCACAGCCGCGTTTCTGGTCAGACCAGATCCTGTCTTTACGGGAACAGCTGGCCGCGTTACAGGAACCGGCCATCAGCCTGCCGGGCCAATTCTGATTTTCCGACACGAGGTACCCATGAGCGATAACGAACAGCGTTTCACAGCCAAGAGCCTGATTGTGACCGGAGTTGCTGCCATCGTCGGCACGGTACTGGTGCTGGAAGCGTCTGGCCGGATTGATCACTCCGACAACAAGGACCACGCTCCGGTGGGTGAATTTACCGCCATCCACGTCAAACCCGGCGAAACCTTCCGTATGTCCCGAAAATCCTCGGAGCTGCATGCCGTTTGTGAAAACGGTTACCTGGCCATTGCCGCTGACGTCGACCCATCCTTCCGGGGCATCCTGGTCGATTACAAGAACCGGGGGGTTCGCTGCGCACGGCCGTCCCCTACCGACAAGGATCTGGCGACACCTCGCCCCGATGAGCGCGAGGCCGGAGCGGGCGATGAGTAATCGTACGCCCCCGGAGCAACTGACCGACCGGTTATTTGCCACTGAGCGCAATCCCGAGGATTTTCGCTTTGACGCGTCCGTCGCCCGGGTGTTTCCGGACATGATCCGCCGCTCTGTCCCCGGCTACACCACCATCATCCCGATGATTGAGGTGATCACGGAACAGTACGTTCAGCCGGGCTCACATTGTTACGACCTGGGCTGCTCGCTCGGCGCGTCCACGCTTGCCATGCGCCATGGCATCCCCTACCCGGACTGCACCCTGGTGGGCGTGGATAACTCCGAGGCCATGATTGAGCGCTGCGAGCATTATGTCGCCCTGGATGACCACGACCTGCCGGTAACACTACTCTGCGAGGACATCCTGAGCACCGAACTGAGCAATGCCTCAGTCACCACCCTGAACTTCACGCTGCAGTTCGTGCCGCCCGAGCAGCGGTTGGCCCTGCTGACCCGTATCGGCGACGCCACCCTGCCCGGCGGCGTGCTGGTTCTGTCCGAGAAGATCCGATTTGAATCCGACGCGGAACAGGCCATCCAGACCCGCCTTCATCACGAGTTCAAGCGGGCCAACGGCTATTCGGACCTGGAAATCAGCCAGAAGCGTGCCGCCATCGAGAAAGTACTGATCCCGGAAACCCTGGCAGACCACCGGGATCGATTGCAGCGCGCCGGCTTTGACCAGGTACTGGTGTGGTACCAGTGCTTCAACTTTGTCTCGATGCTGGCCATCAAGAACTCCTGACTTATCCACCGAAAGACATACCATGGCACTGTTTGACTGGCACAAGCACTTTGATCCCGTTCTTTCCTACCTGAACGAAACCGGTAACACCCGGTGGACCACAGCCCTGAAAGAACAACTCACTCGACGGTTTGAGGACAACCCCCACGGCGATATGGCACGCTGGCACAACGCACTGCAGTCCTTGCCAGACGTTGCCGATGCCAGGGTCGACCTGAATCAGTCTGCAATCACGTTGACCAGCCCCGGCGGCCTGGATCCAGACGCCATGACCCGCCTTGAGAACGGATTACGGGGACTGATGCCCTGGCGTAAGGGCCCGTTCGATTTCTTCGGCACCTACATTGACACCGAATGGCGCTCAGACTGGAAATGGGACCGGGTAGCACCGCATCTGGCGGATCTGGCGGGGCGTACCATTCTGGATGTGGGCTGCGGCTCCGGCTACCATTGCTGGCGCATGGCTGGAGCGGGGGCCAGGCAGGTGATCGGCATCGACCCGGGGCTGTTGTTCATGTTCCAGTTCCTGGCGGTCAAAGGGTATCTGGGCCAGGCTCCGGTCGATCTGCTCCCGGTGCGCATGGAAGACCTCCCGGCCGACATGGAATGCTTTGACACCACCTTCTCCATGGGCGTGCTGTATCATCGTCGTTCACCGCTGGATCATCTGCTGGAACTCAAGGGCACGCTGCGTCGCGGCGGCGAACTGGTGCTGGAAACCCTGGTTGTAGACGGCCCGGAGGGCTACAGCCTGATGCCCGAAGACCGTTACGGCCAGATGCGCAACGTCTGGTTCTTGCCGAGCTGCCCGACCCTGCTCCGGTGGCTGGACAGAACCGGGTTCCGCAACGCCCGGGTGGTAGACGTCAGTGAGACCACCACCGATGAGCAGCGCCAGACCGACTGGATGCGTTTCAATTCGCTGGCGGACTTTCTGGACCCAGACAATCCCTCGAAAACCATTGAGGGCTACCCGGGCCCCAAGCGGGCGACACTGATCGCGGAAAAGCCCTGACACCCTGCACCAGAAAACCGGCACAAAAAAACCGCCTGGGGCATCCACCACAGGCGGTTTTTATTAGCTTCTGAAATTACTCTCCGAACGGATGCCGCAGAGTAATGGTTTCCACACGATCCGGACCGGTGGAAATAATATCAATCGGCGCCTCGATCTGCTCTTCCAGGAAGCGGATATAGGCCTTGGCATTCTCCGGCAGCTGATCCACGCTGGTCAGGCCAACCGTGCTCTCGCTCCAGCCCGGCAGCTCCTCATACACCGGCTCGATATCACTGTAGCTGTCGCAGCCGATGGGGGGACGGGTGATTTCGCCGTTCGGAGTCTTGTAGCCAATACACACCTTCACCGTTTCCAGACCGTCCAGAACGTCCAGCTTAGTCAGGCAGATACCGGACACACTGTTGATCTGGATAGCATGGCGCAGAGCGACCGCATCAAACCAGCCACAACGGCGGGAACGACCTGTGGTGGTGCCCACTTCGTTGCCCTTGACGGCGAGGTGCTTGCCCATGTCGTCAAACAGTTCGGTCGGGAACGGGCCGGAACCTACCCGGGTCGTGTAGGCCTTGGTGATACCCAGCACATAGTCCAGATACAGCGGACCAAAACCGGAGCCTGTAGCGGTGCCGCCAGCGGTGGTATTGGAGGACGTCACGTACGGATAGGTACCCAGGTCGATATCCAGCAACGAGCCCTGAGCGCCTTCGAACAGGATGTGCTCTCCGCGCTTGCGGTAGTCGTGCAAAATATCGGTTACGTCTGCGGCCATGGGCAGGATTTCCTCGCCCATCTGTCTGAGTTCTTCCAGGGCCGCATCGATATCCTCGGCCTCTTCCTTGAAGTACTCGGTGAGAACGAAGTTGTGGTACGACATGATTTCCCGCAGCTTGATCTCGAAATCGGCGGGGTTGCACAGGTCACCCAGCCGAACACCCCGGCGGGAAACCTTATCCTCATACGCAGGGCCAATTCCCCGGCCGGTGGTACCAATCTTGTCATTGCCACGGGCACGTTCGCGGGCCTGATCAATACGCACGTGGGTGCGCAGGATGATCGGGCAAGCCAGGCTGATTTTCAGGCGGTCACGAACGGCAACACCGTTAGCCTCCAGCTCCCGCACTTCTTTCAGCAGGGCTTCCGGCGACAGCACCACACCGTTACCGATGAGGCACTGGACATCCTGCCGCAGTATGCCGGACGGAATCAGGTGCAGAGCCGTCTTCTTACCTTCGATCACCAGTGTGTGACCGGCATTATGCCCGCCCTGAAAGCGGACAACGGCAGCCACCTTGTCTGTCAGAAGGTCAACAATCTTGCCCTTGCCTTCATCACCCCACTGGGTGCCCAGCACAACTACGTTTTTACCCATGATTCTCTCTCAATTCAGACGGGCCAGAAGCACACGCCCTGAAGATTTACCCCGGAAATTAAACAAAAACGGCTCAGGCGATGGTTTCTACCACCCATTGGCCATCACGATTCACCAGTTGACGGTCACACCCCCGCTCCGAAGGATCCGTCTCACGATCATCCGGCAATGCCCGGATCACCGTTTCAGTCATTCTCAGGCCGGAAATCACGCCTTCCAGCGCGGCGTCGTTGTCCGCTGGCGCCCATATGGCCCCGGCTTTACGGAACGGGCGTTCGCCCAGCGACACCAGTGCACGGATATCCAGGCTGAACCCGGTGGCAGGCCGCGCGCGACCAAAGTCACTGCCAATAGCATCATATCGGCCACCTTTCGCCACGGCATCGCCATGGCCCGGCACGTAGGCCGCAAACACCAGACCGGTGTGATAGTTGTATCCGCGCAATTCACAAAAATCGAAGCCCAGACTGACTTCCGGAAAATCCCGGTTGAGCATGTCCGCGACGCGGGCAAGCTGATCAAGCGCCGCATCGATGGCGCCAGAAGCGCCACTGAGGATTTCCCGGGCATCGGCCAGAGATTCCACCCCACCGCTGACCCTGGCCAGCTGGCGCAACCGGCAACCAGCAGAGCCCGGCACACAATCCCCCAGCAGGCGATCCAGCTCGGGTACGGACTTGCGTGCCATGGCATCAAATACCGCCGCTTCGGTATCACGATCAAATCCGGCGTCGGAGACCAGGCTTTCATAGATTGAAACGTGAGCCAGGTCCAGATGCAGCCTGGGCAAACCGGCCACCCGCAAGGTTTCCAGCATCAGGCTGATCACTTCCATATCGGCCGCTTCGGAGCCACTACCAAACAGCTCGCAACCGGCCTGAATCGGTGTGCGCCCGGTCAGCATATGGCGCGGCCGGGTATGCAGCACATGGCCGGCATAACACAACCGGGTAATGCCATCCTGGCCCAGGGTATGCGCGTCTATGCGGGCAGCCTGGGGCGTCATGTCGGCGCGAACGCCCATCATCCGACCAGTCAGCTGATCGGTCAGTTTGAACGTCCGCAGTTCCAGGTCGTGGCCTGTACCGGTAAAGAGGGATTCGAGATATTCAATCAGCGGAGGAATAACCAGCTGGTAGCCCCAGCGCTGGCAGGTATCCATAACATCCCGGCGCAGGGACTCGATCCGCCCGGCCAGCGGCGGCAGAATGTCCTCTACCCCGTCAGGCAGTAACCAGCGATCAGATACAGTCATGAGATTCTGTTGTCCGTTTTTCCCTCGCTGGCCATGGAGCCAGGGGGTAACTCAGGATTTAGGCGCTCGGGCTCGGAAAACCCGACACAAAACCGCCAGAATTTTACACGGTTGGCAGACACAAAAAAACCGGAATCCCGGGGTTCAGCAAAATTTCCCCGCAGATTCCGGTTTAGCTGGTGTCAGCCGGCTCAGTTAGCGCCGGCCGGATTCTTCAGGAACTTCATGAAGTCACTGTCGGAATCAATCACCATGATGTCATCCTTGCTGGAGAAGGTGTTCTGGTACGCCTGCAGGCTGCGGTAGAAGCTGTAGAACTCTTCGTTGGCACCATAAGCCTCGGCGTAAATGGTGGCGGCTTCACCATCACCTTCACCACGGGTGGTCTCGGCTTCGGCAAAGGCGTTCGCCAGAATCACCGTTTGCTGACGATCGGCATCAGCACGGATACCCTCGGCCAACTCCTGACCGCGGGAACGGAATTCCTGGGCCAGCTTCTGGCGTTCAGTCGCCATCCGACGGTAGACGTTCTCGCTCACCTGACCCGGCAACTCGATCGCCTTGACACGAATATCAAGCACCTCGATACCGAACTCCTTGACGGACGTCTCGTTCACACGATCACGCAGAGTGTGCATCAGCTCATCACGCTGACCGGACACCACTTCGTGCATGGTGCGTACACCGAACTCATCACGAAGACCGTTGTCCACGCGGGACAGGATCAGCGTCTGGGCACGGAATTCGTCACCGCCGGTGGAACGATAGAACTGGTCCACATCACGGATTTTCCAGGCCACATAGGAATCCACATCCAGCGGCTTCTTCTCAACCGTCAGGTACTGACGGGATGGCAGATCCATGGTCAGCACCCGGATATCGAATTCCCGGATCTGATCGATGACCGGCACCTTGAAATGCAGGCCAGCCTGGATATTGGTCTCTACCAGCTCCCCGAAGCGAAGTTTCACGCCCCGATGGGTCTCCGGGATGATGTACACACTGGACAGCACGAGCAGGACAACAATGAGGGCGCCTGCAAGGCCCACTACACCTTTAGGTCCCATAACTTATCTGCTCCTCCGGGTATTGGTATCCTGGCGGGTGCGCAGCTCCTGCAGCACCTGGTCGGTCAGGGTCTGGATATCCACCTGCTGGCCACTGCTACCGGACATCCGGCTGCCAGATGACGACAGGGAACCCTGTGTCAGACGATCCAGGGGCAGATACATCATGTTGCCGCTGCTCTCGGTATCGACAAAGATTTTGCTGCTGTTACCCAGCACCTGCTCCAGAGCCTGGATGTACATGCGCTCACGGGTAACCACCGGGGCCTGCTCGTACACGGCCAGCAACTGATTGAAGCGTGCAGTTTCACCGCGCGCCCGCTCGATCACTTCCTGCTTGTACGCGTTGGCTTCCTCGATCATGCGCTGTGCCTGACCTCGGGCCTCGGGAACAATCTTGTTACGGTAGGTTTCGGCCTCTTCCTTCAGGCGCTGCTCATCCTCGCGAGCACGCTGAACCTCGCGGAACGCATCCTGCACCGGAGCCGGCGGCTGAGTGCTTTCAACGTTGACCCGGACAATTTCAAGGCCGGTGCCATACTCTCTCAGGAAGCTCTGCAGGCGCTGCTCAACCCGCACCGCAAGTTCCGCACGACCTTCGGTCAGCACGTCATCCAGGGACGAGCTACCGACTTCATGGCGCAGGGCGCTGTCGGTGGCAAATGCAAGGGCCTGGTTGGAGTCACGGACATTGAGCACATACGCCTGGGCATCACCCACGCGATACTGGACCTGAAGATCGACGGTCACCAGGTTTTCATCCTGGGTCAGCATCTGGCCGGAAGACTCGGCAGTACGGATGCTGGTAACGCGAACCTTGTTGACGGTATCAATCAAGGGCACCTTGAACCGCAGGCCCGGGTTTTCGGTACGGTTATACTCACCGAAGCGCAGCACCACCGCCCGCTCCTGTTCGTCCACGGTATAGAACGACTGATAGATGACATAACCCACCACCAGAATGGCCGCAATGGCCAGAATGGCACCAAATCCACCTGCGCTGCCGCCGGAGCTGCTGCCACCGCCAGAGTTGCCGCCTTTGCCGCCAAGCATGCGATTCAGCTTGTCGAGCCCTTTCTTCAGCGCTTCATCGAGGTCTGGTGGCCCCTGATCATTGCCGCGACGACCACCACCGGTTCCCCAGGGATCGTTGTCGTTACGGTTTCCACCCGGTTCATTCCAGGCCATAGTTCTCTCCGTTCGTGTTTAATCGAATGGCTGCAAATACTAGGGATTTATCAAGGCCCCGGCAATAGCAGGGGCCATTCAGACCGGCCGGCTTTCCAACCGGATCACGTCCTCACGTACACCGGCACGGCTCAAAAGCTGCAGCCAGTCCCGGTTCTGCAGCCGGACTTCCAGCACCTGATCGCCGTTGTCGCAATGCTCTTCACTCAGTACCGAACCCGCTTCGTGCAGAAGCGCTCTAAGCTTGCCATCGGCAGGGCCAAGACGCACAAAGTGGTGCACCACATCCTCTGCAAGACGCTCAACAATCGCGTCGAACAGCAGCGGCAGCCCCTCTCCCGTTACGGCTGAAACCCAGGCTCGCACCGGCAAACCTTCTTCGTTGCGATCAATCCGGGGCTCGAAACCATCAAGCAGATCGATCTTGTTGAACACCTGCAGCATCGGAATCTCATCGGCTCCGATTTCTGCCAGAACGTTTTCCACCTGTTCGATGTTTTCATCCCGACGGCTGTCGTGACAGTCGATCACGTGCAACAGCAACGTGGCCTGGGTGGTTTCTTCCAGCGTCGCCCGGAATGCCTCCACCAGCTTGTGCGGCAAATGGCGGATGAAGCCCACTGTGTCGGCCATTACGACCGGCCCGATGTCGGGAAGTTCCAGCCGGCGCAGGGTCGGATCCAGGGTCGCAAACAACTGGTCTGCTGCATATACGCTGGACGTGGTAATTCGGTTGAACAGCGTGGACTTGCCGGCGTTGGTATAACCCACCAGTGACAACGTAGGTATGTCGGCACGCTTGCGGGCGCGACGGCCCTGATCCCGTTGCTTGCGGACCTTTTCCAGACGCCGGTGAATGGATTTGATGCGTTCGCGCAACAGCCGGCGGTCGGTTTCGAGCTGGGTTTCACCCGGCCCCCGCAAACCGATACCACCCTTCTGGCGTTCGAGGTGAGTCCAGCCCCGTACCAGCCGGGTAGACATATGCTCCAGCTGCGCCAGTTCCACCTGCAGCTTGCCCTCGTGGGTGCGGGCCCGCTGCGCAAAGATATCCAGGATCACGCCGGTGCGATCAAGCACCCGGCACTTGAGCTCGCGCTCAATATTACGTTCCTGGCTCGGGCTCAGGGCATGATTGAACAGCACCACATCCGCTTCGGAGGCGGCCACCGCATCCCGGATTTCCTCAAGCTTGCCCTCTCCCACAAAAAAACGCGGGCTGGGCTGCTTCCGGGTGCCAGTTACAGTAGCAACCGGCTCTACGCCGGCGGATGTCACCAGTTCCCGGAACTCTTCCGGATCTTCGGTATCGTCGTGGGCGGTAAAATCAATGTGAACGAGAACCGCCCGTTCTCCGACATCTGGACGCTCAAACAAGTTTCATCAACTCCATAAACACAAACACCCGCGACCATTCAAGCACATAGGCTGTCCTGGAGCGCGGGTGTGAAAGCGGGAAAAGCAGGCGTTATCAGTCTTCAGACTCACCTTCACCTGCCGGGTTCTGCTGCGGTAGCCGGACGTTACGAGCAGGAACCACAGTGGAAATAGCGTGCTTGTAAACCATCTGGCTCACCGTGTTCTTGAGAAGAATCACGAACTGGTCAAAAGACTCAATCTGGCCCTGAAGCTTGATACCATTGACCAGAAAGATGGAAACCGGAATGCGTTCCTTGCGCAAGGCATTGAGGTAAGGGTCTTGTAAAGAGTGCCCTTTTGACATGTGTTTTCTCCTGTTTATAAGTAAATGCAGATCGTCATTATTCAACGTTAAATGTGGTGTGAAGCCCGGATTTTTTCAAGGTATCCAGCACCACTTGCGGGTCGGCGGAGTCCAGCCAGTGCACATCTCGCCATTTTCGCAACCAGGTAAGCTGCCGTTTCGCCAACTGACGGGTGGCGGCAACGCCCTTGGCAACAAAGCTGTCGTAATCCTCGTTGCCTGACAGGTAATCCCAGGCCTGTCGATAACCCACGCAACGCATCGAGGGAAGATCGGGGCTGAGATCACCTCGCGCCATCAAGGCACGGACTTCATCAAGGAAGCCTGCTTCCAGCATTGCCAGAAACCGTTTCTGTATCCGCGAATGCAGCACAGAGCGCTCGGCAGGCGCCAGGGCAAACTGAAAAACAGTATACGGCAGGCCAGCGCTTTCGTCTGCCTGCCAGCTGGTAAAATACGTGTAATCCTCAATACCAGACTGCCGCTGTTGCCCGGAAGTTCCCGATTCTGACTTCCAGAACGAGGAGATCGGCTTATTTGTGAGCCGAATCACTTCAATGGCCCGCATCAGGCGCTGACGATTATTGGGATGAATCAGGCGAGCGGCCTCCGGATCTTTGTCTGCCAATTCCTGATGCAGCGTGTCCCAGCCATCGCATTCGGCTTCCCGCTCGATCTCTGCCCGCAGCTCCGGACTTGCCGACGGCAGATTAGACATGCCATGCAGTAATGCCTTGAAGTACATCATGGTGCCGCCCACCAGCAACGGGATCCGGCCACGGCCAGATATCTCGCTCATGGCCGCCAACCCATCGCGGCGAAAATCCGCCGCGGAATAGGTCTCCGCCGGATCACAGATATCGATCAATCGATGTGGTGCCAGGGCGAGCTCTTCAGGTGAAGGTTTAGCGGTGCCAATATCCATGCCACGATAAACCATCGCGGAATCCACACTGATGATCTCACAGGGCAACTCACGGCAGAGCTCAATGGCAAGATCGGTCTTGCCAGACGCAGTCGGCCCCATCAGAAAGATCGTTGGCGGCAATGAACCCTGCTGGGAGCGGTTATCGGGAATCACCGCTTAGCGCCCCCGTAAAAACAGCTTGTCCAGTTCAGACAGGGTGACCAGGGTCCAGGTGGGCCGGCCATGGTTGCACTGTCCGCTGCGCTCCGTTGCTTCCATATCGCGAAGCAACGAATTCATTTCTGGAATCGTGAGCTGCCGGTTTGCCCGCACCGCCCCATGGCAGGCCATGGTGCCGAGCAATTCATGGGTGACCGCTTCAACGCGATCACTCTGGCCGTGCTCAATCAGATCTGCCAGCACATCGCGCACCAGCTGCTCAGTGTCTGCCCCTCGGAGCAATGCCGGGATCTGCCGCACTGCCAACGTCTCTGGCCCGATACGCTCAATCTGCAACCCAAGCTGCTGCAGCTCATCGCCATGGCTCTCCGTGAGTGCTGCCTCTTTCTGGCTGACCGCCAGTGACAGTGGTACCAACAGCGGCTGGCTCTTCAGATCCTGTTCGGCCAGGGCCCGCTTCATCCGTTCGTAAGTAATACGTTCATGGGCGGCGTGCATGTCCACCACAATCAGGCCGGCACGGCTCTGGGCCAGAATGTAGATGCCATGCAGCTGGGCAATCGCATAACCCAGTGGCGGCTCTTCCGCATCATCCCTGGGCGGCGTCACCGAGGCTGAAGCCGCTGGC
>Ga0075441_10001064_pt1 | contig 13501 bp, 13 predicted proteins | sample CoawatmetaG00DNA_FD_71582 | JGI IMG/M metagenome (GOLD analysis project Ga0075441, IMG submission 71582) | Marine microbial communities from the West Antarctic Peninsula - Coastal water metaG002-DNA | ecosystem: Environmental > Aquatic > Marine > Coastal | place: Atlantic Ocean: West Antarctic...
TGGTCGGGTAATCTTTGTCACCCTGACTCCCGCAAGCGATCCCTGCGATGGTGAAGGTAGCAGTTGGTTGATGGAGGTGGATGCTCTGAACGGGGGGCGTCTTGATGAGTCTGTTTTCGACTTCAACAAAGATCGTGAATTCAATGACTCCGATATGATCAATATTGGCGATATTGACGGTGATGGCAACGATGACTATGTCCACGGGTCCGGTATTCAGCGAATTAATGCCGGTATCCTCTCGCGCCCGGGTATTGTTAATCACCCAGATGGCCGCACCGAATCTAAATATGTCACCACCTCTAAAGGCAACCTCGAATCGATACTCGAAGATTCCGGTCGCAATCGCCAGACACCTTGGCGAGAAATTCGATAAATAGGGAAATGAAAATGCACAGTTATGCAAATCGTATTAACGGTTTTTGGCTAGCCCTGATGTTGTCGGTGGCTTCTCTAGCGGTAGTGGCTGATTCAGAGATAGATCCAAATTGGAAAAAGCATCGCGTCAGTGTCAGCTTTATCGACATTGAAAAACGTCTTTTTGTCGCCAGTGATCGAGAGTTTTTTGTGCCCTTTAATACGCCGATTTACGATTCTCAGGATAGGCCTATTGCCCTGGTTAATTTAAAGCTCGGCGACAGTATTTGGCTGTATGTCGAGCGCAGCAATAGTAAAGCGATTAAGCGGATAACAGTTAGGTAGGGAGGAATTAACGTGAGTAAAACGAACAGTCCATCAGGGCAACGTAAAGGCAAAGGTTTTAGCCTTATCGAGCTAATGATCGTCGTCGCCATTGCTGGAATTCTTGGCTCCATCGCCTATCCCAGTTATCTCAATCAGGTAGCTCAATCGCGCCGCGCCGATGCCCAGGCCGTGTTAATGGAAGCCGCCCAATTCATGGAGCGGTTTTACACAGAAAATAACCGTTACGATCAGGACACTGGTGGCACCGCTATTGCACTGCCCGCACAGCTGCAAGAGTCTCCGCGAGACGGCGGTACCAAGTCCTATGACATCACCGTTCAGGCATCCACTGCGTCGACTTACACCCTCCGTGGAACACCAAAGAATGGCCAGGTTGGAGATGGTTATCTGGAAATCACCAATACCTTTGCTAAGGGATGGGATCGTGACGATAGTCGTGGCGCCCTTAGTGCTGCTGAGCAGACTTGGAGCAAGCATTAAAACTTACTTGGGAAGACCCTCGGCAGACTCTGCAAATCTCACCTATATTCACTACAGGTTATATGGAAATTAACTTGGTATAAAAGGGTGAATATGAAATTCAAAATAATACTGGCGCTGTCATTGCTGCTAAATCTAGTGGCGATCTGTTATCTCTACACCACGAATACTGCAAATAGCACCGCAACAGCCACAGATTCAGATGCCCAGCTCTCTGGCGACTCAGTCACTCAAATTGATGCCGATTCATATCAGGCTTATCGGCACAGTGACTTAAAGCACTTGCGCGCAATGGGCCTCAGCGACAAGCAGGCTAGGATGCTGATTTTGCAGGAGTTAAGGGCCGAGAATGCCGCTCGACTAGAGCGATTTATTGGCCAGTACTGGCAAGTTAACAACGCCGATGCGTTAGCGCAGCAGATCGAAGGTAAAATTGACGCTGAGAGGGCTCTGCGTGGCGCCCTAGGAAAATTATTCGGCGGTCAGGAGCAGGGTGGCGCCGATAAGTCTCCGCAAGAGACTTTTTCTCCCACGGCATCTGAGAGTTTTCTATCGTTCAGAGATCAGATTGCATTGCGTGAATACCAACTGCGAGGGCAGAAAAACACAATTGCCGCAGAGTTGGCATCCCGTGTCGATGAAGTGGTCAGCGCTGAAATACTAACCGAGAGTGGGGCTTTAGAGTATCGGCTGCGTTATTCCTCTCTGGCCGGCAGGCTGCTAAGTAGTGGTGTGAGTTTTAGCGAACAGAGCTTTCGCGATAGCTACATGGCACTGTCACCGATCTATGACAGCCAGCAGGGCTACGCCTTTGATGCCAACACCCTTATGGCCCAGCGCAACAAACTCAAGCAGTTGATGGGGCATGACGATGCGCTGAGAATTCTCGCTAATCTGGACAACCGCTTTGCCCAGTTCAAGGCTGCTGGAGAGCGCTATTACCTGAGTGAGGCTCAGATATTGGCCGCCTATAAAATTATCTCGGATAGTGAAGAGCAGATGATCGAAGGCTACTTTGTACGCCAGACCGACTCACAGCAGGGTATTCAGATGATTAGAGCGGCTGCACAGAGCCGTGAAGAGAAGCTAGCTGCCTATCTGGGTGAGGATATTAGCCGATCATTGATGCGAGCTTTCACCAGTGCACGCCCTGATCCGACTACTCCGGCAGGGATTCTTCTCAGCGGCAATTAATTAAGTGCCTTTTAATTAAGGGCTTATTAATTCAGTGCTGCTATTAATTCAGCGCGCTATCTGTAGAATACGCGGAAGATATATATCCTTCTGGCAGCCCTGAATAGGAAGATCCGGCTTTGAAAAATCTATCGCACCTGTTTGAAAGAAACGTTAAGTGGGCCAATGAGGTAAAAGATAAGAATCCAGATTTTTTCACTCAGCTCTCCAAGCAGCAGGCCCCGGAGTATCTCTGGATTGGTTGTTCCGATAGCCGAGTTCCCGCCAATCAGATCGTCGCGCTGCCCCCGGGTGAAATTTTCGTTCACCGCAATATTGCTAATGTCGCCGTCCACTCAGATCTCAACTGCCTGTCAGTTATTCAATATGCTGTGGATGCTCTTAAAGTTAAGCACATTGTTGTCTGCGGCCACTACGGTTGTGGTGGCATTAAGGCGGCCATGGGCAACGAAGAGAATGGTTTGATTGACAACTGGCTTGGGCATATTAAAGACGTTAGTCGTTTTCATGCCGATGAGTTAAGTCAGTTAGAGGGCGATGAAAAGTTCAAGAGACTCTGTGAGTTAAATGTTTTGGAACAGGCGACGAATGTGTGTAACTCCACGGTTGTGCAGAGTGCTTGGAAGAATGGTGCAGATCTCTCAGTGCATGCTTGGATTTACAGTATTGAAAATGGACTGCTGAAAGACCTGAGTCTGTCGATATCGTGTCCGCAGGATCTTGAGAAGTTAAATAGCTAATCTGCCGTTGTCTGGAGATCCCTCCACTGCGGTCGGGATGACATAGTTTGGAGTCTCGCGACTTTCACTCATATCAAACCAAGCGGTTCATCCTAGCGCGCTAACCTGCTAATCAAGTCTGTCATCCCGAGCCAACCTGTCATCCCGAGCGTAGCCGAGGGATCTCATACAGTACACATTGATCTCTCCAGGTGGCACACCCAAGGAGATCCCTCGTCGCTCCGCTCTGTCGGGATGACAGGGTGTTGGTTTGAGACTTCAAAATGGTTAGCACGGATTAGGTCTCGACTAAATACGCAGTATTTTGGGTGCATTCTCTCGCTCCTCCCCAGCTGTCATTTCGAGCCGCCCAACTGTCATTTCGAACGCATGTGAGAAATCTCGAGATCCCTCGTCGCTCCGCTCTGTCGGGATGACAAACTGCTGGTTTGGGGCTTCTAAATAGTTAGTGCAAATTAGGTCTCGGACTAAATGCGCAGCATTTTGGGCGCATTCGCATCGCGAAGGCGGGGTGCAACCCCGAGCGCTTTAGCGCGAGTCCATCTAACCGTTCGATGACCTTCTTATAGAACCAAAAAAGCCCCAGCGTTAACTGAGGCTTCTTTGAATTATGGTGCCCGGTCTCGGAATCGAACCAAGGACACGAGGATTTTCAATCCTCTGCTCTACCAACTGAGCTAACCGGGCGTCTCGACAATCTTGCTCGTATCTCGAGAGGCGCGTATTAAAGCGTTTGAACTGCGCTTCGTCAAGGGATTATTCGGTCGGTGGCACGTATCCGTCAGCCTTATCGAACTCTTCTCCAGCAAAGTACTTTGTACGCTGTTCAGCGAGGTAGGTTCGGGCGGTTAAATCCATCATGCTAAGGTGCTTTTCATTGATCAATGTGGTCTGGTGGGTCATCCACTCTGCCCAAGCTTGCTTGGATACATTATAAAAAATATCTTCTCCTGCTTTGCCGGGAAAGGGCGGTAATTCCAAGCCAGGGAGTTCTTTGTTGAGCTTGCGGCACAATACGGTGCGGGCCATAACTAACCTCTTAGTGAAAATAGATGTTTTTGAATGTCTGTCTTATGTTGATTTTAGGCGATATTGGCAAAAAGTGCTTTGATCGGCGCGGGCATGCCCAATGATAGTGGTTTTTTCGGGTTATACCAGACTTGATTGGACGACTCGGCAACCTGAAGCGCAGATGTTTCAGCACTGGCAACTGTGGCCTCAACCGGCTGATAGTCGAGATGAAAATGACTGAAGGTGTGCCGCTTCACTTCAAGTATCTCCTGAGAGCCGACTTCAACTCCCAATCTTAAATACAGTGCCGCAAGCTCAGCTTCAGTTTCGCACTGAGGAAAAATCCACAGGCCGCCCCAAAGCCCCGCTGGAGGATTTTGCTCCAGCAGCAACTCACCCTGTTGATTGCGTAGCATCAGGAAATAGGTCGTCCTAACCGGCAGCTTTTTCTTTGCCTTCTTACCAGGATAATCCTTAGGGTTGCCCTGTTTATAGGCAGTGCAGTGCGCCATTAATGGGCACTCGCTGCAGCTCGGCGAAGATCGGGTGCAGAGTGTCGCGCCGAGATCCATCATCGCCTGAGTGTAGTCAGCAATGCGCTCCAGTGGCGTATAGGTCTCGGCGATCAACCAGAGCTTCTCAACCACCTCGCGCTTACCTGGCCAGCCTTCGGTGGCGCTAAAACGGGCCAACACTCGCTTAACATTGCCGTCGAGAATACTGGCTTGATTCTTAAAGGCGATGGAACTGATGGCTCCGGCTGTGGAGCGACCGATGCCTGGCAGCTCGATAAGCTGGGTGACATTATCCGGAAATTGCCCGTCGAGTTCAGTGACAACCTGCTGTGCGGTTTTATGCAGATTCCGCGCCCGGGCGTAGTAGCCCAAACCGGTCCAGTGATGCAGTACCTCGTCTAATGGCGCCGCAGCCAAGTCATGGACTGTGGGAAAGCTCTGCATAAAGCGCTCGAAGTAGGGGATAACCGTGGCGACCTGAGTCTGCTGCAACATGATCTCTGAGACCCACACCGGATAGGCGCCAGTGTCCTGCTGCCAGGGCAGGTTGGTGCGACCGTATTGGTCAAACCAGTCGAGTACGGCTTTTTGGAATTGCGCAGGGCGCATAGCTTTGTGGCTCTCTCTATTATCGGTTCTTGTCGAAGATGCCTTTGAGCAAACTTTTTAGCGGATCGCTCTGCTGTTCTTCCTCGCCGTCAGTAGTCACTGGCGTTTTAAATAACTGCTCGCCGATCTGCTCGTAGACACTGCCTTTGAATAAATCGCGAATCAGATTGTCATCTGGCTTACAGCTGGTTTTACCATTTTGATCAAAACTGCCACTGCAGACAAAGGGCAGGTTGCGATTTTGTAAGGTTTTGTTTACCGAGCAGCCCGAGGCGCTAGTTTTACGGCCATTCACTCTGGTGTCAGCAATCAGGCTAAAGCGCTGCTGCGCAAACTGCACAGTGCCGCGTGACTTGATGGAAATGTTGCCGGTAGCAGTGTTCATATCTTTAAACAGCAGTTTGCCACCACTGATCTGATAGCTGCCGGTGAGTGTTTCAAATTGGGTGCCCTGAGGCCAGCTATCTCTGTTGTCGCCACTGCCAAACAGCGCCGCGGCATTACAGAACATCTCTTCGGTATTCATCGCGGCATAGTGCGGATCCATGATCGACAGAGTGCCGGCGCCGCGCAGTGCTGAGATAATCTCATCGAGGTTATTGCCGGCGCCCTCAATCGAGGTTTCAAGGCTCAATAGGCCCGTGACATCGTCACTGTCGGCAATACTCGGCAGTGCTGCCTGCAGGTCTATGTTGGTCAGCGATGCCTGCAGATTAAAGTTTGGCACTGCTGAGCGCATATCCAAACGCCCAGTGGCATTCACCTGACCGCCAAAGATATCGCTGTTAAAGGAACTGAGGCGCAGCACCTTTTGATTGCCAAATAGATTGATATAGATATTGTCGGCATCGACGTCAGGGAGTTTTAACTTGCCTAAAGAAAGCTCCATCTGGCTGCGTCCCAACCACAGGGCAAAGGGCGCCGCTAGAGGGGCAAACAGAGCACCGTTTTGGTCGCTATCATTGCTGTCGGCGGCCATATAGTTACTCATATCAAACTGATCGCCGGTGACGCGCATAAATAGATTGTTGATGCTGTGATCAACTTTACTGGCGATGGACAGGACTTGGTTGTCTATATCGAGCTGGGTATTAAAAGTAGAGAGGCCATTCATATCAGTGTTGAAACTGCTGTTCCAGCTCACGGCACTGAGGGCATCCTCAGAAGCCATGGCAGACAATTTGACTGCTGGAAAGCTTTTGCTGATGGTGCTGACCAACTTCTGCAGATTAAAATTATTACTGCGCAGATTGCCCTGAGCGATGGCGAAATTGTTCTCGGCATTAAATTGCCCACTGATCTGCATATTGCCAATCGAAGTCTCAAGATCGCTGACAGTGATTCGTTCTACCACGGCATTGTTGGTATTCACCTGCAGAGCAACATTGGCGTCTAGGCTCAGGGCCAGTCCAGAGAATATCTCTGTCGATGCGCTAATGTGAAAGGAATCTCCCGCCAACGAGAAGTTATTAACGCGGGCATTAGCGCGTTTGAGTTGGATGGGGAAGGTATTGGGCGCCAGCTCGGCGAGCATAATCGTCGCGTCGCTAATGGCAATTGAACCCATCGGCAGCTGCTTGCCCGACAGGTCAATATTAAATAGCTCACTCCAGCTCACGGACAGCGATAGCTCGCCAATCCTGCCGGAGGCAATCGAGCCGTGAGCGAACTCAACCTGCTCGACCACCACGCCGATTTGAGGCAAAAACTGCCAGCTTAAATTACCATCGAGAGTCAGCTCAACACCCTGACTGGCGGCGGCAGATTTTATCTCGGGTTTAAAGTCATTGGGGTCGACAGCCAAAACCAGATAAGCCACGCCGATAGCAGTAAGCGCCAGCAGCGATAAGGCTGATCTCAGAATCCATTTGATAATCTTTGCCACGACACCCTCTGTTTTTTTCTGACAGGATTAAAACCGGTATCTTACCCCAACGGTCAGATTGCGTCCTGCCTCCGGGGCAATGTCACGTAAAAAGGAGGTGGCATTGCGGATGCTTTGGTTGGTTAAATTCTGACCCTTGAGAAACATCGACCAGCTCTCCTGCTGATAAGACAGGGAACCATCCAGTTTGCTGTAGCCATCAGTTTCTAATTGATTCTCACCCGCTCTGGTCTGGGCCGCAGCGTGGGTAATATTGATCGCCCCGCGCCAGCTATCGTTTTCATAGATCCAGCTAGCGCGAAATTTAGCCGGTGGCAGGCGTGGAATATTTCTATTGGCACCAGCATCAAAACGCCCGCGCACCAGATCCCCTTGCAGCTCAAAGCGCTGGCTATCGGATAGCGCCCAGCTGGTTTCAAACTCAACACCACTAAAGCTGGCATCGCGCTGGTCATAGGTGAAGCAGCCAACGGCTTCAGAGAATTCTTCAGCACTATTATCAAAGTCGCCTATGTCTGCTGAGCAGGCATCTATTCCCTGGAAGCCGTCTTCTTCTAGGTCATGACTCAAGGCCAGACCAATATCCTGAAGATAGATAAAGCGCTGAAATTGGTTGTGATAGCCGCTGACTCGGGCGCTGAATGGACTATTGTCGCTGTCTCCATAGACCCAAGTGATCTCGATGCTGTTGGCTGACTCAGTGTCTAAATTGCCCTCACCGATTTCAAAACTGCTGGTGGCAATATGCACGCCATTACTCAATAGCTCTTCCGCTGCTGGGGCACGTTCACTGTGGGACAGTACCAGGCTTAGACGTTGCTGCTGGTTAATCGGGATAAGCCAGCTGGCACCAAAATTCACGGTGGAATGGTCGATCTGCTGATCTGTCAGGCTGATCTCTTGCTGGTCATAACGCAGTCCCAACTCCAGATTACCCAAGGGTAGGGTGGTTTCCTCAAGCCAGTAAATACCGCGGTTGAGGGTTTCTGATGCCGGAATGAAAGCTTCTTCACCACTGGACCCAAAGTCTCTGTTGCTGGCCTGTAAACCCCAGGCTCCGCGCCAGCCGGAATACTCACGGTGAGTCAGTTCGGCCCGCAGGTCATGATTCACCGATTCAATCAGAGAGCCAACAGCCACTTGATCTCCCTCTATCTCCAGCTCACGATGCTGATAATCGGTGTAGCCAAAGTCTACATCTAGCTGCCCAAGAAAATCGCCAAGATTGGTTAACAGCAGTTTTCCCTGATAGCTCTGCTGCTGCATATCGATGCGCACAAACTCTTCTGACTCTTCAGGCTCTTCAGGCTCTTCATGATGTTCGTGGCTGCTGGGGGGCAAACCATAGTTACTGTCGAGTTCGCTATAACCAAAACCAATTACTACACCTTCGCCAACCCACGAGATCCCGGTTGAAAAAGAATTAGCCTTGGCGTCGCTATTTTCGATAACGCCATAACTGTCGTCAGCATCAGCGATGTCAGAAAGCGCAGAACCTGGAATTGAAACGTTGTTGCTGTCTCGTGTCACCCCATCCAAATGCAGATTAAACCCCCGGTAACCGCCATCGAGCCGACCTACTATTGCCCGTGCATCACCATTGCTCGAATAGCGTGTTTCGAAGGCGCCTTCGACACCTTCAAATGGGACAGTGTGGATACGGTTGTCGATCACATTGACCACGCCGCCAATAGCGCCAGGACCAAAGCGCAGAGTAGCTGGCCCGCGGAGTATTTCAATGCGCTCGGCTAATAGGGCTTCGCTGGCCACTGCGTGGTCGGGGCTAATATCGGAGGCGTCGCCGACAGAACTGCTGTTTTGTAGCACCTCAACTCGCTTGCCGCCAAGTCCACGAATAATCGGGTTGCCGACACCGGGACCAAAGGAGCTGGACGAAATGCCCACCTGGTTTTGCAAGGTGTCACCAAGAGTCGCAGCAGCTTCGCGCTGAAGTTCTTCATTGGCTAACAAATTAAACGAACCGGCGATCTCGCGAGCCAATTTCTGGTGGGGCGAGGCAGTGACTATCACCTCTTCCAGTTCTGTAGTAGGCGCAACGATTTCAGCAGCTGCAAGGGGGTAAGACAGGATCGCCGTTAGGGCAATCACAATATAATTTTGGATATTCATAGTTCACCTGGTAATCAAGATTCGGAAAGTGTGTTTCGGAACTTACAGGTGCTGAGGCGGTGCTCGGGCTGGATTGTTAGACTGAATTTTTGAGCGCGGGACACTAGCGCCAATTTGAAAAGCAATGGTTTTTTGAACTAGAGGGTGATCAATTGCCGTATCTATAGTGGCAGTAGATGCCAAGCTCGGTAAGATACAGATATCACAGTTGACACTTTGGTGCTCGCTAAGGCTGTCAAAATGGCTGTGCGCAGAAACCACCACCGAGCTTAGGCCTAAAACCAAACTCAGAGTAAGCGCAACGAACCACTTGTAATTTTTTAATAGCGAAATCATGGCGCGAAGTGTAGCAGCTAATTGTTTCGAAAAAATAGCAAAATTACGGTTATAATGCCGCTCATAAATAGTCCATATCTAAAATACACCGCTGCTGGAGAACATCATGGCTGATCGCATCGCGACAGTGACACGCAATACACTGGAATCACAGATCACCGTAACCGTGAATCTGGACGGAACCGGTATCGCAAACTTTAATACCCCGGTGCCATTTCTAAACCACATGCTCGATCAGATCGCGCGTCATGGTTTAGTGGATCTGGATATTCAAGCAGTGGGTGACACGCACATCGACGATCACCACACAGTCGAAGACATCGGTATCACTTTGGGTATGGCCGTTGCTGAAGCCATTGGCGACAAGAAAGGCCTGACCCGTTATGGTCACGCCTATGTGCCATTGGACGAAGCCATGTCTCGTGTTGTTATGGACTTCTCCGGACGTCCTGGCCTGATCATGAAAGCGGATTTTGTCCGCAGTCACGTCGGCACCTTTGACGTCGACCTGACCCGTGAATTTTTCCAAGGCTTTGTTAATCACGCACTGGTTTCAATGCACATCGACAACCTGCGCGGCGCCAATGCTCATCACCAGGTCGAGACCATCTTTAAAGCCTTTGGTCGCGCCCTTAGAGTCGCCGCCTCTGCTGATCCGCGCATGGCCGGTGTTATGCCATCGACAAAGGGTACTCTGTAATAAGAGTACCTGTTCTGCCATATCCTTTGATTTGTTTGCCCTACACGAAGTAATCCTATGAGTGATTTTCGCAGCCACATAGCCGTCATCGACTACGGAATGGGCAACCTCCATTCCGTCGCCAAAGCCCTTGAGCACGTCTGCCCAGGCGCCAAAGTCTCGATTACCGCCGACCCCAAAGTGGTCGAAGATGCCGATCGCGTCGTCTTCCCCGGCGTAGGCGCCATCCGCGATTGCATGGGCGAGATCAACCGACTCAATGTCGGCGACGTGGTTAACCAAGCGATGAAAACTAAACCGGTTTTAGCCATCTGCGTCGGCATGCAAGCCCTGATGCAGCGCAGTGAAGAGAATGGCGGCGTAGACTGCCTCGGCCTCTTACCCGGCGAAGTAAAATTCTTTGGCGACAACCTAGTCGACGACCAGGGCGCCAGACTCAAAGTGCCTCACATGGGCTGGAACAATGTCGAACAAAGCATTGATCATCCCCTGTGGCAGGGCATCGAACAGAACAGCCGTTTCTACTTTGTCCACAGCTACTATGTAGCACCAGCCGACCCAAGCTATATTGCCGGACGCTGTAACTACGGACCGAATTTTGCCGCAGCCCTAAGCCATAAGAATCTCTTCGCCGTGCAATTCCACCCAGAAAAAAGTGCTGACGCCGGCCTGCAACTGCTGCGCAACTTCTGCAACTGGATGGGTTGAGTCATGACTGATCAGCAAACTGAAGAGCAGGAATTAATTGCCCGCCTAAACAGCGAGACCGCAAAAATAGCCTGGCATGATCTGCAAACCCACTATGCCGCCGGCAATGTCTTGGGCATATCTGCTGGCGCTGACCTGATCAAAGTAGCGATTGCGTTAAACCGTGATGACGCCACTCAAATACAGCAGTGGCTAGCTGATAGCAGCCTCTTCGAAATCAGCGATCAGCAGGCAACAGACTGGTACCAAAACAATCAAGAGCTCTGGGCGCTGGTTATCCCGCCCTTTGTGCTAGTTCAGCAAGTGGCCAAATAAATATTCAGTAACTGTCCTTCACTTACGATTTTAAACTGGCCGTAAAGTCAGTCGCATACTCTAGGGGTTAAGCATGAATCTAAATAATAAAGTTGCAGTAGTTACAGGTGCAGGATCAGGTTTAGGTCGCGCAGCGGCACAGGCACTAGTGGATGGCGGCGCCAAAGTCGTGATCATCGACATGAACGCCGACGCTGGCAACACCGCAGTGGCAGAACTGGGCGAGAGCCGTGCGCGCTTTATTCAGTTAGACGTCTCCAGTGGCCCAGATGTAGAAGCCGCCTTTGAAACTATTCTTGCGGATCTTGGCCGCGTCGACATCTGCGTCAACTGCGCTGGTATAGGCATCGCCGAAAAAACTATTAACCGCGATGGCGACCCCCACAATCTAGATCATTACCGCAAAGTCATCGAAGTAAACCTTATCGGCACCTTCAACATCTCACGTTGCGCCGCAGCCGCCATGGCCCGCAACGAACCCGATGAAAAAACCGAAAAAGGCATCATCATCAACACCGCCTCCATCGCCGCCTTTGACGGCCAGATGGGACAGGTAGCCTACTCAGCCACCAAAGGCGGCATAGTCGGCATGACCCTGCCCATGGCTCGCGATCTAGCCAGCCAGGGTATTCGTGTCAACACCATCGCCCCCGGCGTTATGGCAACCCCCTTAATGATGAGCATGCCCCAGCCAGTTCAAGACGGCATCATCTCCAATATTCCCTTTCCCAAACGCCTAGGCGAACCGGCCGAGTTTGGTCAGCTAGTCGTACACATGGTTGAGAACAGCTACCTGAACGGCGAAACTATTCGTCTCGATGGCGGTGTGCGCATGCAGCCACGCTAACAACGAGTTGGAGCCAGACCCAATGACCTCACTGGATCAACTACTTTACGTATTCTCCATAATCGGCACCGTCGTCTTCGCGGTGTCAGGGGCATTATTCGCCGCTGAAAAGCGCATGGATATTCTGGGCTTTATTCTGGTTGGCACCGTCACTGGAGTCGGTGGCGGTACCTTGCGCGATTTGTTGCTGGGTATCTCCCCAGTCAGCTGGGTACACAATCCAATGGCAGTCTATATCTGTATTGGTGCCTCCGCGTTAACCTACTTCACCGTCGACCTATACCGCAAACGCGATGCCTGGATTCTATGGACCGATGCCATCGGCCTAGCGGTGTTTGCCGTTATGGGAGCACAGGCGGCAGTGGCTCATGAAGTGCCACCGATGATTGCCGTAGTCATGGGCGTGATGACAGCCACCTTTGGTGGTTTGATGCGCGATGTACTCTGTGCCGAGGTGTTGACCCTCATGCGGCCAGAAATTTATATCAGCTGTGCTTTGTTGGGGGCTGCTGGGTATGTTGGGCTGCATCAGCTCGGTGTGGGCGAAAGTATTGCTGCAAGCCTGGCATTTTTAATGGCGTTCGGACTCAGGGCGGCGGCGATTTGGTTTAAGTTAACGTTGCCCAGGTTTGGGGCTTAGAGATCTCTCACATTCGTTCGACATGACATATTGGTTGTCCCGCGAGAGCCATAATATTGGTTATCCCGCCAGAGCCATAATATTGTCATCCCGACAGAGTGAAACGACGAGGGATCTCAGGCTTCCAGTTCAAGCCACTCCATAATCTCAGCCCGATCCCCCCGAAACAACACCCGCTCTTGCTTCTTACCCAGCTGATAACTATACATAGGATCATAATAATCCACCGTCAGCGCATTCAGCCATTGCCTATGGCTGGCAAAGTCATCTGTATGCTGAATCGCAATCGCCGATTCCATCAGCGCTAAAATCTCCTGAGTGCGCTTACCCCCAAGGCGTTTCTTCACCCGCAATAAACTGTCCACCAAATACTGCGCAAATTCCTCTTCACCACGATCGCCATGATAGGCGAGGGTGTTGTGATAGCGTTCGATAACATACTCCTGCCAGAGTCTGTCGATGCGTTCTTCCAATGGCAGTTCAATCACCACTATGGGGCTCTGTGCCATCAGATCTGCAAGACAGGGGGGCAGGTGACGGGCGCCAATATTACGGCTTTCGTCTTCTAAGATGACGGTTTTACCTGAGTGGTTTTTTTCGATTTTAAGTAGGTCTAGGGCGATTCTGTTTTCAACATCGATCTGGGCTGGCTGGCCATTGAGCGGGCGGCCAAAGCTGGAGCCTTT
>Ga0075441_10001079_pt1 | contig 13382 bp, 19 predicted proteins | sample CoawatmetaG00DNA_FD_71582 | JGI IMG/M metagenome (GOLD analysis project Ga0075441, IMG submission 71582) | Marine microbial communities from the West Antarctic Peninsula - Coastal water metaG002-DNA | ecosystem: Environmental > Aquatic > Marine > Coastal | place: Atlantic Ocean: West Antarctic...
CAACAGATACTGCGGTTGCACCAAAAGGTCCATCACCCCATGTACTGCGACCCCAACCAGTTGCCACTTAAAATCCTATGCTATTCTGATAACAGCGTTTGAAGCGTCCGCAGTAGGAAAAGTAATTGTAAATGATCCTGCTGTAGATGTTTTATCTCCGCCAAAATCAAATACAGCAACTGCTGGATCGCCTGATGCTGTTTCATTAAAAATCATACAACCTCTAGCTGTAATTGTAGCTGTTCCAAAAGTTAAATCTGCAAAGTCAGTTAATGCTGTTGTTCCACTATTTGTAGGTTCTACTTTAGTTAAAGTTCCACCTTTAGCTGTGTAATTAGTTCCACTTGCTTCATTTGTTGTAGTGTAAGCAGTTGTTGCTGCTGACATAGTTGCACTTGAAGTGTATAAAGCTAATTTAAAAGTATTGCCACCTGTTGAAAAATTATGCTTTGCTTGTAAAAGTTCTTTTTTAAAAGTTGAGCACATTGCTTGTGTTATTGCCATTATAGTCTCCTTATAATATTTGCTAGGTCTTTATGACCTTGTTGTTCTAATTGATTGCATATTGTACAAATATGATTTTTTACTGCTTCATTCATGTAGTAAGAAATTACTTTTTGTGTAGCATTTTTAAATACATGAGCTTGAGCTTTTATAGGTTCTGGTGCTGTATCACTTATTGAAATTAATCTTTCAGTTGCCATAGAAGCAACTTCTTCAACTGAATGTCCTCTATTGTCTGTTGTTGTTACACCTAATGTTCCTAAAGAACTTTCAAATGGGTCTGTATTCATCATGGTTTATTAGGTTCTACTATGTCATTAAAATTAGTTTCTGGGTCTTCTCTTCCAGAAATGCCGTAAGGAACCATTTGTTGTTTTATAACTTCTGAATATTTACAAACTTTCATTTTATTATTTTTAACATAACTTACTACAGGATCATTTAAACGATGATAACCATATAGCTTATCTTTAATCTCTACATTAGCATCTAATAAATTAGACCTCAATGCTATTGATACTTCTATTTTTTGTTCCATACATTTAGCTAACCAAAATTCGCAACAAGCTCTGCCCATTTCAGCAAAATAAACTAATTTTTTATAAGTAAAATCAGCTCCAAACATGCTTATAGAACCAACTTGATTCCAATATGCAAAAGCTATTGCATAAGCTACTGTATTATTTAAATACCCACATTCCGTATCATTAATAATAGCTTCTATAGGATACAATTCAACAGATGGTGCTCTTTGATCTAATTCAACAGAATAAACAGGACAATTAATTGTAGACAATGTTTTTCTCATTAACTCAGTTTGACCACCTGCATCTTCAGTATCAAAGAATCTAGTCATTGGGTCCATTGCAAAAACTCTATCTGGATTAGGTATAATTCCACACATTGCATTAATTGCCCAAACTTCATCAAATTCTTGGCTATGCGTTCTAGCTATATGAAAGTCTAATTGACTCTCTCCCATAGCTACAATAGCTATATTTTTACCTTTTAAGGCTTTTATTGGTTTTTTTAACATTGTCTGCTCCTAAATGTTTTATGTTACTGGTACTTGAAAAGTTCCTTCTTTATATGTATCAGACGTATTTCTACCTTCTCCTAATACTTTTAATCTTCCTAAAGCTTCTTGGTATCTTTGATTGTACAAATTCATTAAATCAGGCTCTCCTTTCATGTAGGTATAACCTTCAACTAAAGAGCCGTATAACAAAACATTAGTAGCATTTGTTGCTAACCATGTAGTTTCACTATCTGTTCCTGCTGTTATAGAACTAGGTCTGTAAAAATAATGTAATTCTGCTGTGTAGTCAGCATCAGGTGTTGGTCCTACAATATAAGTGGAATCATTAAAAAGTGAATAATGCTTTGGAGCACTTGTTGTAGTTGTTGTTGGATAAGCTTCTCTAATAAAACTTACATCTGTTCTTATTAAATAAGTATAAGTATTTGAACTTATTGTAGCTAAAGAAAAGGTATCCATAAAATCACTTGGAGTTGATAAATATTGATTTCCAGTAGATAAATTTCCTTGTACGTTTTTTCTAAAAACAGGCAAACGTACTAATTTTAATATTCTTTCTTCAGCTTGTTTAATTATTGTAGGTAAATCAGCAACAAAAGTAGTTTCTGAATTTTGTAAATAATTTTGTATAGATTCTTTTAATTCTGCGTATGTCATAATTAACTCGTTGTAACTGTTAATGTTCCAATTTTACCAAATATATCTAAACCAACCGTAGATGAACCAAACTCTGTTACTCCTCCTCCTATTGGATCAAATGCTGAAAGCCTTCTACTTGCTGCCAATCCTCTGTCTGGTCTAGCATTAAGTAATGCTTGAGGATCATCTTTAGTATGTTTTCCTAACTGTAATTGAGGTTGATCTACATCAAAACATTCTGTACAAACTCTATATCCAGTTCTTTTTTGATTGTATATTTCAAACTTTAAATCATTGTAAGGGTATTCAAAACTGCAACGATCACAATAAGCTATAGATTTTTTACCAGATGCAAAATTACCCATTAATTTCTAGCAATAAAAGGAACAAATCTAACGGATGATTTATCTCTGTCTTCTGATGCTGCATATTGCCATTGTTCTTCATACAATGACTTTAATGCTACAACTCTTTCAGGTTGTTCTGCATGTTTAATTGATAAGTAATAAGCTAAACCAGCAGTAGCACACGGTAAAAATCTTGCAGGTAAATCTAAAGTATTAGATGCAGGAGCACCTACGTCTTCAATTCTAGCAATCCTGTAATAAAACAATGTGTAAGTTTCTGCATTATCAGGAACAGGGTACAAATGTACAATTGGAGCTGATTGTTGCCTATCTATATATATTTGAATAGGAGAACCTTGAGAAAGTTTATTAGGAATTGCTGAATAAGTAGATACAGAAATACGATTTAAACGTGTATCGCTTTGTGTGTTTACATTTCCAGAGTTAGTTCTAATAGAAAATTCAATTAAATCTATAGTATCTGAAGGCATAGTATAACTACCTGTTCCAGCAGTAAGCGTTTGCGTTCCACTTTCAACTGTCCATAAGTTAATACCTCTATTTGCCCATTCAAGAAACATAGTATTTAAGGAGCGTCTAGCACTCCTTAAATGATATCCAGAACGCATCTCTACTCCAGCCATATCATAGGCTTCTTCTGCTAGTTCTGTAAAATCTGGATTAAATGTAGCTGTGCCACTTGTAGCCATTTACACTTTTCCGCCATATTTCTTTTTAACTAAATCTTGATACATCATAGGTTTAACTGTTTTACCAGATTGATACATCATAGGTTTAACTTTCTTTCCACCCATCATTTTTTTAACTTTCTTTCCACCCATCATTTTTTTATTTTTATTCATATTAATCTCCTTAATAATGTTTAGTTACTTCCATAATAATACTGTAAGTATCTAAATTTGTGTGACCAACAGTAGTAAATAAAATGTCTCCATTTACACCACTACCAGCATTATTAGATATTCCACCAAAAGTAGAAAAATCTAATGTATCGGTTGTTCCAGCCAGTTCTAAAATAAAGACATTTGTACTTGCGTTAAAAAACATTTGTACAGTCATACCATCTATTGCGTACCATATCTTATTTATAGTAACTCTAGTGCAAGCTGCTCCTATTGCACTAACAACTAAAGCTGATACATCAACTTTAGCTACTGCTGATTCACCCGAACCGTCACTAATATTTGTAAACTTTAAAACGGCAGTTTTAGTGCCGTCTTGAAGCGTTTGTGAAGTTACTGCATCAGCCATAATTTACTCCTTAAATAATACCTGTAAGGTTAATTAATGAGTAATCAGTAGTTACATTTTTAATCATAACCACACCAATTACTTGTATAACGTCTCCTGCTGCTGGTCCAACTGCACCTGCTGCACCTAATGGTACTGCATGGTTACCGACAACAAGTGTTCCTGAAGTCAATACTGTAGCTGGTCCTGAAACTGAAAACCATCCATAAGCACTAGCAGCCATGTCAACTACTGTTACACCTAGTGTAGCACCTGTAGTTGTAGCAGCTTGGACAATTTGACCACTTCTTGGATCAGGAATTAAAGTTATTCTTGAAGCTGTTGTTATAGCTGTTGCTAAATCATCGTAGCAAGTAATAACAATAGAAGGATCGGATGAATGATCATGTGCTGGATTAGATTTAATTCTAAGCATTTGACCTTCACCTGCTGCATCATTTACATAAAGATAACCATTTGCATATTGGTTAAGTGTTATGTCAGTACCTGCGGTCTCAACTGATATTGCAGTTTCTCCAGCAGCTACAGCTGCGGTTGGTGTTAAATCAAAGTGATGAGCAATTGAAGCAGCGTGTGTAACACACTTACCTGCTGTAACAGCAGTTGCTGCTAATCTACCATAAGCATAAACAGTATTACCGTAAAGTAATCTACTGCCTAAAGGAAATAGTTGAGTAAGTCCTGAAGTAAAAGGATCAACGGTACCGTATTGGCTTCCGCCCTTACCTACGATAAGGTCAGCAGGACCATACCCTGTTGCTGCTACATACTGAGTATGTCCACCAGCATCAGTAAAGATATTACCATCTGCGTTGATTACCAACCCATCTGTTATCGCACCTGTTGTTGAATTTGTATCAATGGTTTTAAAGCCATTTTCGGACCTGACTGGTCCATTAAAAGTTGAATTAGCCATTATTAAGTCTCCTTAAATTAATCTATTGTCTTGGCAAAGTCTGCTAGGACAGTCAATAGAAGTTATAAAATCCCTAGTTTTTAAAACAGAAAAAAGGGCAATAGAATTAACTATTGCCCAATTTATCTTAGCTGCTACCCGGTGATCCGTAGACCCCTAGATAATCGCTTACTCCAAACGAGTAACGCTCTCTAGCTTTATAACGTACATTTCCGGTGTCAAAGTCACCATCCATAGAAGTTTCTAAAGCTGTCCTTTGGAACATTTTCATTCCATTAGGTACATCAGTAATAATGAAGAAAGCATTAGTATCTGTTAAATAGTGATTAACAAAATAACCTTCTGGAATTGCTCCATTATTCATAATAGCGTTAAGATCATTATCAGAAGTTCCAACTCTGCCAGTTGTCTCTAAGAGACGAGTAGCAGTAAATTGCAACGCTGAAGGTATAATCAAACGTTTTGGTCTAGCAGCAACCAAAAGTCCACGTTCATCCTTGTATCCGCCAATATCAATTATTGCGTTTTCAAGTGAAGTTTCATTAAGGTCGGTAGCTGTTACAGGACGGTTATTATTCTTACCGCCATCTACCAATGGGTGTCCATCACCACCAGTTACTCCGTCTCCATCAGCAGTAAATAGATTAACTCCATCTCCTGATTGAAAAGAAGCAGAAAATCCATTGTTTAATGGATTAACAGCTTTCACTTGTTTAGTGTAAGCCATTGCTCTAGCTAGTGCTTTTGTGTATCTAGCAGAAAGAGAGTCATAGAGGTTATCCTCCATAGCTTCTTCTGTAATACTAAAGCCCATTGCTATAGTTTCATGGTTGTAACGAGATGTGTAAGATTCTTGTGCTGAATCATAACTGATTGCAGAACCTTCATTCTTAACTGGAGCTGCATCAAATCCACTCAACTTTACTTCTTCTTCGAAAGATCGATCAGAATTTTCAGTATCGTATATTGCTGCGTGCTCATCATCATAACCCGTGTATTCATCGCCAAAGAGTGCATTCAGTCCCGGAAGCAACTCTTTGAGCATCTGTGCTCTTGATATAGCCATTTATATACTCCGATTAAATACCAGCGGTATTTAGATATTGATGCCCTACATTGAATTTAACAATGACATCTGTAAATGAATCACCAACAGAACTATCCGGACCATCGACAAAATCGATAATACGAAGAGGAAGAGTAGCTGTAGTTGCTACGATAGTTGAACTATCGACTGCATTCCTGCTACGTCCAATATCTGTTGAACCTGCGGTCTGAACCATTGAAACGTTATTACCTATAGCTGTTTGAGCTAAAGTAGCGTCACCTTGCATTTTCATAAGAACATGAGGATCATCTAAAACATAAGCATTAATATCATCCGAAGCTGTTGAAGCTGGATAAAATTGTGAATATGTAGGTTGTTTAGTAGTTGGATCAGTGTAAGAACATCCCATAAACACACCCGTAGTGGTTAATGCGGTTGTTCCTGCATCTTTTTCTATTGTTCCTGCTGCGACTGTTTTTACAAAGTCACCGTAGAAAATAGCGGTGCCGTAATTATTAGCTATCTTTAAATGTCTAACTTTTCCTGTAAAGGAACCGCTAGAACTTAAAGTGCCAATAGGTTCTGCACCAGAGGGAGTTGCCGTTGCTGACATATTTTTTCTCCGATTAAAATTAAATAAAGCTTTTCTTAAAAACTATTAAGAATTGCCACCAAATTTGACCTTCGTACTCCTTTCTGTATTTAACAGTGGCATACGAGAATCATTTTCTCGTAGATAATTTCTATCAACACCTTCCATTTGGTTTTGTGCCTGTTGCCGATAATACTCAGACCTACCATCCATTGTTTTTCTTGGAGCTTTACATAAAAGTAAACCTCCAATTTCAATGTTTCCTTTTTTAGCAAACTCTGATCCATAATCAGATTGAATTTTTAGTTCTGGATGATTCTCAGATAACACTGGTTCCCAACCTTCACGAAAACGTGTTGAAACGTTTATGTTGTCGGATTCTCCAAGTATTTGAGTTCTAACCCATCTAAAAACCCAACCATCTTGAGGGATGGGAGTAGGTAATAAAGATTGAGGTACAAAGTTATCAGAAGGACGGGTGTCGTCTTTTCTTTCATCTACTTCTCTAGGTGCACGCTTATCGACTACATTTTCGTTTGTGTCGTTTTCATATATATCAGACATTTTTATTTCTCCTTAATGAGTTCTTTAGCATATCTTTCTGGACTAAGCCCAAGTCGCCTTGCGAGAGCCACTTGAGTTGAAGTTAACTGCACTTTGCGGGATTTGCTACCGTTGTTTCGAGTAGATGGAGCAACCACCGATTGGATATTTCTGGATGTCGCAGTTTCAGCAATTTCATTGCTTTCTTCGTTTGATTCCATCCCGAAATAATCAGGGAAACGAACACGCATACGCTTGCTCACCTCCTCATAATACTTATCTGACTGTGGCGATACACCTTCTTTAGTAATTAAAGTTTCGTGTATTCCGTATGCCAAAGCCGTCATTTCTTTTTGATCTTCTGAACCAAACCACGGATTTTCTTTTAACCAAGAAACTGCCTTTTGATCAATAGGCGGTGCTTGTTGTGGCATTGGTTGTTGTTGCATTGGAGCATTTTGCTGTTGAGGTGCTTGTTGTTGCTGCACCTTTTGTCTTGCAAAATGATCATCTGCTACTTTTAATTCTTGTTGAGCCTTTAACATTTCTTGCGTAGCATTAGTTAAATTATCAGCATCACCATCTTCATAAGATTTCTTATGAAAGTCTTTAGCTTGTTGTAACTGTGCTTCAGCTTTTGCTTTAACTTGAGACATTAACGCACTTTCGCCACGTTGGACTAAAGCTTGTAATCTTCTATTTTCTTCTGCTTGTTGTTTAGCAAAATTTACAGATTCATCTCTAAGTTTTTCTGCTGCTTCTTTAGCTCTTCTTTCTTCGTGCCATTCGTATTTAAGTTTTCCAATACGTTTTTTTACACGATCATCAACATTATCAATTTCATTTTCTAAATCTTCTTGATCTGATGTTTTTTGTTCATTTGAACGAGGTGTCTTACGATCTAGTTCAGGTCTGTCATCAATAATTTCTACATCAAAATCAGATTCTTCTTCGTTATTAGAAACAACAGTATTTTTAATACCTAAGAACTTTTCTTCTCTTGAAGAAGGTTCTTCTGCTACAGGCTCTTGTTGTTCTACAAATTCTTCGTTTGTACTCATGCTTTTACTACTCCTCTTGGGTCTTCAACAACAGCTTCTACACTGTCATCATTTATTAATCGAAATTCTTTTCCATGTACTAAAAATCTAGTACCTGAATAAGAACGCATTATTATCCAATCACCTTCTTTACAATAAGCTCCGTTTGGAAAACGTTTCTGATCTCCATAAGCGTCTGGACCTAATTTCATTACAAATCCACAAATTGATCCAACAGATTCTCTTTCTACATAAGCAGCAGCTTTTATAATGCCACCTTCTGTTTTTTCTTCTGTTTCAGGTAATGCTATTAATATTCGATAACCAACAGGTTCTGGTAGTTGTTTTGCTTTTTTGTCTTCTTCTTGCGTTGAATCAGACTTTTCTATTTCTATATCTTTTATAGCTTCCATAGTTTCCTTTTATTGCACAAGTTAAGGACTTGAGACCTTGCATCATTATGATGTTATTGTTCACCTCTTTCAACTAAATCAAGAAGATCACGTTCTATTAAAGCTAAACCAGCAATGACCCCTGTCATATACTTGTAGTCGCTAAAATCTTTGCAGCTCCCTCCACTGATAGCGTCTGAATGATCATTCATTCGTTCTCTGATCATATTTCGTAACGCATCAGGAAAATTTTCTAAACTTATATCGTTCATTTATCTCTATGTAATATATCTTGTGCTATTTCTTTTCCTATCTTAGCACCTTCTATTTTTTCTTTACTACTTATATCAGCTTGTTCTGTAGCTAACTTAGCAGCTATATTAGCACTTGTTATTCTTTCTTGTGAAGCTAAACGTTCTAACTCTGTTGCAGCTACTACTTTAGATTTTGTTAAATCATTAGCTAATTTTTCTGCATCTGATTTCATTTTAGCTTGTACTTGAGATTCTCTTATATCAAGTTCACGTTCACGTTGTTGTATAACAGGGTCTTTCATTTTAGCTTGTATTTTTTCTTGTCTTTCTTCTGCTAAGTCTTTACCTAACACTTTCTTAGCTGCTTCTGAAACTAATTGAGACAGTCTCAATTCTATGTCTTCAGGTAACTTTTCATCTGGTGGAGGTAATGGAACGCCAAGTTGTTCTTCTATTTCTTTACGATATTGGAAAGAAATATGTTCTGTAACGTGTTCAGAAAAAGCCGCTAAAATAGCATTAGCATTAGGACTCTGACCAATCATTTTCTTAATCTTAGGATCATCAGCCATAGCCATATGAGTTATAATATGAGCTTCATGGTCTTGATACATAAATGATTTAACTGGTTTTTCATTAAGCATGTTCATGTTTTCAGAAACAGGATTTGTAGGCTCAATATCATCATCTAAAGGAATAATACTTTCTGGATCACGAATTCCTAACGTTTCTAACATCTGTCTATGCAGTTCTGGCAAGTTGTACATCTGAGGTGCTTGTTGTGCTAACTGTAAAGCTGCTTGATATTGCATAATTCTTTGTGCAGTAGTAGAAGCATTAGGGTCAGATACAGGTATTACGTCTATTTTGTTGTCAAAATCCTCTGGAAGTAGCTCTTGTCCTTCTATAGCGTACGGATATTCCGTTGGACCAAAATCTTTTATGATTCCTGAAAGAATATTCAATTCTTTCTTCATAGAAGCGTGTATTCTGGCTTGAACCGACCCCATAACCTTCATAGAACGCTCTAAAATAGCTAATGTAGTGCCAACAGGTGCTTGATTGCTCATATCTGCAACCTTCATATCGGCTACTGAAGCAAATCTTCTTCCTTCTTCAACTAAACTGTCCAATAATTGATAAAGAACGGCTGATGGCTCTTTATATGGCAAGAAAGTGATGTTATCTCTTATAGCACCACCGGGAACGTCCACATCTCTGAACTCTCCGGGCATTATAGGGGTGTCATCACCCTTAATTCTTAGTCCTCTTGCTTTTAAACCACCGGGTAAGTTGGAAAGCGTACCCGCATCTACCAATTGTCTTAATAAACTTGTCGCAGATTTTGCTATACCACCAATTAAATGTATCAGACCAAAGCCATAAAAGCCTAATCCGGGCAAATATTGATAATGAACAAAATGTTGTCGAGACATCTTCTGTTCGTCTTCTTCATACCAATTTCTGCGAATTGATAGAATCTTACGAGAAGACAAGTCTACGGTAACAATATAAGGCAAAGCTATGCCAGTAGGCTCTCCGTCCTTTAAATCTGGAAATTCCATTAAATCCAGATCAACCATCATTTCCAACAACGTATGTCGTTGATCGTAATCGTAACTTGCACTATCTCCAGTTAATTGATCATATTTTTCTTTAATATCGCTTAAATCAGGAGAAGGACTATCTAATTCAATGTCTTTATAAAAACCATTTACTTGTAATTTTCTTACTTCATTAGAAGTTTTCTTCATTATGTGCGTAGCACGTTCGCAAGTTGTTAGATCAGAAGCACCGTAACTAACTACAAAATCTTCAGCAGGTACAAACATAGAACATGGTCTGTTCATATTAGGATCAAAGTAAACTTTGCGAAAAGCAGAACCTGCCAATGGCAAGTTAAACAGTAATTTTTCTGTTTCACTACGGTATTCAGTCATCTTATCTGTTAATAAATAATTAAGATAATCTTTAACACGACTAGCTTGTTGTTCTTTTTCGCTAGTTATAGTGCCTACAACTTTTGTTCTTACTGGTCCTTTAGCTGGAAAAACTTCTGATATAGCTTGTGCTTGAAATCTGACTACTGCTTCTGTTAATAATGGATGAAATACTCCACAAGCACCATCCCACGGTTGAGTTCTGTCTTCAATTTTAAGACCAAGTTGGTCTAAACCTTTAATATAGGTCTCTTCCCAATCTGATCTTGACTCCCTGTCGTTTTTATAACTAGAAACTAATTCAGATGCTAACTCATCTAACTCTGAATCTTGCATAAATTCAGCAAGATTGTCATTAAAATTGTCTGTAAAATCTGTAGAATCAGGATCAAAATCTATAAGCAGACCTCCATCTTCTGTTTCAAGTGAAATTTCTTCTGGATTAGTTATTAAAATTTCAAGTGCGTTATCTTTTATAATAGACTCTGGTGTTTGTAGTGGTTTTTCTGCCATTTATTTACCTATATGCTCCTTAATAATATTCTGCTTTTGTTCGTGTAAACTCTTCTTCTTCTTCATCGGAATACAAAGGAACAAACCCACCTTGACGAAATCTTAACAATGCTTGCGTTGAAGAGTCAACTAAGTCATCGTGTTCTCCACTAGGAAAAGAAGCAAATTCTTCTATAACTTCTTCAGAGAATCTTTTCTCTGGTGCCCATACTATACCTGATGCAAACAAATCTGCTACGGCATTAACTCTAGCTACCTTATCATTACCACGACTAGGTGTGTATTCTGATACAGGTATTCCCATTGACCTTAATTCAAAGATTAAAGGCATTCCAGCAGCTTTACCTTCAACTATAAAGGCATCTGGTTGCCATTCTTTCCAATGATCAAATGCTTTTTTCTTTAATTCTGGAAACTCCATACGAGCTTTTATTGCGTCTAATAAAATTACATTAGGTTGAACTATTCCAGTTCCTTCGTCTTCATGGTAGAAAACTCCCCATGTTGTACATGCTGAATAGTCAGCACGTTGAGTCTTTAAAAATGCCGTATCCCAAGATTGAATTATAAACTCACACTCAGGAGGATTTTCATATTCCCAATTCTTCCACCACTCTCTTTTAACAATAGCTCCTTCTTCTGAAGTAGGGTCTTGTTGATACTGAGCTGACCATTTTGCTACAGGAAGTTCTGCTTTTAACTTTTCTAATTCTTTTATATCCCAAAACTCTTGCCATAAACTTTTGCCAGAAGGTAGGATTGCTGGAAATTCTATTACTTCCCAATCATCTACTCCTGATCTTTTTTCTTGTGCTCTTAGTATTTGACCAGTTAAATCTCTTTTGTGCCAACGAGTCATTACAATAACGATAGAACCACCCGGCTGTAAACGCTGTCTTGGTCCAGATGTATAATATTCGTACACTCTGTCAAAAACTTGCGGATCACCGCTTTGCCCTTCTTGCTCTGAATGAGGATCATCTATAATTAAAACATCCGCACCTTTACCTGTTACAGCACCACCTACACCTATAGCAAAGTATTCTCCGCCTTTATTTGTGTTCCAACGTCCAGCAGCCTTACTGTCTGATTGCAACGCAACATTAGGAAACACTTCTTTAAAATCTTCTGATCCAACTAAGTTTCTAACTTTACGTCCAAAGCCAACTGCTAGTTCAGCCGTGTGTGCAATTTGAATAATTTTCTTTTCAGGATTCTTACCTAAGTACCAAGCTGGTAACAAATAAGATGCAAACTCAGACTTGGTGTGTCTAGGAGGCATATTAATAATTAATCTTTTTAAATCACCGTTTGCTACACGATCAAAGGCATCAGCCATTTTAGTATGGTGGTAGCCTTCAATAAAAGCAGTCCATATATGTTTAACGAATGGTAAGAAGTTTTCGTTACAAACTTTTCTGTTTGTTGATTGTTCGTATTCTTCTAACAAAGATAAGAAACGTTTCTGCTCACTAGGGGGCAGTTGTTTAATTTTATCTAGGTATTTGTTAGATAGGTTAGTTCCCATAACCTTTATAGATTTTTAACTACCAAAGGAGAGCAATCTTCAATGGAGTGATTATGGGAACTAGGAATCTTACTAGTTAGTATATAACTAACTATATTAAAACTTAGTTTATAACTAGCTAGTTTTAAACTGTTAAGAGCAAAGCTCTCCAAGATTTTACACATTATTCATACCTTCACTTGTTCGTCAAGTGTTTTTCTAACAATTTATCAAACTCATCTTTCTCTGAATTGTCCATGCGAGCCAACCATTTTTTCTTTTGATCTGATGAAGATAACTTCTCGCTGGTCGAAATTTTTTTTTCTACCACTATGTTAGGTGTTTGTTCGTGTGCCGTAGTCTTGTAAATAACTTTAGGTTTCACCGACTCTATTATTTCTTCTTTTACTTCAGCCACCGCCACAACTTTTTGGTATTGATCTAGCGGAGATTTTCTGACGGACATCATGGTACGCCAACGTTTGGGTTGCATGGTAATCCACCCGTCCTCATGTAAGCGTTTTACGATAGCATGTACAGTAGACCTAGAGGACACTCCAACAATGCTCGCTATGGCTTCTAATGACGGTCCACAGTGCTTTGTATCCCAATACTCTTCAATTGCTTCTAATACTTTTAGTTGTTTAGGTGTCATGTTCTCATTTTTTTAAAAAATATATATACCCAGTATAGGGTACCTTGAACGTTTTGCATACATTATACGAAAATATATAGTATGTATATAAGTACGACAAAAAAAAGAAGGGGGGGGTACCTGTTTATGAAAAATTATGAAAATAATTGAGCAAAATAGTATACATAGCAAGCAGGTCAAA
>Ga0075441_10001080_pt1 | contig 13376 bp, 12 predicted proteins | sample CoawatmetaG00DNA_FD_71582 | JGI IMG/M metagenome (GOLD analysis project Ga0075441, IMG submission 71582) | Marine microbial communities from the West Antarctic Peninsula - Coastal water metaG002-DNA | ecosystem: Environmental > Aquatic > Marine > Coastal | place: Atlantic Ocean: West Antarctic...
TTAGGCGATTGTGTTTTTTTTGATATGCGCACCCTCCATGGAAATCTTAATCAAGCGATACCTGATGACAACGTGCATCGATATACCTTAAGAATGGCAAAAGAAGGATCTAAGGTTGAGTATCGAGGCACCTGGGCCCAAGCAGAAAGGACCATTATGGAGGCTAACGGCTATCAAAATGGAGATGACTTGAGCGGTGGGATGTTCCCAACTTTGTATGAAGATTTATCAATATGAGTCACTTTGGGGCTAGTGTGTGATCAAAATTTCACCAGTACAACATCAGCTCGATACCAACATTTATTAAGGTTTTAGGATAGTTTATGCTTACTTACCCCTCGCTTGAAGAGGTGCAACGGTTGCAGTACTTGCAGGCACTTGGTGTGACCAGTTGGCTGCCCACTGGGCCCTTGGTTGCTAGTCAGGTCAATACCTGCCAATGGCAGCCACTAGGGGTGCAAGAAAGTGAGGGTGCTGCGCACAGCAATACATTAAATGTGTCAGTTCTTCGGTCGTCCGTGTCTTCCTCGCCAAGGGATTCGGCTTTAGCCCCGTCAGCTGTGCAAAGTGTGGCTAATGCTGCAAACCAAGAAGTAAACCAAGAAGTAAACGCACAGCAGATGCAAGCAGAGGCCGTAGCGCAGGCTCTAGGCGCACTAGGCTCACTAGACGCAACAATACATCAGCCTGATGATAGCCAGGTGTCACAGCAACGTGAGTTGGCCAAGCAAGCTAGTGTTGCCCTACCAGCGGCTGTGGCGTCAATGCCAATGCCTGCGATGGTCATTAATGCCGATCGGCTTGCTCCCATACACTTAGGTTTATCTTGGTACAGTAATGGCGTATTGGTAGTTAACGACATACCAGTGCAAGAAGGCGCCACTATGAGCAGCCCTATACAACGTTTGCAAACAGCCATTGTTAACGCCCTAAGACCGATATCGACAGACACTAGTGCGCAGGTAATGCCAGCTGCCTCGATGGAGTTTAACTGGCCATTAGTGCCTGGCCCCCATGCAGATCACTCTTTGACAGGAGCTCAAAGTGGGCTCAAATACAGCATCATAAAATTGTTAAAGGAGAACTCCTGCAGCAAACTCTTGATTATGGGGCCTGCGGCTATTCAATTACTTAAGCCCGATATGACTTTGGGTGAAACTGCCTATATTGAACTGGCTGATGGGCCCATACAATCGGTTTACAGCCATAGTTTGCATCAACTATTAGCGGTGCCAAGTCTTAAGTCTGACACTTGGCAACATCTGCAGCCTCTCATCCCGCTTGGCAATAAAGCCTAATAACGCATGTTTATTCGGGCTTTGATGCAACAGGATATCGACCCCATCATCGATTTCTCCTTAGGTGCCAGTGAGTCAGCTTGGTCAAAAAATGCCTTGCAAGAAGTTTTAAAGGCCAGTTTAGAGGGTCGTTATCTGGTCAAAGTGGGTGTCGATAAAACTGCAGGCACGGTAATAGGCTATGCCGTAGCAAGCCACGCATTTGATCAGGCGGATGTGCAACAGATTGTGGTCGACCATGGCTTTAGGGGTCAGAGTTGGGGGCGCAAGTTGCTACAAATGTTAATTATAGACTTAACGGACCGAGGAGTAGAAACGGTGTTTTTGGAAGTTAGGCCTTCTAATCAAGTGGCCGTTAATTTGTATCACTCCATGGGTTTTGAGTGTATACAAAAACGCCGAGATTATTATCCCGGCGTTGATGGTGCGCGCGAAGACGCTTTGGTATTTAGTCTAAAGTGTCGGTAGCAATCTTATAATATGGATCTTCAATCACATTAAGCTCCACCATGTTGCCTGCCTTCGACAGGAGGGTCTTGCACTCTGCACTAAGATGACGCAGGTGCAGGGTCTTGCCAGCGCGGGAGTATCGTTCAGCGAGGGTATCAATGGCTTCCAGGCCTGAGTGGTCAGCCACACGCGAGCGTTCAAAGTCGATAATAACATCAGCTGGATCTTGGCTTGGGTCAAAAAGATCCAAGAAGTTTTGTACTGAGCCAAAGAAGATAGGACCCCGTAAATAATAGATGCGGCTGCCATCCACGTCCTTATGGGTCACTTGCGTATGCTTAGCATGCTTCCAAGCAAAGACTAAGGCCGAATAAATCACCCCTACTACCACTGCAATAGCAAGATCAGTGATGACCGTTACGCCAGAAACTAAGACTAAGACGAAGGCATCAGATTTGGGTATTTTTCTCAAAATACGAAAGCTTGACCATTCAAATGTGCCTACCACCACAATAAACATGACACCGATCAAGGCAGCCACTGGGATCATTTCAATAAGAGGTGATGCCACTAAGATGAAGGCCAGTAGGAATAAGGCAGCGCTTATGCCAGAAAGGCGACCGCGGCCTCCAGAATTAACGTTAATCATGCTTTGACCAATCATGGCACAACCGCCCATGCCGCCAAACAAGCCAGTCGCCGTATTGGCAATGCCTTGGCCTACGCATTCTTTATTGCCGCGTCCACGGGTGCCGGTAATTTCGTCTACTAAAGACAGCGTTAACAATGATTCTATCAAGCCAATAGCCGCCAAAATGATCGAGTAAGGCAAAATAATAATAAGGGTTTCTAAGGTGTAAGGTACATCAGGTAGGTGAAAGCTTGGTAAACCGCCAGCAATGGAGGCAATATCGCCCACAGACCGGGTATCTAAGTTGAGGGTTACGGCCAATAAAGTCACCACCAAGATCGCCGCTAAGGACGATGGTACTGCACGAGTTAACTTGGGTAAAAAGTGAATAATAGCCATCGTTAGGGCAATTAGCCCGATCAACAAATAGAGTTCGTTGCCTTGCAGCCACTGCAAGTCGCCATTATCGTCAAGAAACTTAAACTGGCTTAATTGTGCCAAGAAGATGACGATGGCTAAACCATTCACAAACCCTAGCATGACCGGATGGGGTACCATGCGGATGAATTTTCCAAGTCGGAAAACGCCAGCCAAAATCTGTAAAATGCCCATTAATACAACGGTAATAAACAGGTATTCAACACCGTGGTCGGCTACCAAAGCGACCATGACCACGGCTAATGCGCCGGTTGCGCCAGAAATCATACCAGGACGACCACCAATGGTGGCAGTGATTAAACCCACCATAAATGCAGCATATAAACCCACCAGAGGATCTACGCCTGCTACAAAAGCAAAGGCAACGGCTTCAGGCACTAATGCAAGAGCGACCGTAAGGCCGGAAAGTATATCATTTTTTGCATTAACCGGAGTGCGGCTAGCCAGATCGAACATGGTATTTCCTAATAGTAGGGACGGTGTAAAAGCGGGCATATAGTACGTGAATTTACGCCATTTCTCAATGAATTGATGGAAGTTAGGTTATTTTCCGGTCAAGTTTTAACCGTTTTATATTGAGGAAAAGGCGCTAATCAGCGACAATAGGGTCTATTCAAGGCATGCGCAAATGTGCCCCCATATTCCACAGACTGTATGAATTATGTCCAACTTGATCGCAGAAGAAGTCGCAACGCGAAGAACCTTTGCCATTATATCTCACCCTGATGCGGGTAAAACCACCATCACCGAAAAACTATTATTGTTTGGTCAAGCGATTCAAACAGCTGGCTCGGTAAAGGGTAAAAAAGGTGATAAAAAAGCCACTTCAGATTGGATGTCAATGGAGCAGCAACGTGGTATCTCCGTGACCTCGTCGGTGATGCAGTTTCCCTACAAGGACCGCACGGTTAACCTTTTAGATACCCCGGGACACGAAGACTTTTCTGAAGATACTTATCGCACCTTGACGGCGGTTGATTCGGTATTAATGGTGATTGATGGTGCTAAAGGTGTAGAAGATCGCACGGTTAAACTGATGGAAGTGTGTCGCTTAAGAGATACCCCTATTTTTACCTTCGTTAACAAAATGGATCGTGAGGTACGTGAGCAAATCGAAGTCTTGGATGAGGTAGAAGACGTGCTGAATATCGCTTGTGCACCCATCACTTGGCCGATTAGTATGGGCAAACGTTTCAAAGGGGTGTACAACCTCTACACCGACACCTTACACATATTCACTCCAGGCCAGGGCCACACCATTTCTGACGATATCCAGATTAAGGGCTTAGAGTCTGATGAAGCCACTGCCTTGTTGGGTGAGTTATTGGATGAATTCAAGGACGAAATTGAATTAGTTAGGGGTGCAAGTCATAAGTTTGATATGCAATTGTTTCTAGAAGGCAAACAAACACCAGTATTCTTTGGTACAGCCTTATCTAACTTTGGTATCCGAGAAATGTTGGATTACTTCGTAGAGTGGGCTCCAGCGCCAAAATTTCGAGATGCTGGTGAACGTGTAGTGCAAGCGGTAGAAGCCAAATTCACTGGCTTTGTGTTTAAAATACAAGCCAATATGGATCCTAAGCATCGCGACCGTATTGCCTTTATGCGCATCTGTTCTGGTAGCTACGAACGGGGTATGAAAATGCGTCATGTACGTATAGGCAAAGATGTAAAAGTAGCTGATGCTGTCACTTTTATGGCGGGTGAACGTGCCAATGTAGAGCAGGCGTGGCCTGGAGATATTATTGGTTTACATAATCATGGCACCATCCAGATTGGCGACACTTTTACGGCGGGCGAAAATCTAAAGTTTGCAGGTATTCCTCATTTTGCACCCGAGCTTTTCCGTCGGGTTCGTCTTAAAGACCCATTGAAGATGAAGCAGTTGAAAAAAGGCTTACAGCAGTTATCAGAAGAGGGCTCAACGCAGTTGTTTATGCCGGGTAAGAACAACGATCTGATCGTTGGTGCAGTGGGTGTGCTGCAGTTCGAAGTGGTGGCTTACCGCCTGCAGGACGAGTACAAAGTCGAATGTATCTATGAGCCAATTAGTGTCAACACGGCTCGCTGGGTGGAGTGTGATGACAGCAAAATGCTTGATGAATTTAAACGTAAGGCGGCAGAGAATTTGGCTATCGATGGGGGTGGCCACTTAACTTACTTGGCACCTTCTCGAGTGAATCTTAGTTTAACGGAAGAGCGTTGGCCAGATATTCGTTTTCGCGCCACACGGGAACACTAACGCGAGTTTAACAAGGGGGTGGGTGATGCATCAGCTGATTGACAGCCACTGTCATTGGGATGATCCTCGTTTGCAGAGTCTGCAGCCCCATTTATGGCAATCTTGCCTTGATCAGGGGGTGGTGCAACTCGTCGTACCTGCCACCAAGAAAGCTTTATTTGCCCAACAAATAGCCCTATGTGATCAGCACCCGCACTGGCACTTGGCCTTGGGCCTTCATCCTTATTTTAGTGATCAACATACTGCATCACATCTTATCGATTTGGCTACAGCCATCGACCAGCATAAGCCTGTTGCAGTGGGTGAAATTGGGCTAGATTTTGCTTTAGACACAGAGCTTGAGGGGTTTTCTATCGCCCATCAAGAAGCTTGGTTTGTGGCACAGGTCAAACTAGCTCAACAAAAAAAGCTGCCCCTCATTGTCCATAGCCGCAAGGCCAATGATCGTTTAGGTCAGCTATTAAGGCAGTTGAAGTTTGATCAGGGTGGGATTGTGCATGGTTTTAGTGGGAGTTTACAGCAAGCTGAAAAGTTTACTCAGTTGGGGTTTAAAATAGGAATCGGTGGCAACCTCACCTATGACCGAGCTCAGGCCTTGAGGCGCTTAGCTCAAGCGTTGCCATTGACCGACATTGTATTAGAAACAGATGCGCCAGATATGCCCATGGCACAACAGCAAAAAGGCCAGCCTAATCGGCCTGATTTGTTACCTCGCGTATTATCTGTGCTGGCACATCTGCGCCACGAATCATCATCAGAGATCGCCTTACAGACGGCGGCTAACACGTTACAAGTATTAAGGCTCAACTAAGCTTTATGGTGACAGTGTGATTGACTTATTTGGTAGCCAGGGTTAGCACATGTCGCCGAATGGATTATCCACTACTAAATCAATGCCTTTGGCATATCCAGGGATAATAATTTGGTTGCGGCTGATGAGTAAATCTTCACCTGTGAGTACGTTATGACCAAATTTGTAAGTTGGTTTAGATAGGCCGCGCATGCTTTGCACATCATAATCAGTTGCGGCTTGAATATGTGTTTCTTGGGCTAGGCGCATGTTCTGCATGGCTTTAGCGCCATGTTTTTTGACCATGAGCTGATTGGCAATATGAGGCCCCATTAATACCGCGCTGGCATTGTTACCGCCAAACCCCTTAGAGTTGAGTAGCACCGTGTCAATGCCCTCTGTACCCACTTCATGGTGCGCGGCCTGAATCGCTAAATGACTATGGTGCACATCACTAGCCACATGATCTATGGTGGCGATGCCAGGCAAAATGCCATAGCGCCATACGCCTAGAGAAACAGCAAGCTGATCACCCCCTGCGGTGCCTTGAGAGTGGCCAAGGTAAGCTTTCACAGCGGCTACTTTCCAGCGATCTATACCAAAAGCCTTGGCAGTTTCATTGATCACGTGGGATTCAGTAATACGGTTCTGCGGTGTGCTGGTACCATGGGCCTGCACACAAGACCGTTGGCGTAATGATTCTGTGCCTAACATACTCTCTGTTAGCGCAGCAGCTTTGGCTAAGGTAATGTAATTGCCTATGCCGGGTGCAGATATCGACTTTTTATGGCCATCAGCATTGACGAAGACGCCAGCCACTGCACCATGAATTTGGGCCCCGAGTTTGAGTGCTAAGTCGTCGCTGGTGAGAACGATCCACTGGGAGGCCTCACCCATGGTGAAGCCGCAGTTGGTGGAAAAAGGGCGTGAGGTCCGGCGCAGATCAGCCTCAGGGCTAGCATCCAAAGCACGCAACTCATGATCTTCTGCTAGCGCACCCATGGTGCGGAAACCCTCCATCACTTCAGGGGTAATGGGTGCATCACTACCACCGACGATGACTAAGTCGCGGCGACCACTTTTAATGTCTTCAACCGCATTACGCAGGTTATATAAAAACGTAGCGCAGGCACCTAAGGCAGAGCCCACCGCACCCACACTGCCCAACAAATAGGCATTAACAAAATCAGCAGGCATTTGGCCATAACCTAACGGCATTTGCTTTGAGGTGATACGTTTGCCGGTACTTGGGTTTTTTAGTAAGCCACCAAAGCCAGCTTCATCCAGCTGTCCAATTGAATTACTGGCATACACGGCAATGCGATCTGGAGCGACCTGGTCCTGCATGGTTTGCCAGGCAATACCGGTGGAGCTAAGGGCATCAGATGCGCCAAAAATGGTCATTTGTAAATTGCGCGGATGGTTGCGAGACTGGTACAGAGAACCAGGATCAAAGCCATCAGGTAGTTGACCTGCAGCACTGACTGGTGCACGTTTGGTGTCGGGTAGAATGGCCGAGAAGGCGCCGTCTATAGTCACTTCCACCGTGTCGAAGTCGATGGTATTCACTTGCCAGTTATCGGGCAACTGGTTGGGTAGATGGCGCCTGCGCATACGAATACAGGTGGCGTTACCTGACGCGGGCATAATTTGTGCGGCTTTGTTTAAAACTAGTTGATGAATATCGTATGCTGCAGGCCGAATAGAGCGGATGAGTGTAGCTTGTTTTAGTTGTTCGCCTAGCTGTTCGGTTAACTGGGCTTGAGTTATTCCCTCTTCTTCACCAGCGATATAGTAAAGACCGTTATAGAAGGTGGCTTTGTTAGTTAGCGTGGCGAGGTCTGTCATCGTGTCTAGACGACTTTGGGCATCTAAGTGATCGACAATAAGGCGCCGATAACCATGATGGGAAGAGGTTCGACCAGCGGCATTGATGCCACCAAAACCAATAATGACTGGTAGATTCGACAACTAAAAATTCCCCAAAATGATTGACATGAACAAGTGGCTTTCTATTCTAGCAGAGTGGTGGCTAAACTCTAGGTCTGTTGCCAAATCTAGTGGATTCTATGCACTTCCAAGTGCAAGCGAGTGATTTTTTTGCCTAACAGGTGCAATTCTCCTTGGGTTCTTTGCTCACCATCACTGCTGAATTCAAAAGTGAATTGCCGTAAAAAGGTGATATGTCCGCGGCGATCACGTTTTAGACGAGTCTTTTTAAGGGCCACCGTGTCATCAAGTAACTGCAGGTCTTGCAGCTCGCACTGTTGTTTAGCGGCTAAACGCGCCCGATCTTTGGCGGCACTGGTATCCCACCAGTAAAACAGGCCTAAAACTAAAACCACTAACAGCCACTCTAAACTCATTATCCACCTGCCTTTTTGACGGAAGGCCAACCACGGTTAGCCAATAACATCATTAGTATATCGCGTTGGTCTCCCTGTAATTCAAGGGCCTGACTTTTGATAGCACCACCTGTACTGGTCTTTTGTTTGAGTTCTTTAAGGAGTTTTTTTAACTCGGGCTCAGCCAATGGAATGCCAGTGACGGTTGTCACACCTTTACCTTTACGACCTTTGGTTTCGAGCCTAATGCGCACGTTACCGTCACCCACGGCAGTATTGTGATTGGCACATTGACACTGGCTGTGAGCACAATCAGGACACACACGGCCCTGGTCGGTGGAATAGACAAGTCTGGACATGTTATTGGACCTCTGGGTCTGTGATGCCGTGTATTGGGTCTTCGGTAGCCACTTTGGGGCGCACAAGCTGTACTAACTTGCTACAGGAGTGTTGGTCGCTGTTACCCCACCAAGATTTTTGCCATGGTTCTAACCTATTGACTCTAATCATAGACCTAATGTCATCAATGTAGTCTACCCCTCGGGAGGAATAGCTGATCAATCCTGCTGATAACGCGCGTGCAGTCACCGCTTCACCCTCAGCCTTTAAGCAAGCTCGAATACGGCGTAACCCCTTATAACTGCCATGGGAGTTTAAGTTACGCATGTATGCGTCCACGGATGCTTGTGGGTCTTTAAATTTGCGTACTTCGTATGAAGCGCCGTCGGGGCGGCCATTCGGTACTAGGCCACAGCCTGAGCTGAAACACCATTGGCCAAACAGATTGTTACCCTGGGTCGCAAAGCGAGAGGTGCCCCAAGCACTTTCATTAGCTGCTTGAGCCAATACTAAGGCCCTAGGGATGATACCAATTTTGTATAGCAATAAATCGATTTGTTCGGCTGGCACGATGCTCTGAACCTTATAGCTTTTTGATAAGCGTTTGAGTAGTTGGCCCTGTTTTTGCGTGAGTTGTTGAGGATTCATCTTTTTAAGGTTACTACGAATCTTCACAATTTTATTATTAGCGGTCTTAGATAATCCTTTCAAGTAATTGAAAAAATTAAGCTTTTTTGTTTTTACCTCTGTAAAAGCTGAAAAATCAGGCATCGGTTCCACATTTGAGCGGAAGCTAGATTCGATAGCGTGACTAATGCTGACGGCCATATTAGCACTCGACACTGGCCGATTTTTAGAATTTGAACGGGAGTTGTTCTGGTCTGTTGAGCCCGCAGGGGAAGTGGGGGTGTTGAGTTCATGCAATGGGTCAGACTCCGGCCCCATTAGTGTCGTTGTATCCGTATTCTTAAGTAAAAAGGCAACAATAAGTAATATAATCAAGCCAGCCAACGCCGCGTGCTGGCGCAAAAAAGTGGGGGTATTCATGGGCAGAAGGAATCTCCTAGGGATGAATAAGCGTTACTGCGGGGGTGCCCTTTTCCCCTAGCTGTTTAATTAAACGGGCATTTTGTTGCTGTAATTGTGAAATTTCTAGGGTGGCTACCAAGCTTTGACTGATCAATAGTTTTATCTTTTCATCGAGTGTCTGCATTAGTAGGTCAGTCTTGGGTGGTCTTGATGAAGGCGCCACTTAACTAATCCTGGGTCGCTGTTTTGGCTTTTTCTATGGCTGAAAAAGCCATCATTTGCGCGTCGGTCGCCGGCAACTGATGATGGTCTTTCCATTCGCTATAAGGCATGCAGTAAACATGCTCACGCGCTTGGTCATAATCCATGGCAACACCCTTCTCATCGGCTGCAGCCATAAGCCACTTGCTCATGCAGTTGCGACAAAAACCCGCCAGTATCATGAGATCAATATTCTGCACATCCTTGCGGTTATCTAGGTGTTTAACTAATCTACGAAAGGCTGCCGCTTCCAGTTCTGTTTGTGTCTGTTGGTCCATATCGATCTCAATAACGCCTAAATAATCAACCGCCATAATATAGCTTTCCCTGCGCAAGTGCTAGGGAGGGTTATGCTGGCACTTGATGTCTGCTCTATTATAGGTAAAATACTGGTTGTATGTACAGCCATTTGACAAGGTAGCGAGTCGATGAACCGAAAGATAATTCATTGTGATTGTGACTGTTTCTATGCCGCTGTGGAGATGCGCGAGGTGCCCGAATACCAACATCGGCCAATTGCTATTGGTGGGGCGGCTAATAGCCGAGGCGTCATTGCTACCTGCAATTACCCTGCACGTCAATTTGGTGTGCACTCGGCCATGCCCTCTGCGCAAGCATTACGCGCCTGCCCAGAGCTATTGATTCTGCCTGGGCGTATGGCCTTGTATAAATCGGTTTCCCTACAAGTGATGGCGATTTTTCGGCGTTACTCAGACACGATAGAGCCTTTGTCATTAGACGAGGCCTTTATAGATGTTACCGATGCCACCTCGTTTGACGGCAGTGCAACTCGCATTGCCGAAGACATTATGGCTGCGGTTGAGGCTGAAGTCGGTATTACTATTTCTGCAGGTGTTGCCCCCAATAAATTTATCGCTAAGGTTGCTAGTGATTGGCGCAAACCCAATGGTTTGTTTGTGGTGACGCCTAGTGAGTTAGATGCTTTTAGTGCCCAGCTTGCGGTTAAAAAAATACCAGGCATCGGTCCAGTTAGCGCCGCCAAGTTAGCCGCACAAGGCATCCTTACCTGTGCTGATCTGCGGCAGTTTAGTGTGTTGGAGTTAGAACAGAAATTTGGTCGTATGGGGCAGACCTTGGCCTCGCGCCGATTTGGTGAGGACCATCGCCCCGTACAAACCAGTCGTGTGCGCAAATCGGTCTCGGTAGAAAACACCTATGCTAAAGACTTAACGAGTGTGCAAGACTGCAGTAATGCCTTGCGCCCGCTATATGAGGAATTGATGCAGCGTTGGCAAAAACTCTCAAGCCAGTATGCAGTTGCCGGTTTGGTGGTGAAATTGAAATTTGCAGACTTTTCGCAACTAACTCGAGAACAAGCCAGTGCAGACATCGATTTGGATTTTTTTGACACTTTACTGCAAGCGGCTTTTGCCAGTGGCCAACCACAACAACAAGCGCAAGGTGTGCGTTTGTTGGGATTAGGGCTCAAATTAAAAGCCCCAATCCAACAGCCACAGTTGCGCTTATTTTGATTACATTGGCCGTTTAAGTACTGCGCTTTTTGCCCTTAATAACAGCGGTTAGGTTTTCTAGCATGAGCACGATGGATGGCACTACAAACAGAATTAACAGGGTGCCCAGCGCCAAGCCAAAGACAATTGAAATGGCCATTGGAATAAGGAACTGTGCCTGCAGAGAATTTTCAAACAATATAGGGGTCAGCCCCGCGATAGTAGTCAACGAGGTGAGGATTACCGCCCTTAAGCGATGGCACGCTGCTTCTATGATGGCCTCTTTAGGGGCCATACCTTGGTCACGAAACCCTTTATAGAAAGACAACAGTACAATACTGTTATTAATGACGATACCAGATAAGCCAAATAACCCAAACAGTGACAAAATGGTGAGGTCTCTATCCATCACAAGGTGCCCTAAAACGGCACCTGTTAAGCCAAAGGGTATGGTGAACATGACCGCAATAGGCCATGTGTAAGACGCAAACACCCAAGCTAAAACAATGTAGATAAGCACAAGTGCTAATGCCAAGCCAGTCATCATGTCGCCTAAAGTGTTTCGTTCATCAGCTTTAGCACCACCAAATTTGATCTGTACACCATACTGACGTTCCAGATTAGGAATGATCTCTTCTTTTAAAGATCTAATAACGACGTTGGCGTTAGTGACACCCACGTCCACATCAGCTTTCACAGTAACCATGAGTTGACCGTTTTCACTGCTAAACTTATCAATGCCCCGTCGAGAGCTAAACTCCACCAATTCGAGTAAAGGCACAGTGTTACCCGAGGGTAAAATAATGGGCAAGGCATATAAGGTTGAAAGGCTATTGCGTTGCTGGTCTTTTAACATCAGGCGCACGTCAATTTCGTCTGCGCCAAGGTAAAAGCTTTGTACCGTTACGCCATCAAAGGCATACCTTAATTGGCGGCCAATGTCGGCGCTCGTTAGGCCTAAGGTGGTCGCTTCTGGGGTTAAGCTAAAAATGAGCTGTTCCATGCCATATGGAAGGTTGTCGTCTATGTTTTGCACCCCAGTAAACACCTTTAAAGAAGTTTGCAGATCAAGGGCGACTTGCTTCATTACGCTGGCGCTGGCGCCAGTAATGTTGGCTTCAATGGGCTTGCCAGGAGGGCCCGACTGAGGTTGGTCGATAATGATTTTTTCTAATCCGGGCACTTTGGGTATCTTATTGTTCCATGTGTCTATGAAATCAGCATTTGACACGGGTCTCAATGAGGAGCTGTCCAGTTCTACTTTTAATAAGGCAATCTGCTCATTGCTTGAAATGCCATCCATTGACAGCATATTAGTACCAAAAAAGGTCGCTCTTTCACGGATCAGGTTGCCTCCAAGTTCAGCCTCAGTTTCAATCAAAGCGTCTTCAACTTGAATTAGATAGGATGCAACGTCACTGGCGGGAGTGCCACTACTGAACTGAACATTGGCGCGGATACTGTCCCCATCTACGCTTGGGAAGAAGGCAAACTGGATGCGCCCACCCGCCAATAAACCAACGGCCAAAACTAATGCGGTGAGGGCCAAACTAAACGTGACCAAACGAAAGTCGATAGCAAAGCTGACGGCAGGCCGAAAGACGTTGTTTTTAAAGTTTTCAAAACCCTGATCAAAGGCTGCGCGCCAGCGAGAGGTTTTTTTAGTTTCTTGATTCTTAAGGGCGTGGTGAAGGTGGCCGGGTAACACTAAAAAGCATTCTACCAAAGACACTAAAATGACACAAATTACTACAATAGGGATGTCAGCTAAGATGCTGCCTATGGTTCCACCAATTAATAGCAAGGGTAAAAAAGCTGCAATGGTGGTTAACGAAGAGGCTGCAATGGGCCCCATCATGCGCTGTGCCCCAGCTAAAGCGGCTTGTAAAGGCGGCTCCCCTCGCTGATAGTGAGAGAGCGTGTCTTCACCCACAACGATGGCATCGTCCACAATGATGCCTAGAGCCATGATCATGCCAAACAGGCTAATCATGTTAATTGAGCCACCGATAAAATACATGACCCCCCAAGTGGCTAGGAGTGAGGCTGGAATACCCATAGCAACCCAGAAGGCGACT
>Ga0075441_10001083_pt1 | contig 13350 bp, 11 predicted proteins | sample CoawatmetaG00DNA_FD_71582 | JGI IMG/M metagenome (GOLD analysis project Ga0075441, IMG submission 71582) | Marine microbial communities from the West Antarctic Peninsula - Coastal water metaG002-DNA | ecosystem: Environmental > Aquatic > Marine > Coastal | place: Atlantic Ocean: West Antarctic...
AATGCAGGCGCTGCGAGTTTAGATGGTAAGCTTGTGGATCAAGCGGTTGGTCAAGCTGATCTGGGCCTTCATGTTGGCGCGAATGCAGGCGCTGCTAGTTTAGACGGTAATCTTGTGGATCAAGCGGCCAGTCAAGTTGATCTGGGCCTTCATGTTGGCGAGAATGCAGGCGCTGCGAGTTTAGATGGTAAGCTTGTGGATCAAGCGGTTGGTCAAGCTGATCTGGGCCTTCATGTTGGCGCGAATGCAGGCGTTGCTAGTTTAGGTGGTAATGATTTTGCTCCAAAGGTTGGTGAAGCAGACATGGGCCTTCATGTTGGAGCGAATGCAGGCAAGGCCAGTTTAGAGGGTAATACTTCTGATCCTATGGCCGTTCAAGGGGACATGGGGCATCAGGAGAGTCAAAAATCCAGTCAAGTGTCGCTCACGGGACGTCATCAAGAAGCTCCGGTACCGTCCGTTTCCATGCCTCCTACATCAGCCTCTGAAGCATCAGAGGCTGATGTAGGAGGCGCTTCTTCTGGCGCAGGTAATGATGCAGTTGCACCGCCAAGTCGATTAGCTGAAAAAATGTCTAAGATTCGTTCAAAAACTGACGATATAACTACTGAGAGTGAAGTGTTGCAAGATAGCAACCACAAACCTTAGCCTACATTTGTTGTGTAGGTTTTGGATCGACTGAGATGTGAAGCCCATGAGCGACCAGAATACAGACACCGACCAAGAAAACAATGAGCCTGAAGCGGCTTTGGATATAGAGATTGTGTCCGTGCAACAAGCCGAAGAAGAAGCCGCAGCAGCGCGTGCTAAAGTCGATCCCGAAGAAGTGCTCATGGAGCAAGGCTTGGTTGATGAAATGTCGACGGTGCTTGATCAGTTAGACCCTAAAGAAGAAGCTGAGTCAAAGGTAGAGTTGGGGGCTGAGTCATCCGGGCTTGAAAAGCCCAAACAGCCCAAACTGCAAGCTAAGGTGAAAAAAGTGGCCGAAGATGATGATGTAGTGCTATTCGATGATGCGCCAGATGACCAAGAAGAGCAACAGCCAGTGGTTGTGGAAAGTACCGTAGAGCTGCAAAATATGGAAGGCCTGACTGAAATTGTTTTGGATGCAGCCAGTGCCGCAAACGAAGCGGCCCACTCTACCAACCAGTCAATACACATGTTGCTGAGTAGCGTTACTACCATTAATAAGATGGCCAAGAAGCTGCGTAAAACCAATAATTATGTACTGGGTCTTATCGTATCATTAGGTCTTGTTGGTATACTCAGTGGCGCTGTCATGCTGTTTGTGTTGCAAAGCGCCATCAAGGAAGCCACCGCAGTGAATATGGCAATGGGAACTAAGCTGGTTGAATTTGAAAAGCAAATGGACCGGGTTAACCTAATTGAAGCGCAACTGATTGATGTGGCTGATGTTAGTCATCAATTGGGCCAAAGTGTAGAGCAGGTGATGTACTATCTAAAACAAGTGGGCACTGATTCTCAACAAGCGGCAACTCAGCAAGCAACAGAAAATCAGCTGATGCTGGGCAGTGTTAATGAGCAAATCTTAAGCAGCTTCAATGATTTACAAAGCACTACCAAAGGGCAGCAAGGGGTGTTAACACAGCTGAAGAGTCGGATTGACAGTTTGCAGGTGCAAATGAAGACCATTCAAAACCAAGACTTAGTTGGCAAGGTGAAAGCCTTAATTGCCTTAGAGCAAGAGCGTTATTTTGCCTTAGAGCAAGCTAAGTTAGCTTTAGAAACGGCGAAAAGGGCAGACAGTGCACCGCCGGTTGAAGACTCCTTTATTACCTTTGGTGTTAAGTCTGAATAGTGTGTATAGCTCATTTAGTCATGCAGTAATGGCTGATAAGGTGGGGTAAATGCTGAGTTAAACGGCATAAGGGGTTATAATGCGGCCATCTATTTAGGCCACATTAGGATCCTACCATGAGCATTATTCGCCAACACGATTTGATTGAAAGCGTTGCAGACGCACTGCAGTTTATTTCTTATTACCACCCATTAGATTTCATTCATGCTGTGCATGCAGCTTATCTGCGTGAAGAATCGAAAGCCGCTAAAGATGCGATGGCACAAATTCTAATTAATTCACGCATGTGTGCACAAGGTAAACGTCCCCTATGCCAAGACACTGGCATTGTGACGGTGTTTGTAGAAGTGGGTATGGACGTACAATGGGACGCTGAACTTAGTTTAGACGATATGATTAACGAGGGTGTCAGGCGTGCCTATCTGCACCCAGATAACAAGTTACGGGCCTCTATTTTGGCTGATCCCGCCGGCAGTAGAACTAACACCAAAGACAATACCCCTGCAGTAATTCATACCTCTATTGTGAAAGGTAATCGGGTTGATATTCAGCTAGCCGCTAAAGGGGGTGGTTCAGAAAACAAAAGCAAAATGGCTATGTTAAACCCGTCTGATAGTGTGGTCGATTGGGTGTTAAAAACGGTGCCTACTATGGGTGCTGGCTGGTGTCCCCCGGGTATGCTGGGCATAGGCATAGGTGGTACGGCTGAAAAAGCAGCATTGATGGCTAAAAAATCCTTGATGGAACCTGTTGATATTCACCAACTTCAGGCCCAAGGAGCAAGTAACACCGCTGAAAAACTGCGTTTAGAATTGTATGATGCGGTGAATAACTTGGGCATTGGGGCTCAAGGACTCGGTGGTTTAACCACCGTATTAGACGTCAAGGTGATGGACTATCCAACTCACGCGGCATCACTACCAGTGTGTATGATCCCCAACTGTGCGGCGACTCGCCATGCCCACTTTGTACTCGATGGCAGTGGCCCAAGTTTACAAACTCCACCGAGTTTAGATGATTACCCAGATATCGCTTGGGATGCAGGCGCTGGTGCTAGAAAAGTTGATTTAAACACCGTGACTCCCACAGACATATTAACTTGGCAGCCGGGAGAAACCCTGTTGTTGTCTGGTAAAATGCTTACTGGGCGCGATGCGGCCCACAAAAAAATGGTTGATATGATGGCTCAAGGAGAACCATTACCGGTCGACTTAAAAGGCCGTTTTATTTATTATGTGGGCCCAGTCGACCCTGTTCGAGACGAAGCTGTGGGCCCCGCAGGACCCACAACATCGACTCGTATGGATAAATTCACCCGCACCATGCTCGAAAAAACTGGGTTGCTGGGTATGATTGGCAAGGCTGAACGTGGACAAGTCGCTATTGATGCGATTAAAGACCATAAGGCCGTCTATTTAATGGCAGTGGGTGGCGCAGCCTACCTGGTTTCTAAAGCCATTAAGCACGCTGAAGTGGTGGCCTTTGCAGAGCTAGGTATGGAAGCCATCTATGAATTTGACGTTGAGGATATGCCAGTCACCGTAGCGGTTGATGCAGGAGGTACCTCAGTGCATCAAACAGGCCCAGCCCAGTGGTATGACATTATTCAAGCCCGTCAAATTAACTAATGGTAAGCCTCATCGAGTAGCGAACCCTTGGCTTTGCAGGTACGGCAGCATATGGGGTCGTGCCTCTTTAACCATGGTTTTGATAATATGTTGGCTAAAGCTTAGCTGTAATTTACCATCGCTACGCTGTTGGTAGTAATCACTGATCTGAGCGTCGTAGTTGGTTAGGTGAGTTAAACCCTGGTTGGAGTATTGATCTTGGTGCAATACCATCGACAAAGGTAGTCGAGGTTTTTGCCCAGGGTTTTGATCTGGGTAGCCTAGGCATAAGCCAAATATAGGGAACACCTGTTGCGGTAAGTTCAACAACTGGGTGACTGTTGCGGGTTGGTTGCGCAAACCACCAATAAACACGCCACCTAAGCCGAGACTTTGGGCTGCCAGTAAAACGTTTTGTGCAAATAGGGCCGTATCGACGCTTGCAATAAGGGTTTGTTCGGTAAAACCTGTGGGCAATTGCTGTTGTTGACGCAGGCATATCTGTTGATTGCGCTGTAAATCTGCGCAAAATACCAAAAATGTTGCTGCACTCTTTACGTAAGCTTGGCCACCAGCGGCTTCTGCTAAGGCCGCACGAGTTTCTGGGGCGTTAACTTGAATCACACTAGTGACTTGTACAAAGCTGGAACTTGAAGCTGCTTGGCCTGCTGTGATGCAGGTATTGATTAACTCTTGGGGTATGCTTTGGCTGGTAAATTTACGAATTGATTGATGATCCATCATCTGTTGTATGGGGCTTTTTTGTGTCATGGTGTTTTATTAGTCATTGGTGAGGATTGCCGATGTTAGCACAGGACTAGTTAGGGTAGAATGACCTACCAACCTGTTTTAAGTTGACTTTATTTATGCCCGTGACGGCCCCGAATTTATCCATTGCTCCTCATCTAGCGCAACGTTATGGCTTAGAACAAGCCTTGATGCTGGCTGTGGTTACGGAATTGGTGGGCGCCTGGAATGGCCAAGTGGTGGTTGAAGAACAACGTTTGTATGGTCGAGCTTTATGTTTGACAAGGCAGCATCAGGCGCAGTTATTGTCGCAGCTGTCGTCAATAGGGCTGCTACAAGTGGCTCCGGCAGGCGATGGTATGGTGCGCATTGAACTGCAGCTGATGTTAGAACAGTCTGTTGCTATGGATCACAATGAAGTTAGCCAGCCCTTCGAGCCAGTTATTAGCCCAGTAACTGCTCCAAAGGCATCCATGGGCGGATTTGGTGGCTGGCGCCGTGATGTTGGTGAAGGTGATGAATTAAGCCGTCTATTCGCTGCTAAAGAAGCTCAACACCAACACATGTGCGCCATGGATATGGAATGGAATCCTTCGGCCAATATTGTCAAGGTTTTAGCCCAGCAGCACCAAATAAGTGAAGCCTTTGTGATTGGTATTAAAGATGAGTTTGTGGTGTACTACATGGACAAAGGCCGTCGAGAAACCCCAGGTGGCTGGGATCAAAAGTTTTTAAAATGGGTTAAAAAAGAACAGGTTCACCAGCAAACAGCTCAGGCCCGTGCCCAAAAACAAACCCAACAACAGACTAATTCATCCAATGAAGAAGCTAGATACGCTGCTAAACAGCGCCGACGTAGCATTACAGCAAACGTACTCGACATCAATAATACCGACTGGTAAGGCGGTTGTTGGGGCCAGTGCGCCCGTTGATCAAAAAATAAAGTCATTGGTGAATATGCTGTTTGCACGATTTATGACCATTTATGGCCATAAATTTAAAAGTGCGTTTGACGATGACAAAGAAATTATTATTGCCAAGCGCGAATGGGCGTTAAGCTTGGCAGGCTATGAAGAAGATGTTCTGGTGTTAGCCATTGAACAAGCGAAACGACAGTATAGTTGGATGCCCTCAATTGCAGAATTCTTGCAGTTGATGGACCAATGCCAACAGAGTTTTGGTTTGGTACCTGTGGAACAGGCTTATGCCGAAGCCTGTCGCCATGCCACAGCGCCTAGTCAGCACCCTTGGAGTCATGCGGCTGTTTACCATGCAGGCAGAGCAACGGGATGGTTTGAACTAAAAAGCCTACCGCGAAAGGCCACACAGTGGCAATTTAACCAACATTATAAGGCCTTGTGCCAACGCGTGTTAGCAGGAGAGAATTTGGAGCAGGTGCAAACCACTGCCTTGGCTGCCCCTAACAATGATGACTTGTTTGCTTTAATTGACCAATGGGCTAAACAGGCTGATATGACGCCAGAACTCGCTCAAAGTGCTTTATACTTTCTGCATTTGCCGCAACAGAGCCCTTTACGTCAACAGTTATACAAGCGCAGTAAAGCCGTTTACTTGGCATTAAGCATTCCCAACTCTATCGCTGAGTTGCGCAAGCAGATGGTATAAAGACTTCATTTTTTGGTTGGTTGGTCGATAGTAATGAGAACAACAACCCTATATGTTTTAAGCCCATTGGGGAGCGGTACTAGTGGAGGTGATTGTGAAAGACGAAGTTAAGATTAGTGGTTTTAAGCAGGTGTATCAGTTTTTTATGACAGCCAAGGTGCGTAAGTGTGCCTTTTATGTAAGCTTTGGTGATGCAGCGGACCAAACCCTCGCAAACTATGGCTTAAAAGAAGTGGTTTATAACTCTTCCAAATCCCAAACTCCAACCAATAATGACGTTAGCTTAGTGTTAGAGCCTTTGAGTGAGCCTGATTTTGTGGCCATGATTGAAGCCGAGGATGGTCTGCGAGTAGAGTTTTTTTATGAAGGCCGAGTGCACTACTTTGATGTACAAATAGGGGTGGTGAGTTCTGCTGATTGTGGTTTAGGGTTCTCAGCCAAGCTGCCAGACCACATCATGGTAAAGCAACATCGAGAGATGTTGCAGCTGCCAGCTGCCAGTGACGAAAAGATTAATATGAGTATTAGTGGTCAGCAGATTGATGTTATTGACGTTTCAGGTGGTGGTGCCTCGGTACTGATTCCCCAAGCTAATTTATATGATGTTGAAGTGGGCAAAGCCATTAAACACATAGAAATCAAGGTCGATGGCTTTGCAGCTAAAGTAAGTGCCGAAGTGCGTCATATGCGTTCCCATGCAGATGGTTTAAAACTGGTGGTAGGACTGCGCTTCATTTTCTTTGGCAGCAATGACGAAGATAACTTATTACACTTGGTGAAACAAAAGCTAGCATCTTTGTCGCGCCAATCAAGGCAAACTTGAAGTTAATCAACTAAATCATACTAGTTAACCAGACTTGTGCAAAAACAAAAAGGCGCTTCTTATTATATAGGAAGCGCCTTTTTTGCTGGCTTAGGTTTGAGTTATTAGGTTTTGCTCAAGGAAAACGGATCCAGTGAGTCTTGTCATTAGTGTCGTTGAGTAAGGTGTCTGTGTTGACTGAAAATAACATCGTTCTAAAATCGTCCACACTGGGAATTGAGATGACCTTGTCTGCATAAATAAAGTTTTGGTTGTTACGGAAGAATGCAGTGGGATTATTACTCACAATGAGTTGCATGACTAAACTGAGTTTCATGTTGGTGTCACCATAGGCGCGCCTAGCAATAGTGCCTAAAGAGTCACCCAATTTGATGCGGTATTTAGAACCAGGGGCGATGGAGTTATCAGTGGGTTGGCGATGATCTAGCTGTTGCTCTAGCTGCATTAGCTCGCCCAGTAAGGCCTTTAAGTGGTCTTGTGTTTGTGGTTCATTAGCGCTGCTATAGCTGGCTAAGAGGCTAGCAGCAAATAGGCTGCATATAAGGCTATTCTTCATGTGATAACTCCTTGTACAAATCGGTTTACAAGCGCTTAAAATACAATCACCTGGGCGGTGGTGGTGGTTATATTATCTGGACCTGCAATATGCTCTAGCAGGGCAGCGTGGGGTTGCAACTGCGTTACTTTAAACACGAGGGGCGCGCTTGTCGCATCTGGATTCAGAATTCCATCTTGATAATTCTGCGGCAATAGTAATAATTGTTGACCCTCTTCAAGGCCTAACTTTTGGCCTTTATTAATACGCCATAACGGCTGGCCAATAATTTTGCTGAGCTTGATATAACTGCCTTCACATTTTACCGTTTGATGGATATTGTCCCATGCCTCTTGCACCCAATGGGCTACTTGCTGGCTCAGTTCTAAGGGTATGGGTTTACTGGATTGTGAAATGGAGTGATTAGCGGGCAAAATAAACTGTTGTTGGCGGCGCAAGTCAATATCAGGACGATAAGGGCTTGAAAATGTGGCGCTGAGCATCAGTGTGGGGCTTTGAATTGTTGGTGCACTAAATGAGCTGACTAGGCTGCTGAGGTCGGTGACGATAATCTGGCTGGATGTTGAGGGTAACCATTGCGCGCCTATGGCTAAGTGATAGTCGGCTTGATTATAGGCTTCGGAGGCCAGCCATGCTGTTTGATAGGTATTGAGTGCAGGATTAATGCGCTGCGTCATAAAATTAACGCTTTTTGCTAGTTCAGAAAATTGCGCTTCGGCATCGAGCAGCAATTGATTGATATCTATTTGATGATAGCTATTATTGTTGGGTGGTGGCGCTAAATCTGTGGTCACCACTTGTGTTAGCTGAGGCGGTTGGCAATCTATTTTGTTTTCTTCTAATTCTAAGGCCAGCCTTACCGTAGCAATCCCTTTGGTTTCAACTTGCTCAAGCACGTCCATTTGGCGAATATTGAGATGGGCTTGGAGGCTAATATTTTCTGTCAGCTGGCCGTCTGAACTAACCATGCTATGACTGGTGATCTGTCCTTTGCGCTGGATTGCTGCTGTGCGCAGGGCGTCAAGAGTTGCCCGTGCGTAGGCCATTTCAACATCGCCATCAACCATTGTCGCTTGGCCAGAAACCAACAAACGCGAGTTTGAGTCTTGTTGAGCGATGCTTGGGATACTGATGGCTAGCCCTAATATCGCAACAGAAAACAGTTTAGTTACGCGTTGCAGACATTTTGACAGTTTCATGGGATAGCCGTATTGGAGTTATCTAGCGACTAAAAAAGTACGCCTAAGTTCCAGCATAGTGTCTAATGCTAGTTCTAGCTTAGTTTCATAGCTATCATCGCCTATTGGGCTGATACTAACAACCTTAGCCCCGTAAACAATGCCTTCTACGTGGGCTCGCATGGTGTCGCTAGCCAGTACCATGTCTGCCACAGTGCTAGTCGCATTGATGTTTTGGCCATAAACCTGCTCTGTTAGATTCCTGTAGGCATCTAGTTTCGACACCCTTATGGCCATTAAACGCTGTTGGGCTGGACTTTTACTCTTTTGCGCACTGATATTGGCATAACCTGTGGAAATCAGCACTTCCTTCTGATAAATAGGCGGGTTAACCACAGCTTCAGGTGCTTGGTTAGCCGACATAGACATAGTGCAGCCGCCTAAGGTGAAGCCTGCAAGCGCTATAATGCAAAGGCTAATTTTCTGAGTAATGTTAATTTTCATGGGTCTGTCCTCTATGGCTATATGCTTAATATCGACCACACCATAGAAGACTTTAGGCATTAATGAGAAATAATTCCTAGCGCTGAGCAAATGTTGGCACTGTTATTGCTCTTAAACTCTTATAGTGATGTTTTAACGAGTAAAGTGACGGTCTATTAACTATCGACACGATTTACTAAAAGTTAACCATAAAATATAAATAATCCATTAAAAACAAACGATTAGTTTTGTTATTTTTTACTTTAGGGTCTGAATTATTATGAATTTTTCACAAGTGTTAAGCGTGAAGGATCAAATCAACGTCAAACATTTGACGGGTTTATTAATCCCCATGTTGATATTGCTTATCATTTTAATGATGGTGGTCCCCTTACCGGCATTCCTATTGGATTTATTTTTTACCCTCAACATTGCCCTTGCACTGATTATTGTGATGATTTCTATTAACACCATGCGGCCGTTAGATTTCTCCTCTTTCCCCACAGTACTTTTGTTTGCCACCTTATTACGTTTGGCGCTTAACGTTGCTTCTACCCGGATTGTTTTAGTAGAAGGCCATACGGGCACAGATGCTGCCGGTCAGGTGATTCAGTCATTCGGCGATTTTGTTATTGGTGGTGATTATGTGGTGGGCATTATCGTATTTTCCATCCTTATGATCATTAACTTCCTTGTAGTGACCAAGGGTGCAGGCCGAGTATCAGAAGTCAGTGCGCGTTTTACTTTGGATGCTATGCCCGGCAAGCAGATGGCCATTGATGCTGACCTTAATGCTGGCGTTCTGACACAGGATGAGGCCCGTGAGCGGCGTGCCGATGTGACCGCAGAGGCGGATTTTTATGGTTCGATGGACGGTGCCAGTAAGTTTGTCAAAGGCGACGCCGTGGCGGGTTTTCTTATTTTACTGATTAACATTATTGGTGGCCTTGCCATTGGTATGGGCACCCATGGTTTAACCTTTGATGAAGCCACACAAACGTATGTGTTACTAACCATAGGTGATGGTTTGGTGGCTCAGATTCCGTCTTTATTGTTAGCCACTGCAACGGCTATCATAGTGACTCGCGTGTCTTCTACTACTGACATGTCTAGCCAAGTCATGGGCCAGTTAGGCAGTCCCCAAGCACTGATTGTAGTCTCTGGGATTATGTTTTTGTTGGGTGTGATCCCAGGCATGCCTCATTTTGTATTCTTGTTATTATCGGCAGCCACTGGTGTGCTTGCCTATTTTGCTGTTAAACGTTCCAAGCAAGAAGTGGTGCCCGAGGAAGTTGATCCGGTGCAGCAACAGCAGGACCAAGAGTCGAAAGACCTGTCATGGGAAGATATACCACAACTGGACATGATCGGTTTAGAAGTGGGTTATGCGTTAATTCCCTTGGTGGATAAGAGTCAGGGGGGGGCATTAATGCAGCGCATTAAAGGCGTGCGTAAAAAACTTTCTCACGAATTAGGATTCTTGGTGCAGTCGGTTCACATTAGAGACAACCTAGATTTATCACCCAACCAATACCATATTAATATTAACGGTGTCACCCGTGGTCAGGGTGAACTGATGATGGGACGGGATCTGGCTATTAATCCAGGTTCTACTCACGGTAACTTAGAAGGTATTCCAACTACAGACCCAGCCTTTGGACTAGATGCGATATGGATTGATACCTCGCAAAGAGAATATGCTCAGTCTATGGGCTACACAGTAGTCGATGGTGCTACAGCATTAGCCACCCATCTGAATAAAGTATTGCACGAAAATGCCCACGAATTGTTAGGGCATGATGAAGCTCAGCAGTTAATGGATCAATTGTCTCAAGCAGCGCCCAAGTTGGTTGAAGCGGTAGTGCCTACGCAGTTGTCCGTAGGTGTAGTGGCTAAAGTGTTGCAGAACTTATTGGCTGAAGGTGTGGCTGTCAGAGATATTCGCACAATCGTCGAAATACTGGCAGAGCAAGCCCCTAGAAGTCAGGATCCTGACGTTTTGACTGCGGCTGTGCGCCCTGCATTGGGTCGTATGATGATGCAACAACTCACTCAGGTGGGTAGTGATCTGTCAGTTATGACATTAGACGCAGGATTGGAACAACAATTGCATAACATATTGCAGCAAAGTAAAGAACATGGTTTAGCCATAGAGCCTAATCTAGCAGAGCAGCTGCTAGGCAACCTGCAAGGCACCAGTGAACGACTCGCAGAACAGGGTATTCCCCCAGTGTTAGTGGTTTCTCCCGGGATCCGTCCTTGGTTGTCTAAAATGGTTAAAAACCGTATTCCAGGACTAGTGGTCTTGGGTTACAACGAAATACCAGATGAACAAGGCATTCAAGTAGTGTCTACCATAGAGCAACAACCCCTAGTGGATGCGTAAGCACCAGTAGAATAAAACCAAAAGCATTGAGGTTGATTGAAGATGAAAATGAAGCGCGTTTTAGCCAAGGATACACGCACAGCCCTTGCCATGATTAAGCAGAGTTTAGGTGATGATGCTGTTATTTTATCAAATACTAAAATTGCTGGGCAAGTTGAAATTGTAGCGGCAATTGACTACGACGAGAAGCGCGTAGCAGCGCAACATAGCTCTGCTTTCTCCGACCGCCTCAGTGCTAATTTAAGCCGCATTAAGTCGCAGAGAAATCAACCTAGCCGACCCGTTGCGCCACTCAATATGGCCTCTCAGGTGCCCCCATCACAAGCGGTGAGTCGACCACAGCCACCCATTGCTCAAGCGCAAGCGCCGAGTAGTGACCACATGGTGCGCATGGAAAAAGAGCTGGGTTTGTTGCGTTTGTTGGTAGAACAGCAAATGTCTCAGAATGCCAGTCAAAGTACCAGTTTTACTAGTGCTGCGGCGATTAAGGTTTGCCAAAGACTAGAACGTATGGGTTTTGAAAAACATATGATCGACCCTTTGTTAGCACAATTGCCTGTCTGTGACGATGCAGATCAATTATGGGCCCATGCTCAGCAATGGCTAGAGGACAACTTAACCACGAGTTCTGAAGACGTGGTGCAGGAAGGCGGCATTTATGCTTTAGTCGGCCCTACAGGCGTGGGCAAGACCACTGCCATTGGCAAACTTGGCGCGCAATTAGCTATGAAACACGGCAAGCACAAGGTGGCTTTGATTTCCATGGACCAACAGCGCATTGGCGCTCGAGACCAACTAAGAGTATTCGGTACCATGCTGGGCATTGACGTACATCACGTATCTGGCTTTACTCAGTTAACCACCACCTTAAACCAAATGACCCACAAAGATTATATATTGGTGGACACCGCTGGAGGTAATCCCTTTGACCCACATATCCAAAACTTAGTTGACGGCTTACTAGCTGTGCCTCATCAGATAAACGTTTACCTTACACTGGCAGCCAATAGTCAGTCCCATTCATTGCGCTATTTAATGAAACATTACTTGGGCCAAGTCAAAGGTGTGGTGGCCACTAAACTAGATGAGTGCTTACCTTTAGGTGGCTTGTTAGCAGCATTGATAGAGTCGAAGCAAGCGTTAGCAATGATCACGGATGGACAGCGAATTCCCTTAGATTTGGGTTACCCTAGTGCCCAGCAGTTGGTTGCTCATGCGGTAGAAGCGGAATTAGCCGAGGAACATGGTAGTATCGAGACCTTGTCTAAATTGTTGCACGCTACACCAGGCAAACCATTGGGATCTAGACCCCCACAAAACACACTATCCACCGCCAGTTCGAAGTTTGGTAGCCTTCAAGACACCCCACTTGCTGCCATGGGATTAGCGTCCTACAGGAGCCATTAATATGAGTTCAAACGGTATACAAGTGATTGCGGTCACCAGTGGTAAAGGCGGTGTTGGTAAAACCAATACCTCCATTAATATTGCTGCCAGTTTAGCCAAGCAGGGCCATGAGGTCATGCTAATGGATGCAGATTTGGGTTTGGCAAATATAGATGTTAATTTAGGCCTGCAATGCACATTTAATATGGCTCACGTCATGAGTGGTGAAAAGACCCTCAGTGAGATTATTCAAACGGGCCCTTTTGGCATACAAGTAGTGCCGGCAGCATCGGGTATTTATGAAATGGCTAGCTTACAGAATGAACAGCTACAGCACCTAATTCAAGCCTTTAGTGAGTATAATGGTAAACTAGATTACCTTATTATTGATACCGCAGCCGGCATCTCTGATAATGTATTAGCATTTTTAAACGCTGCTCATCAAGTCATTGTCATTGCTTGTGATGAGCCTTCCTCGATCACCGATGCGTATGCGCTGATTAAAGTCATGAACCAGCGCTATGGTGCCAGCCGCTTTCATTTCATTGCCAGCATGGTGAAGAACGAAAAAGAAGGTCGAGCTTTATATACCAAAATTGAGCGGGTGGTTGATCATTATTTAGGTGCGACCATGCTGTATCTGGGCAGTTCCCCTCGTGATGAACAACTTAGGCTGGCTAATAAGCAACAAAAAGCCGTGGTTCAGGTGGCGCCTATGGCCAACTCATCTAGAGCATAC
>Ga0075441_10001084_pt1 | contig 13334 bp, 11 predicted proteins | sample CoawatmetaG00DNA_FD_71582 | JGI IMG/M metagenome (GOLD analysis project Ga0075441, IMG submission 71582) | Marine microbial communities from the West Antarctic Peninsula - Coastal water metaG002-DNA | ecosystem: Environmental > Aquatic > Marine > Coastal | place: Atlantic Ocean: West Antarctic...
CGAAGCAAGCCAGCAGGTACCGCAAAGCGGTAGCGAAGCTCCGCAAGGCCGGATGCGGTCGCTCGATACTCAAGGCCAGCAGCTGTATCTCGCGCTTCGATCCACGCATGCCGGAGGAACATAGTCTTCGTTTCCGGAGCGTCAGGAAGTTGGGAACAATGCAATTAACCACCGGCGAAAGAGGTTGAGAAGCCGCCTATGGTGCGGATTAAACACTATGCAAGGCACGTCTCGGAAGCGCGCTCTGGGTGTCGGAGTTCGTGAAGGATGCCTTGAAGTCTCCGCTTGCCTTTCCTGAGAAGCGATATCGCAACGCATCATTGAAAAGTCGTTACGCGGAAGACTTGTGAACGGTTGATGCATCGGTCGCGTCGCCTGCCTTCTGCGTCAAAGCTACCCGCGATCATCACTCCGGCATCCGCCTGACCTCGGAGTAAATAGGTCGGCCGACCGCGCTTGATCCGGCCATCCATTTGAGCGGAGACTTAAATGAGCGGGCTTGGTCCTCTGTTTCGGCGGTCAAATTGGGACTCGCTTAACTTTTATGCAGTTGCCTTGGGCATTCTCTATTCATTGGATCACAAATATGCCCAAGGAATTGAAATCAGCGCGAGAGCTCTCTGACATCATCCACCAAGTGGTCGGCGTGCCTGGACTGGATATTACGGTGCGTCGAGATCATGCCTATGGCTGGCAGCCGATCGTTCTGTCCGCACCCGGCAATCCTATCGGCTTCCAACGGCGGGTTGAGGAGATCGCCCTTCGGATGCGCATGCAGTACGATCTCGCGAACTGACACTGACCAAAGCGCGGCTCGACGTCTGTGTGGGAAGTAGCCGCAGCAGATCGCGCACGCGAAGCGACGGCTGCGTGGTCCAGTACTCCCGCTATTCGCCGTTGCGCGATCTAAGCAGCGATGTCGAAGGAGGCGATCAGCTCGCGTAGATCCTGTGCCAGTTCGCGATAGTGCTGGCCCGCGCGCAGATAAAGCTCGCGGTTCTCTACATCTGCGCGCCTGGCAATTGCTTCGCACTCATCTGCGAGGGTTTCAAAACGTTCAAGCTTGGCTTCAAAACCGGTCATCGAGACGCCCTCAATACCTTATTAATTCTTGAAAGACGGACACGCTAATTCCCAGCATAGGCCAAGGCAACCATTGTTTTTGATCCGTGCGCGTGAGGTCACAGAATACCGTTTGCCGGCAGAACGCACTCTGCAATTCACTCCAGAGGAACACCTACCGGGGCTGCTCTATTAGCGAGGGGAGATCCCGTGTCCGAGCCGACGCCCAGCGATTGAAGTGCAACGCTGATGAATGCCGCGGTTTGGCGGCGGAAGCCGTTAGCGAAGTGGATAGGCAGGCCTGGCTCCGGCTCTGCTGCGCGGTGGGACAAGCTTGCAGATCACGCGCGGCAGCATCGGGGCCTTTTTTCGGTACCAATGGTCTTTTCGTCGGAAGGCCTTCGTGCCGCCCCTGTCTACAGAAGTCTCTCAAGCCGGTGTTAAAGACGGCCGGCTCTTCGGCCGCGCCTTGCGCGCCGGCTGATGACCAATCCGACCCCCGCCGCTTCATTCCTCAGCGGGGAGCCGGTCCATGGGGCTGGAGAAAGCGCACAAGATGCCGACGATTTCGAGCGAGGATTTAACGAATTCTCAGCACGACATGGGCAACGGTATCGAATGGAATGCTTTCGCGGAATTCTAATCGGTACGCCCATCAGCCTAATGCTGTGGGCAATGGTCTTGTGGACATTCTGGCGGTAGTCCTCGTCTATACTCCTTCCGAGGCGGAGTGAGCCTGCCCCCTTCAAGGAAGAACCAAATAAGTCGCGTGTCGCCGGTGATGGATTACTTGCGACACAAAAGCCTTGAACCCGTTGGTAGCCTGGGCCGGGCACCTATGACGCGCGGAGGCACAAAAAACGCTAGATCGCGCTGTGTTTCATCACCGGGAGATTTTCGGGTGATGACGGTGGTCCTGATCAATTGATCCTCGGGATATTGGACATCGATCAAAGCTCAATCGTAGGCGCGTTCAACTTTGCTATCCACTCCGGCGCCCCTGTGAGCCCGGCGCCCTTCGGCCGAAGCTGTTTCAGCTGCGCACGCTGCTTGGAGATGTCGTGGACATCGCGTTCATGAACTTCGAGCAAAATCTCTTGGCCCTCGCCATGCACGTGTTCTTGCTCAACAGCCCGTCAGTCGCTTTAGTCCTGCGCCGTGAGCGGCCGTTTTTCTCCACGCAACTGCGGCAATACATCCCGAAAGGTGAACTTCTCCGTCTACCGCGTCGTCTTGCTCGTCATGGCTCCCCTCAGGAGTTTGGAGCCTGCGGCAATACCCCGGGGCGGCCAACACCAACGGCCGCTTCCGCGCTTTCGGCTGAACCACGTTCATCGCCATTCTTGAACGCCGCCCCGTTCCGCTGACTTCACAGCTTCTCGCCGCTATTTGCCCTAGCCAATTTCTGTTCGGCTTTAGCAAACTAAGTAGTCGCATAGCGCTCAAAACGTTCGCAGAAATTGATCGTCTGGGCTCCTCCATATACCAAGGTGGCGCGGCGCTCGAAGCCAGGTGGCAGACTTCATCGTAACGAATGTTGGACCAAAACTCCTCGAGGTGCTTATGCAAAGTGCAGCCTTTGATCCTTAATGTCAGAGACGTTGTCGAATAGACCAGTCCAAAGATTGTCCACGACGACACAGCTTTCTAAGTCGGCCCTCGATGCTGGCGATCGCAAAAGTGGAAGCCGATAAACCCGCATCTACCAGCCCCATCACATGAACCATATTCACGCCAGATCGAATATGAAATTGCGATAACCTGAACGATGGCGATAGTAATCTATCTCTTTAGGCTGCTCCAAACGTCACTGTTTGTATAGATTTAAGGTTATTTACCGTTGTCATCACGCAATTCTATTAACGGTCGCGAAGCACAGAGCCCTCTGGTTTCGGTTGTCATTCCGGCCTACAACGCGCAAGAATTTATTGAACGAACGCTTCATTCGGCGCTTGCCCAAACTTATCTCAACCTTGAAGTCTTGGTTATTGACGATTGGCTCTACGGACCGCACCCTAGACATAGTTCAAAGGCTGGCTCGTGCAGACGCTCGCGTTAGGGTTTTTAGCATACCAAACGCCGGCGTTGCAGAAGCAAGGAATCTTGGACTTAAGAATTCTTCTGGCGGGTACGTCGCTTTCTTAGATGCCGACGATTTATGGCACCCAAACAAGATTGAAGCGCAGCTCGCCGCATTGAATGCGGCAGCCGACGCAGCCGCTTGCTACGTTATGTTTCGAGCAACTGATCTATTGGACGCGGTGTCAGCGAACTCTCCCGAGGATTTCCAATATTTCTGCGACGAAGTGGTGTTCTGGCATGAGCTGCCGTTGACCGCTCGTCGTTGACCCGCTCTCTACCCACCTGTCGCACAGCGCCTCGTCAGACAAATTCTGCATATGAGGATGAACAAGCCCGGCCACAAGCCTCGTTGGCGGCGGCGGTAGCCCGGCCCCATGCGACAAACTAAATTGGAGCGCTTCGCCAGCCCAATCAATCTCCGACGACCAGCGGATGACGAAGGTTGATGATCGCCTCCAGAGAAGCCCGAAAATAGGTCGTCCTGGCGATCGTCGCGCGATCTGACACACGGTCCGTTCTCCAATAGCGAATTTTTCCGCTAGAGGAATCACGATCCGCCAAAATCCGGTATCCTAAAACAGAAAATTGACACCCCGGCTTTCTTGCAAAATCGAATACTTGCTCAGGTTAGATCACCGCGACACATCAATCACGTCCGAATTCTTTACGGACGACTCGGTAGCAGCCCGCAAAACAATCAGGCCAAAAGCACAATCTGTTCCTTCAGGCGCTGAGAGATCACCTCGAGCGAAACTACTTCGTTTTGAGGAGCCGCCGGCGGCGCAAAACTCGACATCGTAGAGGCAACTTCCTGATCAGCTTTTACGGCATCTTGGGACATTGCGGGTCGCTGCGGGTCAACCTTGTTCGCCTCACGGGTCGAATCAGATTCAGCTTCTGCCAGCAGAATCAATCTGACCGCTACTTCGCCCAGCTTACTTAACATGGGATCCGTCTCGTAAAATCCCACGACGTAACGATAAGCCAATGCAATTGTGGCACATGCGTCCGCGAGCAGATCGACAACTACAGAGCCTGAAATAACTCCATCGATCGCATCACCGGCGTCAATTGCGTGAACAAAATCGGCCGCGCACCGGGCGATGGAGAGAGCAGCAGCGGTGTCTTCTTCAAGAGACGGGATTTGAAATGACTCAAATTGAAACTGGCCAGCGACATATGCAACCGCTTTTCGGAATTCTGCTCTCCGCGGCGCATCAGAATCTAGGTAGGCGGTAAAACACCGACAGATCCTCGGCGCTAGATCAATTTGATCATTTATTTGAACGACAGCCGAGCTTTCCGATCTTGGATCCGCTAGCAAAGCACCACTCTCGCCATCGCTTTCAAGAGCTGCGGCTCGAAAATCCAAAACACTCAACGTTAGCGCAGCAGGCGGTTCCATCGAACTACCTCGGCAATCAAAGTAGACTTGTCCAAGACAATTCCTGATTCGGGTGTTAGGCAATAGCTTTTTCCAGGCTGCCGCCTACGTCCCAAACATCCGCGGTTTGCTACCATGCGCGCGAACCCCTCAGGCACTTTCTCGGTTCGCTTAAATTCCGACACGCCAAGCTAGTGGCGGTTGGCCCTGCGGGCGTCGCGTTCAGAAACTCTACCCCTGGTGAACCAGCGGAGTCTTCGGAGCTTGGAATGTTAGGAGGCGATTCATTTGGGCGCGCTGCTCTCCCCCGGGGCGTGGTGTAGCTGGCGGTGGGTCACCACGTTCGCCGGCAAGGGGCGCGATGGTTTCCAGCTTCGTGTAGTGGGCACGCATGGACAGCCTACTCATCGTTCTGTGCGAGCAGGATCGCGCCGATGAGGCGAACGATGGCGTCCTCGTTGGGGAGATGCCGGCTACCTCGGTGCGCCGCTTGATCACGCCGTTGAGACGCTCGACTGGGTTGGTGGAGAGCAGCTTGGTCCGATGCTGCGGAGGGAACGTCATGTAGGCGAGCACGTCGGTCCAGACCTCGTCGAGGAGGCCGGCCAGCTTCGGCAGCTTGGGGCGGAGCTCATCCGCGACCTTGCCTCCGCCGTGGGCGAATGTTGCGGGAACCATCCCAAATCGCAAAAGAGTTTATCCGGGGGAGGAGGTTCAAAATTGTCTCCCTTGTCTTGCCGGGCTCGAGATCGTGTTCTCGGCAGGATTCTCCACATATCCGCAGGGCCGGTAACCTTGACAAGTTAGGTTAAATTGCGGCTTCCGTTGCGGCCTCGCATCTTGCCGATACATTCAGTGGCTGTCGCGCAAAGAAAGCATTTTGCCCATCTCACGTGGCCAAATTCGCTTGCGAGACAGTGCAGCAGCAGCAGCCAAGCAGCTCCACTCTTTTCGAACATCATATTTGAGGAAGGCCATCCACGGTGGATCTACTCTTGATTTTTTTGGTCTTTGTCACAGGCTTCGGAAGCGGCTACTACGTGAGCGACCGGCTATTGAAGAGAAAGCGACCTTTGATATCACCGCCAAAACCGGAAGGTACAGAGCCCAATCTTCTCGACTTCAAGCCAAACAATATGAGCGACCTCTGGCATACATTGCGCAAACGCCCTCCCCACAGCTAGGACGCGAGTTAGGGGCGTGGCATACGCCGGCCTGCAGACTGATTTACGCCTCCGATTGCTGGTTGACGCCCTCCTGCCGTCCGTGCTGCAGTTGCGGAACCGACATTCCTAGGATCAATTTGCCGTGGAACCCGTAGTATTATTACCGTTGTTTGTCGCCGGCTTCGGCTGCGGCTTCTATTTGCGTGATCGGATCATAGAGAGGCGACGCACGCAGTATCCCGTCAAGCCGTACTTAGCTGAGAAACCGGTCGCTCAGCGAGGGCCGGAACCAGATCTGGAGCTTGATCAGATCCGTAAGAAACCTTTTCCCGGAGCGAGCGCGCCAAATGGCGTTCGCTCATTAAACGTGACGCGTCGTTCGGCAGCAATGGGCGACCCAAAAATCGACAATTCCTCAACACGAGATTTTGACCCGGATCGTATTAGCGCTGAACTTCGCAGTTTGCTGGAGCTGCTTCCACGTGAGGAAAGGAAGAGAGATTCCTGAGAAGTCGGGGACGTCTCCATCACCAGATGGTAAAAGCAGCGCAAACTTATTGCGGTTACTTCGGAGAGGAAGTGAGCACCCCCCACAGATTCCATTGTCCCCAAGTGGACAAAGGCGCCTGAAAATTATAGGGCGCCATAAACGCAAACAACATCGGTTTCCTTGGAATCAAGTATCCGCGCGCATCGCCGCTGACGCCTGGATTTACGCCGGGCAAGCTAGCAGCGGCTGCGACGAAGGGTCCGCTGCAGATCACGTTTGGCGCACTCCAGTGGATGCCATCCGAAGAGGTTCTATGTTGCGGGACCCATCCTTGATCACCGAGATCAGATTCAAACATAAAGAATAGACCCGACACTGGATCATATTTGACGTCGACGCTTTGGTCGTTCTCGACGACCTCGATTGGCGTGCTCCAGTTGATGCCGTCGTGAGAGGTGGCGAAATATATTCGGTAAACCTGATTAGTCCATTGTCCATCGACAAGACTAATCGTTTTGGTCGAGTCAGTATACCACATATAAAGCGTCCCCTTCATGACGACGACCGTTGGTTGTCCCGCGCCGTAAATATTGCTGTCATCCGGCGTCGCGTGGAACGGCCACAATATCACGTGAGAGTCGGGCGGATTCTCCTCCCAAGTTCCTCGGTCGGTATACTTAAGAAAAGGGCCCGCGGGCGATGCGGATCGGGCGACGAATATGACCGTCTGCACATTGAGGATATTGCCGCCGTAAAACAAATAATAATACGGTCCATCTCCTGCATCATAGCGCACGATCGATGGATCACAGTCGGCGCGTTCCAACTGTGTCGGATTTAGAACAATTTGCGGGGTGCTCCATTTTATCAAATCAGACGAAGTGGCATGACGAGTGTCATCCCAACCAGTGGTGCCGCGGCTGCAAAAATACATATGGAATATGCCTTCTGAATAAATGATGGAAGGCGCATACGCATAAGAGAATTTGTTAGCTTCAGCATTGATAACAAGAAGGTGTGGCCGGAGGTGCAAACACCGCTTGTTTATAAGGGCGTACCTAGAATGACATTTAGTGACCCGAGCAAACCGTGCCCCGTTAGCCGAGATGCCTGACGAGGAACCGCTCGAGCTGGACCCTTGAAACAACAAAACAACGATCATTGCCGAGACGACTTTTAATAAAGCCGCGGGACCGACCCTTGTTAGCATCTTCAAGAAATGCTTCCACTCGGCATTGCCCGCTCCCTGCTTCGACAAATTAAACATAGCCGGACCCAATTTTCTCAAGCGTTCACTGCGCCGACCGGCCGTGGTCGGAGGTCACAAACCTTGCCGGCGTCGCTCATCGGAATCAATCGAAAAGGCGTTCGATACTTACTGCTCGCACGCTGGAACTTGATGATGCCGAGTTCCGCAGCGTCCCGGCAGCTGGCAGTGCTTGTTTTCAGGTCCTGGAATTGGAATACTTTCCTCAAGTGGCCCTACGTTCGTCTCGTCGGCGGTGAACGTCCTCCAAGCTCCTAGCAAGTGGCGTCGACCGAGGAGACGCTTCCGTTGTCGGCGGCGTCGCTTCGGTAGGTTTAAGTAGCGGACACGTCTGTTGTTCACGCCAGCGCGCGTGGCGACGAATGTGCCTGTTCCTGGAAGGCTTACTCGAAGACGAGCAGCGCAAGGCCGGCTGAATGCGAACAGAGGCGGCCGGCGATCCCGGCCGAAGGCGACAACAGGCGATCCTCGGTCGAGAGATTGGGACGCCGATGCGCTGCGCGACTATGTCATCGAGCATTTGGCGGATGACGATGCGGTGCTGGTGATCAACGAGGCCGGCTTTCTCAAGCAGGAGAAGAGCGTCGTGCGGGTTGGCGCGTCAAGAGTAGGCTATGGGCCACCCCATGCCAGGGTGCCACGCCGCGGACCGTCTCGCCGGCCTACACGGTCTCTTCGACAAGGCGGACCTTGTCGGCGTAACTCCATCGCCGCTGACGCTCGGCGCCCAACACGTTGATCTGCCTTCCCGACCTGACTTTGAAGCTAGACTTGAGGTCAAATCCTCAGCCTGCCTCGAAGGCTGAACAGGCGGCCGTCGCCTTAGGATACGCTTATAAGCAACGCTCAAGGAAATCGTGCCGCCAACCTAAAGACATAACTTGGAGCGAAGATCTGCCGATATTTTAAGCCATTTGATGAAGTTCTCACCAACTTTGGCTGTGGGTTGTCGCGCCGCCGCTATTTCTAACCAGCTGGACCCGTGTCAGCTTAATGGCCATATAGCGAACCGCCTTTTGCCGCATTCCTCTACGAAATTGCGACTAGCATTTGACCTGTTAACTCGTTGGGCATGCATGGCTGAGGCAGCTAGGCAACATATTGTATCACTTGACGTCGCCCCAGGTGCCGCAACCTCGTGGTTGGAGTTGATGGCGCGTTGCCCTCGGTGCTCTTCTATGTTGCAAAATCTGAAATCTCAGCCGTCCTGTTCCGACCCCGCCTGCGAATACAGCAAATCCGGGTTTCCATTGGTCCACGGTCAGCCGGTTCTAATCGATTTTGCAACGAGCATTTTCGACCGCGACGCGTACCGGCGCCACAACGGCTCCCCTCTTAAACGCGACGTCACCCTCCGTTCAATTGGCTCGCGGCTCCATCAGTTCACTTTTGGAATGAACCGGGTTGCAGCTTTCAACTGTGCTAAATTCCTCGGGCTTCTCAAAAAAGTCTCCGGTAGGCCAGTCGTGCTTGTCATTGGTGGCGGCACCATCGGCTTTGGCACCGGCGAACTCTATAATGACGCTTCGATCGAACTAGTGGGCACCGACGTCTACGCCTCACAACACACCTGTTTAGTAGCCGACGCCCATAAGCTTCCTTTTGAAGAAAAAGTGTTTGATGGCATTTGGATCCAGGCGGTTCTCGAGCATGTATTAGAACCACATACCGTCGTTGCCGAAATCCATCGAGTGCTGAAGCGAGGCGGTTTGGTTTATGCGGAGACACCGTTCATGCAGCAGGTGCATGAACGCGCCTATGATTTTTCTCGCTTCACGCAAAGCGGCCATCGATGGTTATTTAAGGATTTTTCCGAAATAAGCGCCGGGCCGGTCTCAGGCGCGGGGGTCGCTTTACTCTGGTCTATCCGATATTTTTGCCGTGCTCTTGGAGCGGGCAATAAACTCTCGCTCTTAATTTGCCTTCCATTTTTTTGGATTCGGTTTTTAGACAAACTCGCGCGCGGGCGCACCGTTGCGGACGCCGCCAGTGGGCTTTTCTTTCTCGGCCGGAGAGCCGATCAGGCCATCGATCCGCATTCGATGCCGAAATACTACGATCTACAACTATAGCAGGTCACTAGATCGACGACTGGATTTGGGCCATTGCCTCGCATCTTGGCTAGTCGGCGCGTGCTTTTGCGCGTGGTGCAGCAACGACCCCAAGAAACATTTAAGCACCGCGAGGGCTTTGTTGTCAGCTGTCACAATCAATCGCCAGACATTGTCCCGCCACCGAATGCTCTCCTTCTCGATGGGAACGCGCGTCAGATTAATCTTCTTCTTGAGCGCGGCGGTCCCTTTGAATTTCTTTGATGGCCGTCAATCCAAGCGGCAGCCTGCCCTTCGATCGTCACCGCCAAGCTCGAGTGCATCAGGATGCCGCAAACCGTGCGCGATCTCAGGCGTCCGCCTTGTCCGGCGGCTGTTTGCGCGCTTGGTGATCCCGCTCGCGTCGGAGTTCTCTCTTTGACAGCTGAACTTGGTCGTATCATGGGGCACTAGAACAGGACCTTCGGTGGCAAGCGCTCGCTCACGCGTTGATTGAATGTGGTCGGCCAGAATATTCGCTTCACTGACCCGCTCATTAGAGAAGAAGCTGTAGGCTGCCTAGGTATTCGTCCAATCCTGGCAGACGAGCGGAATACTTTGTCCTATGGCGCTCCCAATCTGCGTGAGCAGTTTTGCGGAATGTATCGTGCCAAAACTGGCATCCACTAGTCTCTTGATCAATCCAATATTCACCGCCCAACAATCGCAAACAGCCGTTTGCCGATCCATCGCTCAATATAAGCCCCGTAGAGCCCCCCTCGCGAATCAGGCGCTCAGCAAGGACTGACAAGTGATTCTTTCGATTCAAAATTTTCGCCGATCAGCGGATCAGCTCGAGCGGTCAAAGTTATGGGTAATTGAAAGTTTCACCGGACGGATACTGAGCTGTGCGTCCATAGCCCGTCTTTAGAGATAGACGAGCACATTGGAAGCGATGGCCGCCAACTACCATCACCACGGGCGCTGTCGCCTTTCCCGTAAAACTCCGGTGAATTGGCACTCAAGATCCGGCGCTTCATCAACGCTTCTATTCCGTTAAATCGGCGAAGCTATTAACCGCTTGTTCTCATTTGGCCGAGAACGATGGGATGTCCGGGCTTTAGGAATCGCTCTCTAAAGAATCTCTAAGAATATTGGGCCCCGGATTATCGATCACTCCAATTCGGAGTTTAGGCGTGGCAAGGATCTTCGACGTTCAAGGCTTCGGTGCACTGTCCGAGTGGAATGGGCAATTCTCCAGCCTCTCTGCAATTCAGGCATTTCAGACGATCGCGTCGCTGGGATCGAACTCAGTCGAGTTAACGGCTAGAATCTGGACTCAAACTGGAACAAGCAACACCGTTTTTGCCGATCCCGCCAAGACCGAGAGCGACGCAAGTCTTTTGGCCGGTTTTAAGGCTTCACAAGCCGCGGGGCTATCGGTCGTCTTCAAAGCCGCGATTTCATCTGAGGATGGAACGTTGTGGAACGCTTTGGCACCCACAAATGTCGGCGCTTTTTTTGCATCATACAAAGCGGAAATAGTTCACCTCGCCACGATCGCGCAGGAAGGTGGCGTCCAGACCTTTGTCATCGGCAACGAGATGGAGAGTTTGACGGGCCAACAATATCTTGGCTACTGGACCGATCTGATCTCGGCCGTTCGGCAAGTCTATCATGGGGAGCTGACGTATGCGGCCGCGACCGACGAGGCTTCGAAAGTCAGCTTTTGGAGTGAGCTCGATACTATCGGTGTGAATACCTATCCACCGCTGTCCAACAACATGAACCCGACGGTTCAGGATCTGGTCCACGCCTGGAATTCGGTACCGATCGACCCCTATTGGGCGGCCGCGTTCGAGTATAAATCGCCAGTCGATTATCTGCACTCGCTGTCGGAGCAATACAATAAGCCAGTTCTGATGACCGAGGCAGGTTACCAAAGTATCGATGGCGCAGCAGGCGGAGCACAGGCGCCCTTTACCACTGATCCAGCCGCACAGGCAGATGCGTACAATGCTTTTTTTCAGGTGTGGACTGCGGAGGGCGGAAATTGGCTGGAAGGCGTCGAGCTTTGGCAATGGGATCTCAACAACCAGTATAGCAGTTTGGGCTATTCCCCGATGGGAAAGCCAGCTGAGGCAGTCGTCTCGCAATACTTCCAAGGCAATGGGTACATACCCAGTCTTACGGTCAATGGTTCATCTATTGCCGAGGTCATCGATCTCGGTCAAGGGAATAACGTTGTCCACACCGGGCTCGGCAATAAGGTGATTTACTGTGGCGCCGGAAACGATCTTATTATTGGCCCAACTGTTGCCGGACCGCTGAAGACCACCACGATAACCTTGACGGGATATGGGTCGGAGGTCAATGGCGTCGGAGCGCAGGCGGAAGTCTTCGTCAATGGCAAAGCCGTATCCGGGTTGCTCAATTTCACGTCGGCGATCGACTCTTCAGGTTACCAGACCTATACGGTGACGTTTAACAATCCAGCTTCGATCACCAGTCTCGATATCGGATTGATGAATGCCACACCGGGGGTGGCGCTGCATCTCAAGGATGTTTCGGTCAACGGAGTTGCCCTCTCCTCGAGTGACGCCACCAATTCAAGCGCGCCCGGCACGTTCGATCTCTACGTCTTTTACATTCACATCGATGCGACTAATCACCAGAACTGGTTTTTCGGCGATCAAACCAGCAATTCAACGATTTATGGCGGCGCCGGCAACGACGTCATCATCGGCGGAATTGGCAACGACACCATCGACGGCGGGGCCGGAATAAATACGGCGGTATATTCGGGCAATGCCGGCGACTACAAGGTCACCCATGTCGGCAACACGACCATCGTAAGCGACACGGTTGCGGGCCGTGACGGGAGCGATCATCTGACCAATGTACAGTTCCTGAAGTTCGCCGATACCCTCATGGCGGCATCGCCGGCGTCGGTTGTGATCGAGTCGTCTGGATCGACTTGAACCGCCCCGGGATTGCCGGAGGCTGTTTTGTTTGAGTCACGCCGCCACGGCGGTTTCAGCCATCATGGCGTAGTAGCGCTCCTCGGCTTCAGCCGGCGGGATGTTGCCGATAGGCTCCAACAGCCGTCGATTGTTGAACCAGTCCACCCATTCGAGCGTTGCGAACTCGACGGCTTCCATGGTCCGCCACGGTCCCCGCCGATGGATCACCTCGGCCTTGTAGAGGCCATTGATGGTTTCCGCGAGGGCATTGTCGTAACTGTCGCCAACACTGCCGACCGACGGCTCGATGCCTGCTTCCGCCAGGCGTTCGGTATACTTGATCGAGAGGTATTGGCTGCCTCGGTCGCTGTGATGCACGAGCCCGCCGCGATGCGCCGGCCGCCTGTCATGGAGAGCCTGCTCGAGCGCATCGAGAACGAAGCTCGCATGCGCGGTTCGTGAGGTCCGCCAACCGACGATGCGTCGCGCATAGACGTCGATGACGAAGGCGACATAGACAAAGCCGGTCCAGGTCGAGACATAGGTAAAATCCGACACCCACAACGCATTCGGACGCGGCGCGTGGAACTGGCGATTGACGTGGTCCAACGGACACGGCGCCGCCTTGTCGCTGATCGTTGTCCGGACCGGCTTGCCGCGGATCACGCCCTGCAAGCCCATCCCCCGCATCAGCCGCTCCACGGTGCAACGGGCAACGTCAAAGTTCTCGCGCTGCAATTGCCGCCAAACCTTGCGCACGCCATAGACCTCGAAGTTCTCCGCAAAGACGCGGGCGATCTCCGGCTTCAGCGTCATATCCCGTCTTGCGCGCGTGGAGAGCTTCTCCGGATCGGCGCGCCCGGCGGCATGGGCGTGGTAGGTCGAGGGGG
>Ga0075441_10001086_pt1 | contig 13306 bp, 11 predicted proteins | sample CoawatmetaG00DNA_FD_71582 | JGI IMG/M metagenome (GOLD analysis project Ga0075441, IMG submission 71582) | Marine microbial communities from the West Antarctic Peninsula - Coastal water metaG002-DNA | ecosystem: Environmental > Aquatic > Marine > Coastal | place: Atlantic Ocean: West Antarctic...
GTGTCAGGAACATGACTAATACAAACTAATATTTTCATAAATTATAATTTTATATTCTTTCTTGTGGACGAAATTACGTCTTTTTTTTAATTTACTATGCACGCATAGTAAATTTTTTAAATATTTAACAATTCTAAAAAGTACGATTGTTACTTTTACCCATTTCCAACTAACAGAAAACAAAAGACACTCTTTTTTTTAAACCTCTATTTATTGCAATAAAACCAAGCTCATCGGTACTTGAAAAACAAAATATGTTCTGAATTAATTGCCATTTAAATGACAATTAATTTAAAAATTTGAAAGATACAACATCACAGCAGTTTAAAGCACTTTCGCAAGCGAAAACGATATCGAAATGTTTGTGAGTCAATTAGAAAACATATTAAATATTTCATTACTTTTGCTACACTTAAATTAATAACAATTTATATTCGATGAAAACAGTTCAATTTAGAGAGGCAATTTGTGAGGCCATGAGTGAAGAAATGCGCAGAGATGAAAGCATTTATTTAATGGGTGAAGAAGTTGCAGAATATAATGGAGCTTACAAAGCCAGTAAAGGCATGTTGGCTGAGTTTGGTGAGAAAAGAGTTATCGATACACCTATTGCAGAACTTGGTTTTGCAGGGATTGCAATTGGTTCTGCCATGAATGGAAACAGGCCTATTGTAGAATATATGACGTTTAATTTCTCTCTTGTTGGAATTGATCAAATTATAAACAATGCAGCAAAAATTAGACAAATGTCTGGTGGTCAATTTAATTGTCCAATCGTTTTTAGAGGTCCAACCGCTTCTGCAGGTCAATTAGGTGCTACACACTCGCAAGCATTTGAAAACTGGTTTGCAAACACACCGGGTTTAAAGGTTATTGTTCCTTCCAATCCTTATGATGCAAAAGGCTTATTAAAAGCAGCTATTAGAGATGATGATCCTGTAATTTTTATGGAATCTGAACAAATGTATGGTGATAAGATGGAGATTCCTGAAGGGGAATATATCATTCCTATTGGCGTTGCAGATATTAAAAGAGAAGGTACAGATGTAACCGTTGTTTCTTTTGGAAAAATCATTAAAGAAGCTTATAAAGCGGCAGATGAATTAGCCAAAGAAAATATCTCTATTGAAGTTATAGATTTAAGAACAGTGCGTCCTATGGATCACGCTGCTATTTTAAAGTCGGTAAAGAAAACAAATAGATTGGTCATATTAGAAGAGGCTTGGCCTTTTGCAAGTGTTGCCTCTGAAATTACCTATAGAATACAACAAGAAGCATTTGATTTCTTAGATGCACCTATTAAAAGAATTACAACAGCAGACACACCTGCTCCTTATTCTCCGGTGCTATTTGAAAAATGGTTGCCGAACGCAAATGATGTTATAAAAGCTGTAAAAGAAGTTTTATACTTATAAAAAAACGCTTTTAAAATCTAAAAATCCTTTTTTCTCGTTTGAAAAAAGGATTTTTACTTGAGCTATACATGCTGATTTACCCGAAAAGCTTTGCGTAAATTCATCCACCAATTGTATTGATAAGCTTAATCAATTCACTATTTTTGCACCACGTTAAAAAAAATTACAAATTTATGAACCAAGAAGATACTACAACTTTCGATGTTTTAATCGAAATACCTAAAGGAAGTAGGAATAAATATGAATATGATTTTGATTTGAACAAGATTCGTTTCGACAGAATGCTGTTCTCATCTATGATGTATCCTGCCGATTATGGTTTTGTACCAGAAACTTTGGCATTAGATGATGATCCTTTAGATGTTTTAGTTTTAGGACATGAACCAACGTTTCCTATGTGTGTTATTGAAGTAAAACCAATTGGCGTTTTTCACATGACGGATGAAAAAGGACCCGATGAAAAAATTATTTGTGTGCCTATTTCAGATCCTATCTGGAATAATAAAACGGATATTTCAGATTTGAATCCACATAGATTAAAAGAAATAGAACACTTTTTTAAAGTGTATAAAGATTTAGAAAAGAAAAAAGTAGACGTAGGTGGTTGGGGTGATGCTAAAGAAGCGACTGAAATCTTTCATGCATGTGTTGAAAGATATAAAAATAGCGAATACAAAAAGACAGATAAATTCAAGATTTAACAAAACACATACCCATATTTTACCAACCTCTTAAAATTAACTTTTTAAGAGGTTTTTTATTTCTGTTTGATTTTATTACATTTACGACCGTTAAAAACTAATTAAATAAAATAATATATGGAATCAATGATGATTTGGATGCCAATTGCAATGGCTTTATTAGGTCTAGCATACATGCTAGTTAAAAAATCTTGGGTAATGAAACAAGATGCAGGTGATGGGAAAATGAAAGAAATTTCTGACCACATCTATGAAGGAGCACTCGCTTTTTTAAACGCAGAATACAGACTTTTAGCCTTTTTTGTAGTTGGAGCAAGTATTGTTTTAGCTGGAATTGCTTTTTATATGGACAGCACCTACTTAATTGTAGTTGCCTTTATTATTGGTGCAATATTTTCTGCGTTTGCAGGAAATATGGGAATGAAAATTGCCACCAAAACAAATGTTAGAACAACACAAGCTGCAAAAACAAGTTTGCCAAATGCATTAAAAGTTTCTTTTGGTGGTGGTACCGTTATGGGTCTTGGTGTTGCCGGTTTAGCTGTATTAGGTTTAACAGCATTTTTTATATTCTTCTTTCACTATTTTATGGATGGAGTATGGACTTCTACAACAGATATGACTGTTGTTTTAGAAGCACTAGCAGGTTTCTCTTTAGGAGCTGAATCTATTGCTTTATTTGCAAGAGTTGGTGGTGGTATATATACCAAAGCTGCAGATGTTGGTGCTGATTTAGCAGGTAAAGTACAAGCAGACATTCCAGAAGATGATCCAAGAAACCCAGCAACTATTGCTGATAATGTTGGAGACAATGTTGGAGATGTTGCAGGTATGGGAGCTGATTTATTTGGTTCTTATGTAGCAACTGTTTTGGCTGCAATGGTATTGGGAAATTATGTAATTAAAGATATGGGCGGTGCTATTCAAGATGCTTTTGGCGGAATTGGACCAATCTTACTACCAATGTCTATTGCTGGTGTAGGTATTATTATCTCTCTTATCGGAACACTTCTAGTTAAAATATCTTCTAACGATGCAAAAGAAGCAGACGTTCAAAAAGCATTAAATATTGGTAACTGGGCTTCTATAGCTATGGTTGCTATTGCATGTTACGTTTTAGTAACTTGGATGTTGCCAGAAACCATGCAAATGGATTTCTTTGGTGAAGGGTTGCAAGATATTTCATCAATGAGAGTATTTTACGCCTGTTTAGTTGGTTTAGTGGTAGGTGCTGGAATCTCGGCATTTACCGAATACTATACCGGTTTAGGTTCGAAACCAATTTTGAAAATAGTACAACAATCTAGCACAGGAGCAGGAACAAACATTATTGCTGGTTTAGCTACTGGAATGATTTCTACCTTCTCTTCTGTATTATTATTTGCTGCTGCTATCTGGTCTTCTTATGCTTTGGCAGGATTTTACGGAGTTGCTTTAGCAGCTTCTGCAATGATGGCAACAACGGCTATGCAATTAGCTATTGATGCTTTTGGACCTATTGCCGACAACGCAGGTGGTATTGCTGAGATGAGTGAACAAGATCCTATTGTTAGAGAACGTACAGATATTTTAGATGCTGTTGGTAATACAACTGCTGCAACTGGTAAAGGTTTTGCCATTGCATCTGCCGCATTAACTTCTTTAGCTTTATTTGCTGCTTATGTAACATTTACAGGAATAGACGGAATTAACATTTTTAAAGCACCCGTGTTAGCAATGCTATTTGTTGGTGGTATGGTACCTGTAGTATTCTCTGCATTGGCAATGAATGCTGTAGGTAAAGCGGCAATGGAAATGGTGAATGAAGTGGTAAGACAGTTTAAAGAAATTCCAGGAATTATGGAAGGAACTGGAAAACCAGAATATGATAAATGTGTGGCTATTTCTACCAAAGCATCTTTGAAAGAAATGATGTTACCTGGTCTTTTAACGATTGGTTTTCCAATACTTGTGGTTTTAGTTGGTAAATTAGTATACCAAGAAAACAACATGTTAGTTGCAGAAATGTTAGGTGGTTATATGGCTGGTGTTACCGTTTCTGGTGTACTTTGGGCAATCTTCCAAAACAATGCTGGTGGTGCTTGGGACAATGCTAAGAAATCTTTCGAAGCTGGTGTAGAAATCAACGGAGTAATGACGTACAAAGGTTCTGAAGCACACAAAGCTGCTGTAACCGGAGACACTGTTGGAGATCCTTTTAAAGATACTTCTGGACCTTCTATGAACATCTTAATTAAACTTACGTGTTTAATCGGTTTGGTAATTGCTCCTATTTTAGGAGGACACTCAAATGACAATTCACATAGTGAAGAGATTCGAAACGAAGTACGTTTAGAAATTAAAGGAGATACTTCTGAAATGGCTACTGCAACAATTACAACTGCTACGACTTTAAATGGAGCAACAACTAATACTCAAGAAGTTGAAGTTACCGTTGAAGAAATAGAGGAAAAATCGAATGAAGCAGGAACAATTGTTTCTGTAAATGTTCAAAAAGATACGAAAAAAGAATAATTTTAGTGAGCAACTATATAAACATCCTTCTGATTTTTCAGAAGGATGTTTTTTGTTTTTATAAACCTTCTAGAACAAATTGAAATTGGCTGTTTGTAGCCTTTTGAGCAATACAATTAATAGATGCTTCCGATAATTGTAAAACTCTAGGATAGCCTCCAGTAACTTGGCAATCTCTCATCAAAATAATTATTTTTCCAGCAGGCGTTAATTGCACTGTTCCGGGCAAAACAGCACTTGTCAAAATACTCGGTAGCATGTTCGGTATTGTTTCATTCAAACGATAACCCATTCTACTTATATCCTTAGAAATAGAAAAAAGTTTCTCAAATAATTCCTTTTGTTGCGCTGCTTGTAATTGCTCAAACTCCGGTCCTTTATAACATTTTATGTTTCGAGAACTAAAATGCAACGCATTCACTTTTATGGACGCATTTGAAACAAGTTCACTTTTTGTAACCTTTGAAACAGCAATCTGCATGCCTTTTTGTAAAAAGATGTCTTGCGTAATGCCTTTGTAAAAACTCCTGCTATTTAATTTTACTTCAGATTGAATTCCGCCAGCAACGGCCAAATAACACCTTGCACCATAATTTGCTTTTCCAAATGATAAAATATCATTTTTAGAAATACTTATTTTTTTATTTAATCCAATTGCTTGTTGATTTAATTTTGGAGAAAAATCGCCTCCAGAAACACAAATAAAAGTGGCGCATAAAAACTGAAACTCGCAACTACCACTATAAAGTTCTACAACAGCAGCATCTATAGAGTTGTTTAAAACACTATTTGCCCTATCCGAAGCATAAGCATCCATAACCCCAGAAACAGGAATTCCTATCCCTGCAAAACCAACCCTGCCTTTGTCTTGAATGCTGTTAAAAAAGCCAGGTTTTAAAACGCTAAGCATTGTATAAAGTTTTAGAAATTTTATAAGAAGTATCTTTTACTTCTTTCTCTATTTGAAGAAATTGGTCTTTATCAATAGGCACAAATTTTATAAAATCGCCTGCTTTTGCAAAACACGGAGTGTGCTCATTTATATTGAAAAAATTCACGGGAGTCTTCCCAATAATATTCCAACCACCAGCACTTTCTGCTGGATAGACGCCTGTTTGCTCTCCTCCTATTGCCACAGCTCCTTTTGGTACATTTAATCTCGGATTTGCCTTTCTTTCAAAAAATAACTGCTTGTGCAAACCGCCTAAATATAAGAATCCAGGAAGAAATCCTATAAAATAAACCCGATATCGTTTTTGTGAATGTAGCTTAATAATTTCTGAAACCTCTAGATTGGCCTTCTTGGACATTTCTTGCAAATCGATGCCAAACTCCAAGTCATAACACACGGGTATTTCCCAAATAATAGGTGTTTTTTTAAAATCTTGATATTCTGAATTATAAGTTTCTTTTAAGTTTTTTACTGCACTCAAATAATCAATCCTACTATTTTTAAAAACAACTGTTAAAGAACTGTAACCAACAATAACATCTGCTATATTAGAATCTTTTAAAGCTATTATTTTTTGCCGAAATCTTAAAATATCATCAGAAATTGAGACAGAAATCTTAGCATCCCATGCAACCAAAATTGCGGCATCTCCAAAAGGTTTGTATGTAGTTTTATGCTTCAATTGCAATGCCTTTCTTTTTTAATTCATCCCTTAAAAAGGATGCGATTTCGATGACATTCTCGGTATCTCCGTGAACACAAAAGGTATCCGCTTTTAATTCCTTTTCAATACCAGAAACGGTTTTCACCTTATTCGTTTCTATAATATGTAAAACGTGCTTTACCACTTTTTTCGGATTTAAAATCAGCGCATTTTCGTGTCTTCTAGAAACTAAAGAAACATCTTCATTATAATTTCTATCGGCAAAAGCTTCGTACTTAATTTTAATCTGATGTTCTAAAGCAATGGTTGCTATTTCAGAAGCGTAAGGAACATATAAAAAGCAATCTTTTACATACTTCTTTATAATTCTGATGAACTTCTGCGCTTCTTTTTTATCTGTAGCAATTAAATTATATAGCGCGCCATGGGGTTTTATATGGTGCATTTTTTTGGTTGAAGTTTGCCATAGATGTTAAAAATAATTCTAATTGTGCTTCGATACTTTCTTTTAAAGCTTCTTCAGAAATATCCAAAACTTTTCTTCCAAAGTTGTTTTTGTCAGGAAAAGAAGGATGCGCGCCCAGAAGCACCTTATTTTCAATTGCAAACTGTATGGTTTTATCAATGGTATTTTTATCTCCAAAATGACCTCCACAAGCAACGCTGCAAGAAGAAATAAAGGGCATTATTAGCTGCTCATTATTCATTCCTTCACCAACATCACAATTCACATCAATCTTCATTTATAAAATGTTTAAAACTTTTAAAATTCCTTTTACACCTAAAAAAATAGCAATACATACAATAAGAATTCCTAAAATATTCTGCGTTTTAGAATTTACATAACTCCCTAAAACTGATTTCTTATTGACAATCCACAATAAAATACCGGCAATTATTGGCAATAACATGCCGTTGGCAACTTGTGCAAACTTTATAATTTCTATCGGTTTTATGCCGATCGAAGAAAATAAAACACCTAAGAATAAAATAGCAATCCAAACAAATCTAAATTTTGTAGATTTTAAACCGCCAGACCAACCCAAGCAACCTTTTGCAACATAAGCTGCGGCCAAAGGTGCTGTAATTGCAGACGTTATGCCTGCTGAAAATAAACCCAAAGCCATAAAATATTTTGCAAAGTCACCAAATAAAGGCGCTAAACCTTTTGCTAAATCTGCTGCATTGGAAATATCCGTGGTTTGAATTGCTGCCGCAGAAATTATAATTGCCATAGAAACCAGACCTCCTAAAATAATTGAGATAACAGTGTCTTTTCTAGCAAATTTTAAATCTTCTTTTTTATGCCAGCGTTCTTTTACCAAAGCTGCATGCAAAAACAAATTATAAGGCACTACAGTTGTGCCCACCAAACCTATTATTGTTAAAATACTTTTCTCAGGGAACTTCGGAATAAAGAGTCCGTTTAGCACTTCGAGAAGGTTTGGTTTTGTAATAATTGCGGTTGCTACAAAAGAAACACTCATCAACAGCACTAGAGAAATCAAAGCTTTTTCTAAAAACTTATAGCTACCGATGTACAAAAGAACAAACGCTATCAACCCAATTAACAAACTCATTAAATTGATAGAAATAGTTCCTAAAGAAAAATGATACTTTCCTAAAACACTCTCCAATCCTAAGATTCCTCCACTAATGTTTCCTGCTTCATAAGATGCATTTCCAACAACAACGGCAGCTAAAATTAAAAAAGTAATCCCTTTTCGTAAAAAAGGTGTTTTAATTTCTTCTCGAATGACTTCAGACAATCCTTTTTGTGAAATAATGCCCAATCTTGCTGCCATTTCTTGCAAAACAATGGTCGCAATGATAGACAGCAACATTGCCCAAAGTAAGTTGAAACCGAAGTTTACGCCGGCTAAAGTGCACAATGTTACGGTTCCTGGCCCAATAAAAGCTGCTGCTACTAAAGTACCAGGTCCTATGTTTTTAAATATATTTTTAATCATTTAAATAATCGAGTGATAAAGCTGTTAATGTTTTTACTCCTAAGACAAAGCCACTTTCGTCAATCACAAAATCTGGTGTATGATGAAGGGATGCATCTTCTTCCTTTACCTTTAGAGATTTTCCGCCTAAAAAGAAATATAAACCAGGTACTTCTTGCTGATAAAATGAGAAATCTTCTGCACCTGTAATTGCACTGATTTTAACAACATTTTCAGCAGCTGCCGTTCGTTTTAAGGTAGGCAACATTTTTTCTGTTAATTTGAGATGATTGTAGGTAATTGGTATTCCTTTTGAAATTTCTATGGTTGCTTCTGCTCTGTGCACCTTTGCAATTGCAGGCACCATTTCCTTCATTCTATCATTGATGAATTTTTGCATATCATAGTCTAAAGTACGAATTGTACCCACTAATTTTGCGCTTTCTGGAATAATATTAGAGCGGATTCCTGCATTGATCATCCCTACTGTAATTACGGCGCCTTCCTTTGTTAGTTCTGCTTCTCTACTAATTATGGTTTGCAAACCTTGTATGACACTTGCTGCGGTTAATATTGGGTCTACGCCACTCCAAGGTCTAGAACCATGTGCTTGTTTTCCTTTAATATTAATTTCAAAATTTTGGGCTGCTGCCATAATTCCGCCTGACTTGTATTTAATAGTTCCCACGTCTGCTGCAGAATCGATGTGCAATCCAAAAATAGCATCTACATCAGGATTTTTTAAAACATTTTCTTTGACCATTAACTCTGCGCCACCTTCTTCTCCTTTTGGAGGGCCTTCTTCTGCAGGTTGAAAAATAAACTTCACCGTTCCTTTAATTTCGCTTTTCATTTTAGAAAGCACCTCTGCAGCTCCCATTAAAATAGCCACATGCGTATCATGACCACAAGCGTGCATTACACCTGTTTTTTTACCATTATATTCAGAAATAACTAAAGATTTAAAAGGCAAGTTGTTTCTTTCTGTAACGGGCAATGCATCCATATCTGCTCTTAAAGCAACTACTTTTCCTGGTAAATCTCCTTTTAACAAACCTACAACACCTGTTTTTGCGACACCTTCTTGCACTTCTATTCCTAATTCTTTTAAATGTTTCGCAATATATTTTGCCGTTTTAAATTCTCTATTGGATAATTCTGGATTTTCATGCAAATGTCTTCTCCATTCTATGACTTTGGCCTCGACGTTATTTGAGAGTTGGTTTATTTTCTCATCATTTGTTTGGCTAAAAGCATTTAAAATAAAGCCGAAAAACAAAAGAACTGATACTGTAGTTTTCATAGTTTAGATTGTTTTAGTTCAATAAAAGTAGGGGCAACTAGTATGATTATATTGCCTATCTATCATTCTTTAAATATAGAATTTAAAATCGTAAAATAATAATCAAAAAAAATCGCCTAAAAATTTCTTTTTAGACGATTTAACAAAATATAATTTTCTATTATAGTGCGAAACGTTGAGGACCTCCTCTGCGGATGTCTTCACTTGCAACTTCTTCAAATTGCATAAAATTTTCTCTAAATGCGTTCGATAATTTAAACGCCGTTTTATAATAAGCTTCATCATTATTCCACGTTGCTTTAGGGCTTAATAATTCTGAAGGCACCCCAGGACAACTTCTTGGTTGCGCAACTCCAAAAACGGAATGTATATGATAATCTTCATATTTATAACTTCCTAAATCGCCATTTAAAACAGCAGAAATCATTGCTCTTGTATATTTCAAAGGCATTCTTCTTCCAACTCCGTATTGCCCTCCAGACCAACCTGTATTTATCAACCAAACATTTACGCCTGTTTCTTGCATCTTTTTACTTAGCATTTCTGCATATTTTGTAGGATGTAAGGGCATAAAAGGTGCGCCAAAACAAGCTGAAAAACTGGGTGTTGGTTCTGTAACTCCTGCTTCTGTTCCTGCAACTTTGGCTGTATAACCAGAAATAAAATGGTAAGCTGCTTGATTTGGAGTTAATTTAGATATTGGAGGCAAAACTCCAAAAGCATCTGCCGTTAAAAAGAAAATATTTTTCGGGTTTTTACCTATGGATGGTTTTTGAATATTGTCTATATGATAAATAGGATAACTAACTCTTGTGTTTTGGGTAATGGAAGTGTCTGCAAAATCGATAGCGCCCTTTTTATCCATCACAACATTTTCTAGAATTGCTCCTTTTTTAATTGCTGCGAAAATCTCTGGTTCTTGCTCTTGCGATAAGTTAATCACTTTCGCATAACAACCTCCTTCAAAATTGAAAACGGTATTTTCTTCCGTCCAACCGTGCTCATCATCTCCAATTAAACTTCTATCAGGATCTGTCGAAAGTGTTGTTTTTCCAGTTCCGGAAAGTCCAAAGAAAATTGCGGTATCTCCTTTTTCACCAACATTTGCAGAACAGTGCATTGGTAAGGTTTTTTTATAAACAGGGAGTATAAAGTTTAAAGCAGAGAAAATTCCTTTTTTAATTTCACCTGTATATCCTGTTCCGCCGATTAAGGCTATTTTTCTTGTAAAGTTTAAGATGGCAAAATTATGTTGGCGTGTTCCGTCTACTTCAGGATCTGCCATAAAACCAGGAGCGTTTACCACGGTCCATTCAGGATCAAAGCCTTTTAACTCTGCTTCCGTAGGTCTTAAAAACATGTTGTATGCAAACATATTACTCCAAGGGTACTCATTTACAACCCTGATGCTTAGCTTATAATTTTCGTCTGCACAAGCGTAAGAATCTCTTACAAAAATTTCTTTTTCAGAAAGATATGCTGTAACCTTATTATAAAGTGCATCAAATTTCTGAGAATCAAAAGGAAGATTGATATCACTCCACCAAACTTCATCTTTTGTAATTGCATCTTTTACGATAAATCGATCTTTTGGCGAGCGCCCTGTAAACTCACCTGTATTTACTGCAATTGCACCTAAAGAAGATGCTACTCCTTGTTCCTTTTTCAACGTTTCTTCATGTAACTCACTAGAAGTTAACTGATAGCGAATTGTTGCATTTTTGATTCCTAGACTATTTAACGAAATCGATTTCGTATTTGTATCTACCATATCAATATTTTTTTTGTTTTTAATGAAGTACAAAATTAAGCAATATTTTAAAACAGGCTTATTTAAATATAAGAATTCTCAGATTTTTATTTCTTTCTCAATTTTTGAAAGAAGACCACGAGCATAAATCCCCAACCAAGAATAAAAAACAACCCACCAAGAGGTGTTACAAACCAAATAGATTTTGCAGTTACTGCTGTTAATTGAATCGCATAAATAGATCCTGAAAAAAGCAATATTCCAAAGAAAAACAACCAACTGATGGTGTTTTTCTGTTTTATTGAAAATGCAGCATACCCATTTACAAATAGCAGCACAAGTACATGATACATTTGGTATTGAACAGCGGTATTAAAGCTTGATAATTCTTCTGAAGTGAGCAGCTCTTTTAACGAATGTGCACCAAAAGCACCTAAAATAATCGCCAGCATTCCAAAAAAACAGGTAATAACAAAATTTTTAAACATTATTGATGATTTTTGTTTAATTTTAAACAATTGATGTATCTTCGTATTTCATACAAAAATACATTATTTAATATATGAAAAACATTCTAATTATTGGAGCTGGGAAATCTAGTTCTGCACTAATAAAATATCTTTTAGACACTTCAGAGGAAGAAAATCTATTTTTAACCATTGGAGATATTTCAACAGAAAACGCGCACAAGCTAATCAATAATCATAAAAATGCAACAGCCATTGTTTTAGATGTATTTGATAAAAAACAACGCCAAGACCAGGTACAAAAAGCAGACCTTGTTATTTCTATGCTACCCGCAAGATTTCATGCAGATGTAGCCAAAGACTGTATTGCATTCGGCAAACACATGGTTACTGCTTCTTATATTTCTGACGAAATGAGAACGTTAGACGAAAAGGCTAAGGAGAAAGGTTTGGTTTTTATGAATGAAATTGGCCTTGATCCAGGGATTGATCACATGAGTGCAATGCAAGTAATTGACAGCATTAAAGATGCTGGCGGTAAAATGCTATTGTTTGAATCTTTCTGCGGTGGAATCGTTGCGCCAGAAAGCGATAACAATTTATGGAATTATAAATTTACCTGGAATCCCAGAAATGTGGTTTTAGCAGGACAAGGTGGTGCTGCAATGTTTATTCAAGAAGGTACGTACAAATACATTCCTTATCATAAATTATTTAGAAGAAGTGAGTTTTTAGAAGTCACAGGAAACGGAAAATTTGAAGCCATTGCAAATAGAGATTCTTTAAAATATAGAAGCGTTTATGGCTTAGATGATATTCCTACAATGTATAGAGGAACGATTCGAAAAGTTGGTTTTTCTAGAGCTTGGAATATTTTTGTGCAATTAGGAATGACAGATGATTCTTATACCATAGAAGAGTCTGAAAACATGAGTTACAGAGATTTTGTGAATTTATTTTTAGCCTATTCACCGTCAGATTCTGTAGAACTAAAATTACGTTCTTACTTAAAAATAGATCAAGATGATGTCATGTGGGAAAAATTAGTAGAACTTGATATTTTTAATCCGAATAAAAAAATTAGTTTAAAAAACGCCACTCCAGCTCAAATGCTGCAAAGTATTTTAGAAGAATCTTGGACTTTAGCAGAAGACGATAAAGACATGATTGTGATGCAACACCTTTTTGGTTATGAACTGAATGGAGAAAGATTTCAAATAGAAAGTAGCTTTGTTGTTTTAGGTGAAAACCAAACATATACGGCAATGTCTAAAACAGTAGGTTTACCCGTTGGAATTGCTGCTGTAAAAATTTTAAAAGGAGAAATTAAAACTCCGGGTGTTCAAATTCCGATTTCTAAAGAAGTCTATGAACCTATTTTAAAGGAATTAGAAGCGCATGGAATTATCTTTTCAGAAAAGAAAGTACCTTATTTAGGATACAATCCTAATAATGTGTTAGGATAACCCCTGGCTTCGTAATAAACGATTTATTACAAACTTTACATGTAACAAGGGACTTAAACCCCTTGTTACATTTTCAAATAAAAATCTTTTGTCAACTGAATATACGCTTCGGTGTATTGATGGCG
>Ga0075441_10001087_pt1 | contig 13302 bp, 18 predicted proteins | sample CoawatmetaG00DNA_FD_71582 | JGI IMG/M metagenome (GOLD analysis project Ga0075441, IMG submission 71582) | Marine microbial communities from the West Antarctic Peninsula - Coastal water metaG002-DNA | ecosystem: Environmental > Aquatic > Marine > Coastal | place: Atlantic Ocean: West Antarctic...
GGTAGGGGGGAGCATCTGGACCATCCTAATGGACACCGGGGACTGGGGGGCCTTGGTATCCTGGGTAATGTAGCGCGTCACAAGCTCCTGGGTGTCCAGCTGGTAATCGTGGGCCACCGCCTCCAGGAGATCCCTGGTGTAGCCCTCAAACTCATCCTGGACACCCGTGAGGAACTGCGACAGGCTGGACATGGTGAGGAATGGGAAGGATGTACCCCTGGATGGCCACGCACATAAGAACAATACATACACATTTTAGGGACCCGGGGTCTTTTAAAAATCAATACTCGGGTACGTAAATCTCACCTTCTTCCAAATCAGGATCAGTAAATGTGTAGTAATAGGGTACATATTTATCCAATTTAAGGGTTATTCTTTTAAGAAATATCTTCTGGCGACCATTTTCTACAGATTGTCTGTTATTGTCAATCAGTGGAGTGGCAAATCCTGTAATATCATCAATTCCATTACTAGAAGACTTGTCCAATGTAATATAACTACGGAAACTTGCAGATTTAAATTTAATAATCAAACCGTGAAACTCACGTTCAGTGGCAGTGTAAGAGGTGAGATTAAATTTGGGGGAAATCTTTTTCCATGTAGCACAACTACCCTTCAGCATATGAAACAGTTCCTCTGACTCAGTCCACCTGGTAGGAGAAAATAATACTTTCGATATCAACCAATCCATGTACACATAATTGGAAGACCATAAACTTTCGCGTGACATTTCATTTCTATATGCCATTGCCTCGTCGAAAAGCTGACGAAGTTCATCACACATATCATCAATATCATCATTAATGCCACACTTAAGACTATTTTCATACCTAGCACGAAGAGTCCTAAATTCTGAATTCAATTGCTGGCCCTGGTATACTGCAGTCGATAATTTATGTCCAGCATCCCATTGGATATTTCTAAGAACTGCCTGCTGCTTGATGGTTAGGTTGACATCCCGTGGAATAGCAAGAACACTGAGGTGGGCAAGTGAGGGAATCATGGTATACTGAATACACCCAGAGGATGATAAGAATATACCATACACCTTTTAGACACCCAGACTGTTTTAAAAAACATGAACAGGTCGCAAATAGGGAATAGGCTCCCTGACAGGATCATCACCCCATGGTGAGAAGAAATCCCTATATTGGAGAATTGATCCTTCAAAAACCTCCCGCATGTACTCAATGTCATCCCCCTGATTACGCATAACCTGAAATTTTTTCTCAAGATCCCCTAAACTGTCAATCAGATTTTCTAGGAAAAAATGATGCAATTTGGGAGGAACACCTGCATCCAGTAATTCCATACGCTCCCAGGCATGGAGAACAACCATCCTTTCAAACAAGTCACTCCAAAAATCAGCACATTGGGTTTCATATCGCTCAATGTCCCAAATGTACTTTAATCTATTAAGACCATTAAAAACCATAGGCTCACGGCACATGGGACAGCTGGGATCACCATCACACTTGGTATACCAGCTCTTAATACAGTCGGGGCAAAGACCATGACCACAAGAGAGACCAACACTCGCCACAGCACAGTAGCAGACGGGGCATTCCATGGTGAATGAAAGAAGGGATATGTGACCCTGGACCACAGCTCACATAAGAATAATTCATACACATTTTAGAGAAACAAAAGGTTTTTAAAAAAGTTACTCACTAGCTAACCTACGCGCCCACAAGCGCCCGCTTCTACGAGGCCGCGGAGCAGCACAGGGGGCCGGGGCGGGCGTCATCTTGGTGAGCTTGTCCTCGAGAGCGCGGTTTTTGTCCATCAGGTCCGTCTCCCTGGCCTTGAGACTGGTGTTACATTCAAAAAGGATTGTCTCATTGTCCTTGAGACCGGCGTTACATTTCAGAAGGTGCGTCTCCCTGGCCTTGAGAATGATATTGCGTTCCATCACGACCGATGCTTCCATCGAGGCGTTGCATTCCATCAGATGCTTCTCCCTGACCGTGAGACTGATATTGCGCTCAATAAGAAGCTTCGCCCTGGCCTTGTCGACGAGTCTCTTGTCCTCGAGCGCGCGGTTCTTGGCCGTGAGAATGATATTGCGTTTCATAAGAAACTTCTCCCTGGCCTTGAGTCTGGCGACCTCCCTCTTGAGTTCCTGGGTCTCGTCGGCTACAGCAAGTACCCGGTCCAGGCAGTCATAGGGGAGGTCATTGATGGTAGTGGACATGGTGCTGGGAAGGAAGTACCCCTGGATGGCCAAGCACATAAGAACAGTTCATACACATTTAATGAATGATGAGAGCAGATATTATAAATAATGTTACACTTTAATATATGGAAAACCTCAAGCCCATAGGTACACCCAAGAAGCCAATTCCCAAGAAATGGCACAAACAACAGGAAAAGATCCTAAAAGATTGGGGAGAAGCATCGTCATGCTACAGATACATGCATTTCAAGGCATATCAACAGTTTAAACAAACAAATATGAGATTTACCCTACCAATAATTGTTATTAGTACCCTCACGGGAACTGCTAACTTCGCACAAGAGACATTCCCAGAATCATGGAGAACGTTCGTACCCCTGGGAATAGGTGCAATGAATCTGGTAGCAGCAATCATGACTACGGTACTGCAGTTCCTAAAGGCAAATGAGCTAATGGAGGCCCATAGAGTTGCATCTATAGGATATGGTAAATTAGCAAGATCTATTAAACTAGAATTGCAACTACCAATATATGAAAGAACACAGGATGGAATGTCCATGGTGACAACATGCCGTGCAGAATACGACAGACTCATAGAACAGTCACCACCACCACCAGAACAGGCAATAAAACTATTCGACAAGAACTTCCCGATGAAGAAGGATAACAGTGGATTCGCGAGACCAGAAATTTCAGATATTGAACAAATAGAACTGTTCGATAGTGTCAAAGAACAAACAGCAGTCTCTTCAGTAGCTAATGTATTCAAAAAGAATCTAAATAATGCAGCTGGATTTGGAAAGAAATTATTCGGAATACCAGCAAAAGTACAGGAAGCAAGGAAGTTCTCATCAGCCCCAACCATGGTAGAACGTAGAACCACAGTACCAAGTTTACACCTGGGAGGAGTACTAGATGAACTTAAGGCCTTAAAGAACTCAGGGATAGTGTCTAAAACAAGACCCTCACCATCAGGGGGGGATGACCCCATTGCAGTAATAGATATACCCAGGGAAGAAGAATTCACTGACCCTGCTGGTGATGAAGAAGAGAATGTGGACCCTGAGCCTCAGCCACAGCCAGAGGAGGAAGAACCCAAAGAGGAACCCGAGGAGGACCCTGAACCTCAGAATTAATATACCTTTATATAAATGAAACTCAAACTCTCAGGAATTCATATGATTATTGTGGGTCTTTTAGTGACTGCAATTGTAGTGTGGTGGTATGCAACCAGAATGTCAGTAGAAACTATATCAAATCTTACAGATAAATGGATTAATGCAGTTACTGTGAACAAGGACCCCACGGAGATATATGACCTATTCTGTTCCGACGGGAACCTTGTGGGGACAGTATCCCAGAAGAAAAGAATAGGAGAAGATATCAAAAAATATTTCAATTATTTTGCTAAATTACCAGATCTCCAGGTAGTGGAAAAGGAATACAATATTTCCAGGGTAACATCAAATGTTTACCTGAATACTGCATTTATCACATGGAAATGGGATGGACTTGATGAACCCATTACAGCAAGAATGACCTTCCTGTATAGAGATACTTGTATATTCCAATTACATTCATCGGCATTACCGGACTTAAATGAAGATTTAGTGGAAGTTAGTAATTTAGCTTAAATTTTTATCGTGGGGTGTAGTATGAGATGCTTAGAATTATGTTCAGGAACCCAATCATTTTCCAAAGTAGCTAGGAAGATGGGACACACATCCACAACGGTGGACATGAATCCAAAATCCAACCCTGATATTTTATCAGATGTGAGAAAGCTTGTGGGGAAGTTTAAGAAGGGACAGTTTGACTTCATATGGGCATCGCCGCCCTGCACGGGCTACTCGAGGGCCAACAACCTGCCGCTGGAAAAACGTAATCTCCCCATGTGGGATGGCATCGCCAGGGCATGTCTAAAAATAATAGATCAGGTTCAACCCAAATTCTATTGTGTTGAAAATCCTGTGGGTCTCATGAGACACAGGGCATTCATAGGACCCTGGACCAAGAAAGGTCTGACCACTGTCTCCTACTGCATGTACGGGAAGGATTATCGTAAAAATACAGATTTATGGAACAATATCCCAAAGTTTGTCGGTAAAAAGTGTGCAGGCAAATGTGGGAAAATAGTGGACGGGAAGCACAAGGCAACTGTGCAATCAGGTAAAAATGCAAAAAGTCCAAACCAGGTATCAACAACAAGTTTAAATGATCGCTATTCAATGCCCCCATTATTGATGAGGGATGTGCTGAATGCAACAAAGTAAGTAAGTACAATAATAATAATAATATTTTTGGGATATTATTATTATTTTTTTATCATTTGTCACTGGCATCGAACCCGCCGTCGGGGTTATCTGTATCCTCTTTGTCACTGGGATCCCCCACTGTCACTCCCCAACCTATTGTCTCGTAAGTGTTAACATTGATACTTGGACACGTTTCTTTTATTTTTATACAGGCTTGATACTCTGGCTCATCTTCCATGCCCTCCCATTTATCCTCACAATCACGCTGCGCCGCGATGCACTGGGCCTTCATCCATTGCGCCTTCTCCTCATCAGTCATGGGAGTCGTAATATTAAACAGCTTCTTGAACCCCTTATACACCAATTTTACCCCCATGCATGCAGGACACCACCAGGTAGCAGTAACGTCATCCATATCAAGCAGCTGACCCACAGCAGTTGCATAAAGATCTGTAAGGGCATAGATAACAAAAGCTATGGCCTCGCCAACAACAGGGATTGTGTCAAGGGTATCTGCAATACCAACAAATATATCCATGGGCATGGTCAGTATGGTTTCGGCAGTCTCAAGTGGGTTCAGGATGGCCCCCAGGGGGTCGCCCAATATACCCCCAATCTCCCCCACAACAGTAAAGGGGGCAGTAATAAAAGCAGTATAAGCCTCATCACCCATGAGTCCACCGATCATCGATGACATCCCCGCCATACCGTGGCCCAACCCACCCAGGAGTTTACCGGGGACAGTTAGAGGCCCGTCGGTAATTACAGCCCCACATGCAGCACTGTTACCTTGAAAACACTTACCCATGTTTTTACCTGTGGTAGACAGTAACCCCACCCCAGCTTTTACAATGGGACCCATAAATGCATTGGCACAGGCACTTGCGGTGGCATTCGCGCTCGCACATGTCTTAATATCCTCACCCCATGCTTTAAATTCGCGGGTTATGGTGGCTCCAAAAACAGCTTCGGCAATCTCCTGGCCCGTAGTCATGTAACAGGTGGGCCGCTTGTATCCAGCAGCCGTCCTGTCAGTCCCTGCTACATACTCCTCCCCCTTAAAACTTAAGCCCTGGCTGTCACAGTATTTCTTCGTATAGTTACATGACCCATTAGTCCAATTTACTCCATATTTGGCAGGGTAAACCGTTACATCCTGTTTGCCCTTTTCACCTTTGCGTTCCTGTTTACCAATGCACATAACATAAGACATGAACTTCATGCCTCCATATAAAGAGACGTACCTATCAAGTTGTTTTATCAACATGGGCGGATTGCCCTCCTTAAACCCGTTAACCGCCATACTGGTCTCATCGGGAAGGTAATACCAATCTGTCCAATCACAAAAAATTGGGGGAGGGAGATCGTTGCCAGCCCCATCAACATTAGCTTCATACTTGCCCCTGGGTGTAATATATTTATTAGGTGACCCGGTAAGGTCATTTACATACCACGTCCACACGGGTAGATGCTTTGTATTCCATTCATCACACTTATCTTCACTAAGAGAAATTCCAACACGGGCCCGCGCACTCATCTCTGGACAAAGAAATATCTCTTCATGTCTATAGACCCCTTTCAAAGCACCCTGGAGAGTATCAAAAATAAATTCATCTCGAGCCTTAGTGTCTCCATTCAGAGCTATCTCATAAAATGGCTGAAATGCGTCCATAAATAGAGAGACATTTCCATCGACGTCCAGGTCCAGATCCAGTACGGCATCTAGCTCCTCCCGTGGTAGACCCTCGCACATCAACCCAGTAGCGTCTCCCATATATTTAGCATTCTGGGCTGGCATAACATAGTCATTGTATAATTCTCCATAAACATCATTCAGGGGTATCATGACGGGCCAATCAGCATTGTTCAGCATCTGCTGCTGCCACAGAGTAAACATGGCATTCTTATCCCGATTTTCAAGTATAGAACTGGCAGTATATAAGTCATAACCCCTGGGGTCAAGGAAATCAATCGCCATAGAAAGCATATCAAATGCAAACAATGCCCACCCAACGGGACCCGATGCTGCACACGCCACAAGCTTAGCCAACACCTTTGCGGCGACCTTTGCGGCTATCTTCGTTGCCATCTTCCCTGCCAGCTTCATAGCTAATTTAGTTACCATGTGTGTGGCAAATTTCTTAGCAGCGAATTTTACTATCTGTTCAAAACACTCAGCAATTATAAAATCTCGAATAAGGGGTGCTGCCATAGCAAGCATCATATCCGCCTTTGACTCTGGCTTATCAGGAACTGCATTACAACACCCTGTGTCTGGATCAAATGCATAATTCCGAAGACAGGTCTCACCCTGCACAGGATAAAATCCACAAGATAGTGCATCTTCCGCTGCCTCTGCCTGGACCTTATCAAGTTCAGCCTGGGCTTCCTCTACTGTCATGCCGCCCTCAGGGCTGCTCGCGATGGCCAGAACATTAGCATCAGCCTCCTGCTTTTGTATTTCCAATTGAGATATCTGGCTACTAAGATCAAATGGTCCATCTGCCTTATTAAATCCAAACACCATAAATAAACCAGCGACCACAAGCAACAACACCAATATACCACCAAATACCACTGCGGTCTTTTTAGATTTACCCGGCTGGGGAATGGGAACCTTAACAGTATCCATTTTATAGTATACACTGATATAATTACACGACTGGATTTACCAGATTAAATTTCAAAATATTTTGTTTCATTTGAATATTCTTGGTAAAGGGGTAATTTGGGATATTAGCCAGTAGATAAAACCCAATACTAGATGCATCACTCGATATATAAAAATTCTTAAACTCATCCCCCTTCCCCCATTGAGCTTGATCTACATAGTAAAATTCACCAGAATCATTTTCCATGGGACGAAACCCCAGGTAAATCCTACCTATTTTTTCTGCACCACTAACATCCAATAGGATATCACAGGCCTGTTTGATAGTGGTCGTCCCGGGATTGGCTTGTACTACAGACATAAGCCCCATTGTTCTCTCTGACTGGGATACTCCAGCATCAGTCGAGTAGTAAAAGGCAGCATCAGGAACCCAAACAATCTTGGGTGCATTTACTCTAATCTGATTTCTAAGGTTACATTCTAATGTTTTTATCTCATTGGGTTGAGTTGAACAGTCTTCGGCCATTTTAATAGTACCATATAAAAATATTTTGGTAAAATATAACACACCATGAGTGCTGCTGCAAAAAGATTCGCCAACGCTGGGGGGCAATTAATGGACGCCAGTTTATTGAAGAAAGTGAGTAATCAGTTGGTAGAGGTCACAGCGGCTCTCCGTAAACGTGCCGACGACGTCGTGGGCATCGCCGGCAAGAGCGACTTGCAGAAGACCAGGATCCAGGTAGAGGAGATATCAGCCATCGCCAAGAAAAATGTGGCTAGGATGGATGGGGACGATATGGCCGAAGCCGTCGCCGAGGCCATGGGCGAAATTACCGATCCCCAAGCGGTAAAAAGATTAGAAAATGCTAAAAAGCTGAACAGTAAGTTCGGAGAGGCTGAGCAGGCGGTAAGCAGCGGCCTGGGCAGCACTAAAAAGATTGACGATTTACCTGGTGGTGATACTGCAAAGAGGTTCGCGAAGGCGGATGAGGCGACGGGGGCATCGACGTTTTGTGCTGGAAACAAAACGATCTGCTACGCGCCCTTTGTATTTGGTGGTCTATATTATCTGGATGAAAAAAAGAAAGGTATGGAAGAAAACAAAAAGGCATGCATGTCCATCTGCCTCCCTAATAATATGGATACGCTGGCAAGTAGTGACTGGGGTGGAACTGATACGGCGGTAGAGTATACCACTGTAGCAGATATCCAGGAACTTCATGAAAACTTCACACAGGCGGATATTACTACAGGAAAAACCCCTGTGTGTCAACAGGGTACAGGTCCCGAGTGTCTGACATACTGTGATGCAAAGTGCGACAAGGACTATGATGGCCTGGGGGCAGGATTAATTGGGCTGGGGGTGGATGCTACAAAGGCTGGTATCGACTTCGCGATCGATACTGGTGCGGGTGCCTTGGGTGGGTTAGGGGATGCTCTGGGGTTGGGTAACTTAAAATGGTACATAATTGGATTTGTAGTACTCATGCTTCTCGGCGTGGTAATGAAAGCAATGAGTGGTGGTCGGCGGTGAATATAATATAGGAGAAAAGTAACAATGACATCAGGTTCTCGTCGTGCCAACCATCCATCGGAAAGATTAAAGAGAAAACCCGGTAAAGGATACAAACACTGTACCAAATGTGAAAGTAAAATTGGTTCGCCGTGCCAAACCTGCCCCAATTGCAAGGCCAGCTGTAAGAAAAGGAACCTGAAGTCTCCCTTTAACTTCAAGGTTCCCCGCAAGCCTCGCACCCCCCGGGCCAATAAACTCCTGATTATGCCGTTCAGTTCAAATGCTGAATTTGGTGTGTTTGGAAACTAAATATTATAACTTTGTGTATACCAGGATGGAAGACTTACCTGGTCACCTTATTAGAGAAATACCCCTAAGAAGCGAGAGGGACCTCTATGCCCTTGCCCATACATCAAAATACTTTAAAGAATTATTTAAAAGTGAATTGTCTGCAATACTTTTAAATAAATTTGTGAATGCGAAGCACCTGGATTTTGCATATTTTGTTCCCGATGACCCCCTGGAATGTCTGCGATTTCTAAGTGAGTTATTTGAAGATTATAATGTAAATTTACGACCAATTGTTCTAAGATTTAACAGGAAATATGAAAGGGCTTCCAGACAAAGCAGGACAGTTGATGCCCTGGTCCCAACTTTTTAAAATAACAGTATAGTATAAATGAATAAAGATCAGCAGAAACACCTTATACTCCTTGCCATTGTGGGACTTGTCATATGGAAAAGAAACGTAATTCACAGTGAATTTAGTAAGATTTTTGGTAAAAAGGAAGCCTACGGCTGCAAAAAATGTGCGTAACTCATATAGCTATGTTGTGTAAATACAAAGACCTGTTTGGAATTTCCGGGAAGGGGGTCCATGCCTACCGGTTCCTGGATACAGCTGTGGTGGACTACCTGGGAACCATACTGTTAGCTGCCATACTTACCAAATATACCAGGATACCCCTTGTGCTGTCTACCATCCTAATGTTTATCATAGGGATAGTGTTGCATGTCCTATTCTGTGTACCAACAGGTGCCACAAGATATTTGGGATTCTAAAAAACATATAAATTTTAAAATTATTAAATTGTAATTTTAAATTTTACTACTTAAATTTCTTGACTCTTCCAGTAGCTGCCTTTTCCTTCTTGGCCCTTTTTATCATGGATGGTGTGAGTTCAGAGAAAGTAGTAGGGGTATCTTTGGTTATGCGCTGGGTGGGGCGATATACAGATGATTTTGAAGTATACCCAGTTTTACCGGTATCACTTTGCCACTTCTCCCTGAACCACCGGGAAAGACCAGAGTTGGGTGTTTTCTTTCCCTTGTAGGGAGACCTGGTTTTCCCATATTTGGCTGCAAACTCCTTCTTGTATGCCTGAACCAGGAGACCACTTCTATATGCAGAATGTTTGGGATATTTCTTATATATTCGCGATTTTACCCTGGAATACAATTTACCATTTGTTGGAACAATCATATAATTACCAGGGTTTATTTTTTGGAAGTCCTTCTCTTGTACATTGCCAGGGCCCGACGCACCTCAGCGACCTTGTTCACCGGTATGACCAGCTCACCCTTGTGAACCAGGGCCAGACCAGTCTTCCGCACCAGACCACCCTTCTTATACTCATTTACCTTACCATTTACATTCATATTTCCGAATAGGTTGATCAGCTGTTTTCTCTCCGGGTTACTGCCAAGTATGTTGAGTGGGGAATGGGGACTCAGTGTTCTTTTCATGCGCTTGTAGCTCTTTTCAAAGGGGAGGGGACTACCAGACATGGGAAGACGATAGTTTAATCCACGTTTACTGCGCAACACCCTACTTCCCCCGGGGGTGTTTTTCGCCTTTGTCATATTAAACTGCCCAGGCGATTTGGGTGGGGGTGTCCGCTGTACGTTGTGCAGGTTAGGGGTGGCCCTAGGTTTGAGGGGATTGACACGCGTTTTCTTATTATTGGAGTATCTATTGAAGTTTCTTTCTCGTTTCGCCACAGCCAGGAATTGGTTGTAACTGTTTGATTTTATAAGATGAGAAAGGTTTGTTGTTTTATTCATACCATAATATAATATTTTTATAAATAAATGGTAAACAAGAACGCAATCACTCTCCTCGCCGCTGCAATATTTTACATTGTCGCCAATCCCGCCACATATCAGATCACCAGGAAGTACCTCGGTGACTGGGTCGCGTCCTCTGCTGGATGTCCCACATCCCGGGGATTCCTCCTACATGTCCTGGTTTATGCCCTCATTACCCGCGCCACGATGGGCTAGTACATTTTTTTGAGGGCAGCCCTTCTTGCTGAAGATATATCTGTCCCCGACGCGTAGGTTATCTTTTTCCTGGTATTTGTATAGTATTCAACATAATAGGTGGTACAATAGGGACCCATGATGTACGAGGTGAGTTCGTACATCATGAGAGGGGGGTTTATATATAAGCCATTCTTGTGTTTAATTATAATATTGATAAATACAAATGACAAACAACAAGAAGATACACACAGGACCTAACGGAGGAAAGTACACCCTCAGCAAAACTGGTAAGAAAGAGTACATAGGCCGTGTGGCGCGTGGTCTTCCCAAGAAGAAGGAGGTGAGTCGTAATGGCGCCAGTGATGCCAGAAAGTGGAAGCTTCACCTTCCCAAGAATACCCACTACTGTGGACCAGCTGGTGGTGCGGCCAAGACATCCTACCCAGTTAATACTGAGAAGCGGTGCCGTGCCGCTCTCAGCTATGCGCGGTTTGCCAAGCGGCCGTGTGGTATCGTAGGCTGCGCGTTGGCCCAGGCCAAGAAGAAGGGGTGGGATTGTGGTAAGTCCTCAGCTCAGGCCAGCTCGTGTAAGTGTAAGAGCTGCCGATAAATAATATTTGCAAAGTATAACATGAATTTTATTTGCAAGTCTGTAGTTATCGCTGTTCTCATTAACCTTATTCTCCCCATGTTTATCCAGCCCTTTGCCACTAAGGCTCAGATCACACCTCCCCAGGGTGCTAAGAATCTGTCCTTTTTTGATCAGCTGATCCACATGTTAGTCCACCATTCCCAGGTTCCCCTTACCAGTAGTATTATAGTTGCTGTGGTTGTGGGGCTTTCTGTATACTTAGCCAAGCTCATGTAGATAGGGTCCTAGCAGAGGGGTCCTGGGCATTACAGTAGCGCGGCATCCACTTGTAGGGAATAATTAGTTCATTTTTAGGATAATATTTGCGGAATATGGATTTATAATAATCTTCTTCATCTCCCTTAATATAATTTTTAATAATATTGTGCCAGGAATCATCTGGTGATGATACTCCATCACTAAATGCTTCTTTCTTCCTCCACAGTACGTTGTCTGGTAGGAGGCCCGACTGGGCAAAAGCCATGCGTAACATGTATTTTTCTATTTTGTCCATGGGTGAGGTAATTCTGGGATCTACGCTTAAGTAGTACTCCACAAACTCCTTGTCTGCAAAGGGGGCGCGTGCCTCCAGCCCATGCGCACAGACGGACCTATCACTTCGTAGACTGTCGAAGAAGTGGATGTCTCCCACCAGCCGGCGACATTCTGTGGAAAATTCCTCATAGGTGGGTGCCTTTTTCATGTAAAGATAGCCCCCAGTTACCTCGTCACTGTAATCTCCATTTAATACAACCTTAAATTGCGTATTATTTTTAATGAATTTTGCAATCAGATAGTTTCCTACACTTGCACGGACCGTAGTGACATCCCAGCTTTCTATGGACCTGATTACTTCTTCAATAGATGATAGGAATATGGACTTATCCACACACACCGAAGTGTGACGGCTCCCTATGTGGTCAGCCACTTGCTGGGCATATTGCAGATCTGTGGATCCCCTTATACCTATGGCAAAGGTACTAATTGGGGTGGGAGAATATTTATTGGCCAGGGCGGATACCAGGCTACTGTCCAACCCCCCCGAAAGCAAGCTACATACCCCTCCATTATCACACATTAGTCTCTTTTTGACGGCACTTTCCAGAAGTTCAGCAATTTTTTCGGGTACACCCTGGGACTCGTGAATGGTTGGTGGAGGAATGGAAAAGTTCCTATAATATTCATAGATATCCATACGGGGCCCGCGCCCTCCCTCTATATCAATTGCCATATAGCATCCAGGGTTAAATTGGTGAATAGAGATACAGTCAGTTGATATACCCTTCAATTCTGAGGAGAAAATATAACTTCCGTTGGGTGTAATCCCCCAGAACAATGGCCGTACACCATAGGGGTCCCTCCCTATAATTACCTTCTCATTCACCTTATCAACTATCATAAGTGCAAATTCTCCATCCAGGGAATTGAAAAAATCCGATGGGGTTTTAGATTTTTGTAACAGGGGACCCAACACTGCACAGTCACTTGCACCAGGCTCGGGGGTGTACCCACACTCCTTCTCAAGTTCCCAGTGATTGAAGATTTCACCATTACACATGTACAGGGTTTCTTCTGTGTTAAATGGCTGCTTTCCATTAGTGTAATTTCCATTAACCACCAGCCTATTGAAACCCATATATACAGGGCCATAACTTGCACTTCTGGATTCATCTGGGCCCCTATGTTTGATTTTGTCTAAACATGTATTAAATTCCCTAACATCAATAGAACCTACTATTCCAAGAATTCCACACATATTATTAATTATATTTAATTGTTTAATTAGGGAGACTGCGACACATGGGACAATTCCGTTTAATGTCCAACCATTGATAGATGCAACAG
>Ga0075441_10001105_pt1 | contig 13204 bp, 12 predicted proteins | sample CoawatmetaG00DNA_FD_71582 | JGI IMG/M metagenome (GOLD analysis project Ga0075441, IMG submission 71582) | Marine microbial communities from the West Antarctic Peninsula - Coastal water metaG002-DNA | ecosystem: Environmental > Aquatic > Marine > Coastal | place: Atlantic Ocean: West Antarctic...
CTCTCACATCGTGCAAATATCAGGAGAGAGTTACCGGTTAAAAGGTAAAAGTGCAGCTGGAATCGTACCGACTAATATTGCTAGCAGAGCGATGTTGGTCAATAATGAAATCGTGTAGGTGGGTCAGTTTTAAGTTGGCGTTGACAAGAGCGACTTAAGGCTGAAATAGCCAAGGACATCATCGCAAAAAAGTGGTGAAGCCAGCTCGGCGTCGAGAACTGGCTTGCAGGGCTAAGTTGGAATATAACATAACATAACATAACATCAGTATTCGCATTGCTTGTGATGTGTTGTCGATTAGTTCCACCTGTTATTTTTACAAGCCAACATTGTCAGATTAAAATGCTGAGATAGAGGACTGGTTGAAGCGTCTAACCCAAGCGCACAAGCGATGGGGGTTTGGGTTGTGCTTTTATTTTTTGCGCAACACCAAAGGGTTTAAGTGGAACCATAAGCGTGTGTACCGGATCTACCGTGAATTAGAGCTAAACCTGAGGATAAAGCCCAGGTCTCGTATAAAACGGGACAAGACTGAAGCGCTAAGTGTCCCATCTGATATTAACCAAGTGTGGTCGATGGACTTTATGAGTGACTCTCTTAAAAATGGCCGATCAATGCGCACGTTAACGTGCTTGACGACTACAATCGTGAAAGCTTAGCGATCGATGTCAATATTTCATTGCCCGTTCAAAGGGTTATACGGTCCTTGCAGCAAATCATTGAGTGTCGAGGAAAACCTTTAGCCCTTCGCTGTGATAATAGGCCAGAATTTATTAGCCATGAACTTGTTGATTGGGCGACACAAGAGCAGATTACCTTGCTCTATATTCAACCAGGAAAACCCACTCAAAATACCTATATTGAGCGTTTTAATCGAACGGCAAGGCAAGAGTGGCTTGAGCTAAATTTGTTCGAGGACATCGAACATGCACAATTATTAGCCACACAGTGGCAATGGACTTATAATAATGTTCGTCCACATTCAGTAATTGGCGGGGTTCCACCACGGCAATTGCTATAACCGAGAAACTCTCTATTTTTAACTAATGTTAATAATGGGGGGATTACACTCAAGTTTTAACGATGCTCAGGCCTCGATTACACAGTATATTGTTGAATATTACAGCCAGCATAGGCCTCATCAACATAATGGTGGCTTGCCACCAGATAAAGCAGAGGCAAAGTACAACCATGTCTCTTATACCGTGGCCAGTTTTACTTGACCACTACAATTTCGTGGCATCGAGACTTTTAAAAAACGAGAAATTAAACGGTCTTGGTCTTATATTAACAAGCTTCGAATATTGAATACAAACTGCATCGCTATAGTCATAGAGCTGGCAGTAGCTTGAGCTCCTATTTGTGAGATATTTTTGTGATTGAGGGGTTCCCTTTATCGTTAGATTATCCGTCCTAAAATCATTTTAGCGCTTGTGTCGGTTTAGCTCAGCATTTATTTGGATCCTCGATTAAGTATGTTTAAAACCCAGGAGTTATTATGGATTATTTGTCATTAATTGGCCGTGACGCTGTATTATTCGAAAATGATTTAATCAGGAATAATAATGAGGTAAGCTCGCTCGTCGCAAGCGGGCGGTTTTTGGTTATAGGTGGTGCAGGTTCGATTGGACAAGCCGTTGTTAGAGAAATTTTCAAACGAGACCCTAAAGCTCTTCATGTTGTTGATATATCTGAAAACAATATGGTGGAACTCGTGCGTGATATTCGGAGCACAGTTGGTTACGGAAGTGGTGATTTTCGAACTTTTTCGCTAGACTGTGGCGGTATAGAATTTGAGGCTCTGATGTCTTCTGAAGGCCCGTATGATTATGTATTTAATTTGTCAGCGCTAAAGCATGTTAGAAGTGAAAAGGACCCCTTCACATTGATGCGAATGATAACGGTCAACGTGTTTAATACAGTTAAAACGTTGCGATTGGCCAAAGCAATGGGAGCTAAAAATTATTTCTGTGTTTCCACTGATAAAGCTGCGAACCCAGTTAATATGATGGGTGCTAGTAAACGCATTATGGAAATGTTTTTAATGCGAGAGAGTTTGACTCAAAATATTTCTATGGCACGCTTTGCTAATGTGGCTTTTTCTGATGGTTCGCTTCTGCACGGATTTAACCAGAGGTTTGCGAAGCGCCAACCTCTGGCAGCCCCCAATGACGTTCGTCGCTACTTTTTAACCCCTCAGGAATCTGGGGAGCTTTGCCTCTTATCTGGATTGTTAGGAAAGAATAGGGATGTTTTTTTCCCTAAACTAAGTGAGAAACTTCATCTTATGACGTTTTCGGAAATTGCTGTTCGCTTTTTACAGGAACGTGGGTATGAGCCCTATCACTGCGACTCTGAAGACGAAGCCCGAGTTAAGGCAGAACACTTGATTTCTAACAGGCAGTGGCCTTGTTGTTTCTTTAAGAGTGACACAACGGGCGAAAAAGATTTCGAAGAGTTTTTTACCATCAATGAAAACTTGGACATGAACCAGTTCGATTCGGTAGGCATTATTCGAAATCAGCCTGATTTTGACGGGGATAAATTAGATAAGTTTATGAATGGTATAGAGCACTTACGGTCAGCAAAAAAGTGGTCTAAGGAGGATATTGTTAGATTATATTTTGGTTTGTTACCAAGTTTTTCTTACAAAGATACTGGTAAATACCTTGACCAAAAGATGTAGTTTTATCGATATCCTTCATCTTGTAATCGCTGTTAAACTGGGTGCGTATCAAGGTATGTATTTTTAATTTTCCCTATTCCACTTTTTGATCATGACATCCAAGTCTATTTTTAACTATTGTCATAAATAGGCTGATTGTTAGCAATGCTGGTTTAGGTAATATTTTTTATTAGGATTTATATGCTAGAACGTTCAAAAATCGATTTTGCTAGAAACCAGTATATGAGTTTTTTAGAGTCTTTATCAGATGATGATTTATTTAGATTCACATCAGCGTCTGAAATTACGCCATATGCGAGGTGCTTTGCAATATTTGGATTTCATTTGCTGCAGTGTGATGAAAGACTTTCTGTAAGTGCGGACTCGCTGTCTTCAGCTATCCGAAAAGATTTAGATTTATTCCGAGATAAGCGTAAGTTTAGTGGAGCTTGTTTGAAATTTGATAAGCCCTATCTTCAACTGCTGGCTTTTTCTCTTAGTGCCCTTTCAGTGCTAAATCGGCTGAAAGATGACCCGCTAGAGAATCATGTGTTGCCTATTTTGAGTCATAATATAGCTGGTGATCTTCAAACTGTTGGTGCGCTTAAAGGTATTGCAGGAAGTGGAAATCAGGCAATGTTCATGGCGATTATGCTTCGTCATTCGCAAGACTATCTGGGTATAGATGTCACCCATCGCATTGATGATTGGCAAATGATCCACCTTAAATCCATGAATAAAAATGGGTTTTGGGGCCCGGCTAATTCGATGTCGCATCTTCAGTTTCAGAATGGTTACCACCAATATGAGTTGATGGATTTTTTTGGCACTGCAAACGTGCCATGGAGCCAAGCAGCCGATAATGTGGCCATGTTGGCCGATAAGGAGGGGCATTTTGCACCCTATCCAGGTGGCGGGGGCTGTTACGATTATGATGCAGTTTATATGCTAACTTCCGGTAGGGTTGAGCCTGTGATGAGGCATAAAAAATTGTTGTTGTGCACTGCTCAGAGTATTTTGGCCGAACAAAACGTGGATGGAGGTTTTTGTGAATCACATAAAGTTCGACCTCGGTCTTTTGATAATTTATTCCAATCAGTTAACCATGTAGTTGCCTCAAGAGGTATTGCACGGACGGAACGGGTAAGGTACGCGATTACCCTTCTGCGACCTAAACATAATCGCATTCATACACATTGGAGTAAATATTCCAGACGTTGGAACGAGTCAGATTTATGGGACTCATGGTTTCGGATGTTAACGATAGCGCGTATTGATGTAGCGTTAGATGCAAATAGAATTTCAGAATGGGGATTTATTAATTATCCTGGAATAGGGTTTCATCCTCTGATGAGGAATATGTAGGTTATGTCAAAATGAAGTTTACTTACATCTCACCATCTGAGGTGCCCTCTCGTGCAGCGAACTCAGTTCATGTAGTAATGCAGTGTGATGCGTTAGTCCAAGTTGGGGCTGAATTAACGATCTATGTAAAGAGGACGATGCCTAAGGCTGAGAAACTCCTTTGGGCTATCCAGTCGTCTTATGGTATTGACTTTAGTAAAGCGCGACTTGTTTCAGTCTGGAGTGGTTCCCGGCGCGGTAGCAATTTGAGGATTGCTGTAATTGCGTTATGGGATTTATTTTCTAACCCTTGGCCAGATATAATCTTGTCACGCAATTTGTATGCTTCATTTATCATTGCGGTGATAGTGAAGCGGCCTCTTTTGTTTGAAACTCATCAATTAGAATTGGGTATCCGCAAGTATATTCAGTGTAAAATCATGTCATGTAGTTCAGTAACTACTGTTGTGATTTCAAAACAACTAAAAAAATATTTGATCAAGCATCATAAACGGGCTCCCTCAAAGACCCTAGTTCTTCATGATGCTGCACCTGAATGCGGCAATCCCGTATCTAAGTCTATGCGATATAGTTCTTTGATGGAGATTTATCCAGAAGCGAAAGGTACTTGGCAAGGGGTATGTGGTTATTTTGGCCATCTATATGCAGGCCGGGGTGTCGAGATTATAGAGTTGATGGCTAAAGCGCGACCGGGTGTGTTGTTTCTTTTGTTTGGTGGTAACGAAGCAGATGTGGAAATTAGACGGCGGAGCAGTGAATATGACAATGTGCATTACGTCGGTCATGTATCTTTTCCATTAGCACAGAAAGTAATGAGGTCGGTTGATGTTTTACTTATGCCATATCAAGAGAGCGTATCTATTGGAGTATCAGGCCATGATACGGCACGTTGGATGTCTCCTATGAAAATGTTTGAATATATGGCGACCGGAGTGCCAATTATATCTTCTGACTTGCCTGTACTTTGTGAGGTCTTACGCAATGGCCATAATGCCTTACTTGTCCCTCCCAGTAATAGTCAGTTATGGATAACAGCTCTAGATGAAATTTTAAGTGACGACCAATTAGCCGGCTCTATAAGTGAACAAGCTTATCAGGACTATCTGATGAAGCATACTTGGAATCAACGGGCCCATCGATTAATAAGGGCGGGAAAAGAACTTCAATGATGGATATATTTATATTGATACCTTCGCTATCGCCCGAGGGTCCCGTTAAAGGAGCTATAGCTCTTGCAAATGCCTTAGTAAAAAAACGGAACATTGTTCTTGCTGTACTCAAACCTGGAAAAGGCGCGTATGCGCCTATTGATCAAGGAGTTAAGGTAATTCTTTTATATGAGTTTGGTGGATGGTATAAACGTTTATGCGAGTATAAAAAATGTCTTAAAAGCGCCGGTAGTAAAAATAATGTAGTGTCTATATCTAGTTGCTTTTCAGCTGATCTGTTTAATTTGTTATGTCGAAGGTGTGCAATTATTTGTTCAAGTGTACGTGGTAATTTACCGTATAATTATCGCTCAGAATACGGTTGGAAAGGAGCGCTTCTTGCTATAGTCCATCTGCTGTTGATGCGAGGATTTCACCACGTTGTTGCTATGACACGGTCGATGGCGATGCAGGTGGCTGGCTTCTTAGGTCGTTTACCCGCAATAATTGGTAATTTTGTTGATGAAGATGCCCTAGAAAAATTTCGCCAAAAAACATCTAACTCTGGAGCATTTCGGTTTGTATTCGTAGGTTCATTAACAGTTAGAAAAAGGCCTTTATTACTTATTGATGCACTAGAAAAATTGATCTTCCAGGGCTATGACGTGACGGCTGACTTTGTCGGTGAAGGGCCCCTTAAGGATGTGATTGAAAGTGAATTAGGGGCTAGAGGGATGCGTAATGTGATCTGTATGCACGGGCAACTGAAAGAATTGCATCATATAGTGGCTTCGGCGGATGTGTTTGTGTTGCCCTCTACATCCGAAGGAGTGTCTCGGGCTTGTCTGGAAGCGCTTTACTTAGGAGTCCCTACTGTTTTGCGGGATGTTGATGGTAATAGTGAATTGATTGAGTCTGGCGTTAATGGCTTTTTGTTTAATGATGATGCTGACTTGTTAGCGGCTATGTTATCTGCCGCTGAGCTTTCCAGAAACCAATTAGATGCCAAAGTTTCATTATTGCCACCGAGTTTTAGCCAGACTTTTGCCGCTGAAGCCTATTTGGAATTGGTTGAAAAATATGATTAGTTATAAAAGTTACTTTGATTACCTGAGTCAGAGAAGTCGTCTAGGCTTACTGTATCGAAAACATTGGCTTTATCCAAAATTGACCAAGGTGATTGATGGTAGGACTCTTGATGTAGGCTGTGGTGTTGGAGATATGTTGTCATTCAGACATAATACGACCGGTGTGGATGTCAACCCTCACGCTGTCGCTTGGTGTCGGTCTCAAGGCCTAGAAGCATATGAAATGGCTGAAGATGTCTTACCGTTTGGCGATTGTGCGTTCCAAAGTGTGATTCTAGATAATGTTATTGAGCACCTTTATGATCCAGAAGTGTTACTAAGCCAAATTCGTCGCGTTTTGGAACCGGGTGGGGTGCTTGTAGTAGGTGTGCCAGGGCAGTGTGGATATGCTTTTGACTCTGATCATAAAGTGTATTATGACGAGGTGAAACTTATTGAGGTCATAAGTAAAGCTGGATTTACTCGCAGTAACGTAATGCACTTACCTTTACCTATTCCTGGCCTAGGGCGTTGGCTTCGTCAATACTGCTTATACGGTGTTTTTGTGCGAAACATATAAGGAATGAAGATGTATCGTGTCGCAGTTTTATTGGCAGCATATAATGGGAAAAGGTGGCTTACTGAGCAGTTGGCTTCCATCTTGAATCAGACTGGTGTAAGTGTCGATGTGTTTTTCAGTGTAGATTTATCTGATGACGGCACTTATGAATGGTGTAGATATCAGCAGAAAATTTATTCAAATGTAACTGTTTTGGGATATGGTGAGCGATTTGGTGGAGCAGCTAGAAATTTCTTTCGATTGATTCATGATGTTGAGTTCAGTTCATACGATTATGTCGCGCTTGCAGACCAAGATGACATTTGGATGAAAAAAAAACTGTCCTATGCGATTGAGGTAATTAAAAAAAATGATTCGGACGCATTTTCCAGCGATGTCATAGCATTTTGGCAGGATAATAGAGAAAAATTAGTCAAAAAATCTTACCCTCAAAAACGGTTTGATTTCTTTTTTGAAGCTGCAGGGCCTGGATGCACTTATATGTTTACTGTGAAGTCGTTTCAGCAGTTTAAATTATTTTTAACTTTAAACTGGGTAGATGTAAATGAAGTCGCACTGCATGACTGGATGATTTACAGTTATTATAGATCCAACAATCTGAAGTGGATGATTGATAATAAGGCATTAATGCGGTATCGCCAGCATGCAGACAATCAAGTTGGATTTAATTCAGGATTTAAGGCTGCATCTAAAAGGTGGGCCCTTGTTAAGGATGAGTGGTATTTTAAAGAGGTCAATAAAATTGCTAACTTATCAAATGCTGATGTTAAATTAGAATTAAATCGATGGTTTTTAATAAAGAACTTTTTTCAATTAAGAAGAAGACCACGAGATGCGTTGGCATTGTTAATAATGATAATAATAGGTTTGCTTTGATGATGGATGCCTTCGGTAATCCCTTTGATAAATAACTGAGGTCAGAAGTAGAATTTTCTCGTAAATTTGACGAAGGAGATCTATATGAAAAATCACGTTATTCTGATAGCCAAATGCTGGCCATCATTAAGCAGGCTGAAAGTGGCGTGCCCATTTCTGAACTTCTCAGAGAGCGGGGCTGAACAATGCCTCATTCTACAAATGGCGAGCAAAGTTGTCAGGGCGTTAGGTCACATCATTGTATGGTGTGACCGCCCAAGCGAATGCGTTGTGATAATGATCCAGAATGCATTAGTAGTTTGCGGGCAAGCTGGGTTATAAGTAAGAGTATTGAGATCATGTTTATACAAACGGGTAATCCTTAACAGAGCGCATATGTGAGGTGCTTACTATATGTTGTACATTCTCGACCATATGGGTGAAGCAGAGACATTAGAAAAAAATTGAGGCATTATGCCTTGGAATGTACCACAGGGAATTACGCAGAAGTAGGTGCTAATTTAAGGGCGGGTACATACAGCAGGACTGTGCAGCATGACTGGTTGAATTATTACTTGTTTGATAGCATTACACGATTGATCCAGTTGGCAGTTGCCTAAGTTTCTACTTTTTTAAACTAAGTTATTAATGAGGGAATTACCAACCAGTCGTAATATCGATCTTAAGATAGCTATTGTTAGTTTAAAATAGGGTTGTCAATATGTTTATGAAATATAGCCCCTTGTGGAAAGGTAGATGCCCCTCCCTTATTATAGGGCTTCAGTAAAGTCCAGGCAGGAGGCGAAGGTAGTGCGATCTTTGCTGCTAGAAAAGAAGTTTATGTGCCGCTAAAATAAGTATCCTGAACGCTGGAGCGGCCAGACAAAAAACATCGAGCCTGTTGTAGGTGCTTTGCTAAATTCTGAGAAAGTAGTACGGAATGATGATAAAGCTGAAGAAGAAGCAGCATAAGAAAACGGAAAATCATCTTGTAAAGCCCCGTAATTGTGTCTATGTATGTCCTTCTCTGAATGAAGCAAAATTTCTATATTTTTATATTAGAAGGCTATTATTATGTGGACTGGTAAGTTCATTATACTAACTCGGAGACTGATAGTGTAAGATATAAAATATTATAAATAGTTAAAATGTAAGTTGAGTTTTTTTAAAAATTGACACTTGAAATGGTTCTTATTACAATAAGTTCAATACTAAATAGGCTGTTCGAATGCAATACTTTTTTAAAAAGTTGTTAACGTTCTACTTAAATGGTGGTTGGAATTCTTATTCTATAATAGGGGGGTGATTTCAAAATTCCCTGAGCTTGTAACTTTTGAGGATGAAATTTTAAATAATAAAAATATTTATCTAAAGAGTTTTAAATTATACACATAATATTTCATTTGGTGGCTCAGCAGCCTCACTTGAATCGGCTAGCTTCCTTTATGCTTTTCTGAAAATGACACCTGCACGGAAAGCAATAGATTTAGGCTCAGGTTTTAGTTCATATGTACTTCGAAGTATAAAGAAGAGTCACCATATGATGTTGAAGTATGGTCTGTCGATTCAAGTAAGACTTGGTGGAACAAAACTGAAGTCTATTTAAAAGATAAAGGGCTAAGTACAGAACATTTATACACATAGGAAGAGTTTGAAGAGAATTTAAATAGTAAATTTGATCTTATATTTCTTGATTATAGGCCTATTGCCAGAAGGGTTTATTGGCTGGAAAAATTGGAAAATTCCCTTTCGGTTACAGGGGCTTTAGTAGTTGATGATGTACATAAAGAGCATATGCGTATCCCGATGTTAATTAAATATAAAAACAAACTAGAGCGTGTTGTTCATTTGAAATCCTTAACTCTTGATAAACGTAATCGATATTCTTTTTTCATTACCAATTGTTGATAAGTAACACTATGAAAACTTAGTTTTTCTGGGAACTACCATGTTTAAAGTTTTAGTCACTGGGGGATCCGGTTTTATAGGGTCTTCTTTAATTCGTCATTTGATTCAAGAAAAAAAATACCACGTTATAAATGTAGACCGGCTTACATATGCAGGTAATGTGGAATCTCTTTTGGAAGTTGATCAAAATCCGCTTTATGCTTTTGAAAGAGTCGACATATGTGATTCAGAGGAAATCAGCCGCGTACTTCGGTCATATATGCCAGATCTCATTATGCACTTGGCGGCCGAAACTCATGTTGATCGTTCGATAGACGGGCCAGCCGAGTTCATACGGACCAATGTTTTGGGAACTTTCACTCTATTAGAGCAAGCAAGGCTCTACTTTGATAGTTTAAACGAGGTGAGCAAGCTCCGCTTCCGATTTCATCACATCTCTACAGATGAAGTATATGGAGATTTGGAAGGGGGTAGTGAGTTCTTTAGAGAGGATACTGCATACGCTCCTTCATCCCCGTATGCAGCGAGCAAAGCAAGTTCTGACCATCTTGTACGAGCTTGGGGGCGGACGTATGGTCTCCCTATTATCATTACCAATTGTTCAAATAATTATGGTCCTTACCATTTCCCTGAAAAACTGATTCCTCACGTGATACTTAATGCTCTTCAAGGTAAACCCTTGCCCGTATATGGTGATGGGTCCCAAATCAGAGACTGGTTGTTTGTCGAGGATCACGTTAAGGCTCTTACCGCTGTTGCTTTTGGTGGTGTGGTTGGTGAAACATATAATATTGGTGGCCATAATGAGAAAAGCAATATTGATGTAGTACATCTTATTTGTTCTTTGCTTGAGGAATTGTCTTCTGAAAAACCATTAGGAATTTCTAAATTCAGTGATTTGATAACTTTTGTTAAAGATCGTCCTGGGCATGATATTCGATATGCAATAGACGCATCTAAAATTGAGAAGGAATTAAACTGGACCCCATCTGAAACATTTGAAACAGGTTTACGAAAGACGGTTCAGTGGTATCTTGATAATACTGAATGGTCGGACAGGGTGCTTTCTGGTGCGTATAGATTAGAAAGGGTTGGGGGTCATCAATGATGTCGAATTACAAGGGAATTGTTTTAGCTGGAGGTTCTGGGACTAGATTGCACCCTATAACAAAAGGTGTATCTAAGCAATTATTGCCAGTCTATGACAAGCCAATGGTTTATTATCCCATTTCTGTGCTTATGCTTGCTGGTATACAAGAGATATTAGTCATTTCAACTCCTGATGATATTGATTGTTACAAGCGTCTGTTAGGAGATGGTTCGGGTTTTGGTGTTTCAATTGATTATGCAATTCAACCAAGACCAGGTGGGCTTGCTGAAGCATTTATTATAGGTGAAAAATTTATTGGAGATGATAATGTCGCACTGGTGCTTGGGGACAATATTTTTTATGGGGAGAATTTTTCATCCAAATTAAATAATGCAGTGTGCAATCAAAAAGGAGCTACCTTATTTGGGTATCATGTTAAAGACCCTGATCGATTTGGGGTTGTCGAATTTGACAAGGTAGGTAATGTTCTATCTATAGAAGAAAAACCGGATGTTCCAAAATCAAACTATGCAGTTACAGGGCTTTATTTTTATGATAATGATGTGGTTGAAATTGCCAAGTCAATTAAACCTTCAGCACGCGGTGAATTAGAAATTACTGATATAAATAATGTCTACAGATATAGAGGTGATCTGAAGGTCGAGTTACTTGGGCGCGGTTTTGCTTGGTTAGACACAGGTACTCATGATTCTTTGATGGAAGCAGGTCAATTTGTACAAACTATTGAGCACAGGCAGGGTTTAAAGGTTGCGTGCTTAGAAGAAATTGCGTTCCACAAAGGCTGGTTGTCTAGAGAGTTACTTTTGAAACAGGCTGGTGCTTTGAAAAAGACAAACTATGGAGAATACTTAGCTAAAGTAGCGGGCGGGTATAAGTGAATATCGTTCAAACTAGCCTGCAGGACTGTGTGATTATTGAACCAAAAATATTTGGAGATGAACGTGGTTTTTTCTTGGAGACATTTCACACTGCTAGATATTCTCAGTTGGCGGGAGTTTCTTTGCCTTTTGTCCAAGATAATTATTCGCGCTCCGTAAAGGGGGTGTTGCGCGGGCTTCACTTTCAGAAAAACAAACCTCAAGGTAAGTTAGTTAGAGTCGTTAGGGGTGAGGTTTTTGATATTGCTGTTGATATTCGAACAGAGTCAAGTTCTTTTGGGCAATATGAAGGTGTTATTCTTTCAGAAGAAAATAAGAAGCAATTTTGGGTTCCTCCGGGGTTCGCCCATGGCTTTGTGGTGCTTTCTGATATTGCAGATTTTGAGTATAAATGTACTGATTATTACGATCCTGCGGATGAATGTAGTATTTTGTGGAATGACCCTGATCTAGATATTCGCTGGCCAGTGGAAAATCCTATCCTTTCCGAGAAAGATTTAAACGCTAATAGATTAGCTGATTTAGAATTATGAGAGTACTTGTCCTAGGCAGTAAAGGTCAGCTTGGCCGTTGCCTCTATGACCAATTGGTTAAGACTGACTACGAGGTTACTTTTGCGTCACGGATTGATATCGATATAGGGGATCTAGTCACTTTAAGGAAAAAAGTTTCATCATTTGATCCAGATGTAGTAATTAACGCTAGTGCTTATACAGCAGTCGATAAAGCAGAGAATGAAGGGCAAAAGGCTGATCTAATTAATCACCTTGGAGTTTCTAGTTTAGCTAACATTTGTAAGAATATTAATTCTTGGCTTATTCATTTTTCCACAGATTATGTTTTTGATGGTACAGAAATTTCTCCCTATAAAGAAGATGGTGTAACCGGCCCACAGGGCATATATGGTGAGTCGAAACTAAAAGGTGAACTAGCAATTCAGCTATCTTTTTGTGATCACATTATTATTCGAACATCATGGGTCTATAGTGAATATGGAAATAATTTTTTAAAAACCATGCTACGGTTAGGAACTGATCGCGAAGAATTGAGTATTGTTAGTGATCAAGTTGGCTGTCCTACATATGCGCAGGATATAGCTAAAGCCGTTGTTTCTATATTATCCAGTCTTAACACAAAGCCACCAGTTTCTGGAATATTTCATTATTGTGGTGACCAGCCCTGTTCTTGGTATGAGTTTGCCGAAGCTATTTTCTCGGAGGCTAAAGCTTTGGGAGTAAAGACCCCTAATCGTATTAATTCCATCGTAACATCAGAATATCCGACACCAGCTGTTCGCCCAGCCTACTCGGTATTAAATTGTTCTAAGATTGGAAGTGCCTTTGATATTACTTGCTCCAACTGGCGAATTGGTATCAGGCAAGTCCTGGATAAACTAAGCGGTTAAAGTTGAATTAATAGTAAACACTAATGGTCGATATCTGTACGTGGCCCTAAAATTGATATGTTAAATATGGTGTTACAGTGACAGGTTGAATTCCTCGAGGGAAAAAATTAGAATTTTCTTGTAAACTTTACGAAGGAGATCCAAATGAAAAATCACGTTATTCTGATAGTCAAATACTGGCCATCATCAAGCAAGCAGAAAGTGGTGTGCCCATTTCCGAAC
>Ga0075441_10001118_pt1 | contig 13127 bp, 10 predicted proteins | sample CoawatmetaG00DNA_FD_71582 | JGI IMG/M metagenome (GOLD analysis project Ga0075441, IMG submission 71582) | Marine microbial communities from the West Antarctic Peninsula - Coastal water metaG002-DNA | ecosystem: Environmental > Aquatic > Marine > Coastal | place: Atlantic Ocean: West Antarctic...
GTATTGAACAGCGCCCGCTGGCGGTACGCGGTGGCTGGCAGGGCGGGTTCGCTGGCGGTGCAGTGCCAGCTTTCATCCGGCTTTTCCCGCGCCGGCCGGCCTTTGCGCAAGGCGGGGGGCAGGGCGGTGAACAGGCATTCGCCCAGTGGATGCTGGTAGTAGTCACTGGCCCAGGTTAGTAGCCGGAAGGTGCTTTCGGGCAGGGCGGGCCAGGGCTCCAGGGCTTCGGCCACCGGCTTCAGGGTAATGCCTTCAGGCGGTTGAACCCCTGTTTCTACCACCAGGCCGGTCAGGGTTTGCCTGCCAAAGGGTACTTTTACGCGTTGCCCGGGTGAGACCGTAATGGTCTCCGGGATTCGGTAATCAAAGAGTCGCCGGAGCGGGCGATTCAGGGCGATGCGGGCGATTGAGGGCCGTGTCACGGTAACTGCGTATCCTGAAAGCGGGCAAAAGTAGGCTGGTTGCATGGTATCCGGACGGTTCCGGAGGGCCAAGATACTTGCCTGTGGTCGGGTTTGTCAGTAAGATTCGCGGTCTGTTTCTGGCCGGGCTTGATTGTGCACGGTCTTTTCAATTGATTCAAACATGCGGTGCCTGGCACCTGGGCAGCTAAGATGCCCCGTGATCAGGTAGCGGCATGACCTAACGAGGTTCGCCATGAAAGAAGGTATTCACCCGAAGTACGAAGACATCACCGCTACCTGTTCCTGCGGTAATGTGATCAAGACCCGTTCTACCATCGGCCACGATCTGCAGCTGGACGTATGTTCCCAGTGCCACCCGTTCTACACCGGCAAGCAGAAGGTTATGGACACCGGTGGTCGTATCGATCGCTTCCAGAAGCGTTTCGGCAGCCGTATCGGTGGCAAGAAAGACTGATCCGCGCCGGGATGTTGAAAAAGCGCCTTTGGGCGCTTTTTTTGTGCGCCATTGAAAAATAAAGTTTGCTATATACGCAAAATGCACTATTGACTGTTCGCAAAATATTCGATTTCGGCTTGTCGTTTTGGGTCGGGCGCGCCATAATGGCGCGCTCCGTTGGGCGAGCTCCAGCGGGATTTACCTTTAAACGTGACAAACGGAACAGTGGCAATGTCTCAAGATCTGAAAGAAGCAGCCCTTGAATATCACGCCAAACCGCGGCCGGGTAAGCTGAGTGTTGAAATCACGAAGCCGACCCAGACTTCCCGCGACCTCTCCCTGGCGTACAGCCCCGGGGTTGCCGAACCGGTCCGCGAGATCGCGAAGGACCCCGAGAGCGCTTACAAATACACAGCCAAGGGTAACCTGGTTGCCGTGATATCTGACGGTACCGCTATCCTGGGTCTGGGTAATCTCGGCCCCCTGGCGAGCAAGCCGGTTATGGAAGGCAAGGGCGTACTGTTCAAGCGCTTTGCCGGAATTGACGTCTTCGACATCGAGGTTAATTCCGAAAGCCCGCAAGCGTTTATTGAAACTGTTGAGCGTATCGCCGATACCTTCGGTGGTATCAACCTCGAAGACATCAAAGCACCGGAGTGCTTCGAGATTGAGCGTGCGCTGATTGAAAAGTGTAACGTGCCCATCTTCCACGATGACCAGCACGGTACCGCTATCGTAACTGCGGCAGGCATGATCAATGCCCTTGAGCTGCAGGGCAAGAAAATTGAAGAGGCAAAGGTGGTATGTCTGGGCGCCGGTGCGGCCGCCATTGCCTGCATGAAGTTGCTGGTCAGCTGCGGTATGCGCTCTGAGAACATCTTCATGCTCGACCGTAAGGGTGTGATCCACTCTGGTCGTGATGATCTGAACCAGTACAAGGCGATGTTCGCCAACGATACCGACAAACGCACTCTGGACGACGCCATCGACGGCGCAGACGTGTTCCTGGGTCTGTCCGGCCCGGATCTTCTGTCTGCCGAGCAGTTGGCGAAAATGGCGCCGAACCCGGTGGTGTTTGCCTGTTCCAACCCGGATCCGGAAATCAGCCCGGAAGTGGCTCTGGCCACCCGCGATGATCTGATCATGGCGACCGGTCGCTCTGACTACCCGAACCAGGTGAACAACGTGCTTGGCTTCCCGTTCATTTTCCGTGGTGCACTGGATGTGCGTGCAACCGCTATCAACGAGGAAATGAAGGTTGCCGCGGTTAACGCGATCCGTGAACTGGCCAAAGAGCCGGTGCCGCAGGAAATCTGTGAAGCCTACGGTGTTGATGCGTTTGAATTCGGTAAGGAATACATCATTCCGAAGCCGATGGACGTTCGTCTGCTGGAAGTAGTGCCGGCCGCCGTGGCCCGCGCTGCAGTAGATTCCGGTGTTGCGCGCAATCCGTACCCTGCGCACTACCCGCTGAAGTCTATGGACGACATCATCTGATCGGGATGTAGTCTGGCTTCAAAAAAAAACCGGCGGAGATCCCGCCGGTTTTTTTGTGCTTACTGGTTGGGGGCTACGGCCGATCAGAAGATCTGCCGTGACAGGTCGTCCCCGTTACTATTGTCGCCATTCCCTCCGATGCTCTCGGTTGGCAGAGGGGGCGGGGCGTCTTCTTCCTTGAATATCTCGAAAACGGCTTCTTCGCCGGGTCGAGCTCTTTCTCCGGTTTCCGGGTTGATCCGGATATTCACGATGCCATTGGGCCTGGGCATGGTGGCTGCTGGCTGGCCTGCCAGTGCTACTTTCATATAGTCGACCCATATCGGCAGTGCGGTACTGGCGCCATACTCGCCGCGACCCAGGGGAGAGGGTTGGTCAAATCCGACCCAGACCGTGGTTGCAATGTCGTGATTGAAGCCCGCGAACCAAGTGTCTTTCTGCTCGTTGGTGGTGCCGGTCTTGCCGGCGATGTCGCTGCGGTTCAGGGCCAGGGCGCGACGTCCCGTTCCCCGGCGAACCACGTCCTGCATCATGGAGTGCATGATATAGATTGATCGTTCGTCGGCCAGGCGTTGCATGATTCGTGGTTCGGTTGTGTTCTCCCCGGCAGCGGAGGCTGGCAGTGTCATGCCTTCAATTTCGGGTGGTTGCTCCGAAGTGCGTTGTTCGGCATCGGTGGCCTGCGTAGAGGCAGCGTCGCAGTTTTCGTCGCACAATATGGTCTTCGGGGCTTCATAGACTACGTTGCCGTCCCATTCCTCGATTCGTTCAATCAGGTAGGGTTGTACGTCGTAACCGCCATTGGCTATCACCGCAAAGCCTCTTGCCAGCTCCATGGGGGTCAGCAGGCCGCTGCCCAGAGAGAGTGAGAGGTTGGACGGCATGTTTTCGGTCGGGAGCTTGAGTTGCTCAAGATAGTTGAGGGTGGTGTTGATGCCAAGGTCTCTCAGCAGGCGAATGGAAACCAGGTTGCGAGAACGGTAAAGGCCTTCGCGCAAGGTGGTTGGTCCGTAGAACTGACCTGATGAGTTCTGTGGCCGCCATGCGGTTTCAAGTTCGGAATCTTCGAACACAATCGGGGCATCGTTGTAGATGGTGGCGGGTGTTCTTCCGTTCTCCAGCGCGGAAAGGTACAGGAACGGCTTGAACGTAGAGCCTGGTTGACGGTTGGCCTGGGTGGCGCGATTGTATTTGCTCTGGCTGAAGCTGTAGCCGCCCGCCAAGGCTTCAATGGCGCCAGTTTTGGCCTCGAGAGAGATGAGCGCGCCCTCGATTCTGGGTGCCTGCGCCAGGGAAACCCGCAGTTCGGTGACTGTCTGAGTCGATACGCTCTCGCTCTCAGGCTCTGCTTCAGCGTCTGCAATCTGTGGTAGTTGGTCAACTTTTACATAAATAACATCCCCGGGGCTTACCACGTCGGAAGGGTTCTGTGGTTCGGGCCCGGTGATGCTCTCGGTGCGGAATCGGCGTGCCCAGGTCATGGTGTCAAAGGGCATAACGCCCGGCCCCAGGCGCCGGGTGTGCACTCTCACTTCATCCTTTTCGTCATCTATGGATGTCACAACGGCTGGTACCAGTGCTTCAACCCGCGGGTAGTTCTGCATCTGGTCCGACAGTTCAGCCGGGGTCAGGCCTTCAACATCAAATTGTCCGATGGGGCCTCGGAATCCGTGCCGGCGGTCATAGGCTTCGAGGCCTGCTCTCAATGCCTTGGTGGCAGTTTGTTGCTTGGTGCTGTCGACGGTCAGGGTCACGCTGTAACCGTCGGTGTAGGCGTTTTCCCCGTAGCGGCGAACCATTTCTGCGCGGGCCATCTCTGCCACGTAGTCGGCGTCCACTTCGGCGTCACGGGTGTTATAGCTGGCGGTCAGAGGTGCTTTGCTGGCCAGAGACCAGGCGTCTTCGGTGATGTAGCCCAGGTCTTTCATCCTGCCGAGAATCCAGTTACGGCGGATCAAGGCTCGTTCCGGATTTGCGAGAGGGTTATAGGCCGAAGGGGCTTTGGGCAGGCCGGCCAGCATTGCCATCTGTGCCAGTGACAGCTCTGTCACCGGTTTGTCGTAGTAGACCTGGGCTGCGGCGGCGATTCCATAGGCCCGGTTACCGAGGTAGATCTTGTTCAGGTAGAGCTCAAGAATCCGGTTTTTATCCAGTTCACGTTCAATCTGAAGAGCCAGCAGTATCTCGTTGAACTTTCGGATGAAGGTCCGGTCGCGTGACAAAAAGTAATTTTTTGCAACCTGCATGGTGATGGTGCTGCCGCCAGACTGGATTTCTCCGGTGGTGATCAGTTCCACTGCAGCCCGCGTCAGGCCTTTAATGTCGACTCCGAAGTGCTCGTAAAAACGCGCGTCTTCCGCCGCCAGAAAGGCTTGTAACTGAATTGTAGGGATCTGTTCTATTGTGATCGGTGCCCTTCTCTTTTCACCGAATTCTGCTATTAATCTGTTGTCTTTGCTATACACCCGTAAAGGCGTCTGCAGTCGGACATCCAGCAATTGCTCGACCGGTGGCAGATTGGGCCGAAGATAAAGATACAGGCTTGAGGAAATAATAATGGCGACACTCAGGCCGGTAAGAAAGAACCAGGCAAAAACGCGAGATGTACGCAACAAATGAGACATTTTTTTCTGACAACTGTTGGATATAGGTCTATTATTTGAGAAATTGCTTTAGGAAGGTTCGGTCGCCTCGCCGTCTGCAATGTCTCCCGAAATTCGAGAGATTGCATTGTAGACGGAATAAATAAGAAATTCTCTTACATAAAAAACACATAGAACGCCTCTGAAATGATCGCCTTTACAGGGAGTGGTTCAGGGGTTCCAACGCCGGGTGCATTTAACCAGGTATAGGGTGAGCGCGTGTTCGGATTACCAGGAAAAAAATCCAGTGCCGTCCTTGGGGTGGATATAAGCTCCAGTTCGGTAAAGCTGCTAGAGCTGTCAAAACATGGCGATCGATATAAAGTCGAGAGCTATGCGGTGGAGCCGTTGCCGGCCAATGCAGTTGTTGAAAAAAACATCACAGACGTCGAAGCGGTTGGGGAAGTGCTCAAGCGTGTCGCGTCCAAGTCACGTACCAGTGTGAAACAGGTGGCTGTTGCTGTTTCCGGCTCGGCGGTGATCACCAAGGTTATCCAGATGGATGGTGGTCTTAACGAGTTTGAGATGGAAGACCAGATCGCACTGGAAGCGGATCAGTACATTCCTTACCCCCTCGATGAAGTGGCGATCGATTTCGAAGTCCAGGGCCCTTCCGAATCCAACCCGGACCAGGTGGATGTGCTGCTGGCGGCCTGCCGTAAGGAAAACGTCGATATCCGCGAAGACGCCCTGGAAATTGCAGGGCTGACAACCAGGATTGTCGATGTGGAAGCCTACGCTCTGGAGCGCGCTTACAGTCTGATTGAGCCCCAGCTTGATTCTCAGGGCGAGGAGTTGGTGGTTGCCATCGTCGATATCGGTGCAACCATGACAACCCTGAGTGTGCTGGCAGAGGGCAAAACGGTCTATACCCGCGAGCAGATCTTTGGCGGAAAACAGCTGACGGAAGAAATTCAGCGTCGTTACGGGCTTTCGTTTGAAGAGGCGGGTCTGGCCAAGAAGCAGGGCGGTTTGCCGGACGACTACAACGAGGAAGTCCTGACCCCGTTCCGGGAAGCGGTTGTTCAGCAAGTGGCACGGGCGCTGCAGTTTTTCTTCGGCGCCAGTCAGTACAACGTGGTGGATTACGTGGTGCTCGCCGGTGGAACAGCGTCGATTCAGGGGCTCACGGAAATGGTGGAAGAGAAAACCGGAACGCCAACCCTGGTGGCCAATCCGTTTGCCAACATGGCGGTGGGTTCCCGGGTCAACGCCTCTGCGCTCAGCAATGATGCCCCCTCGTTGATGATTGCCTGCGGTCTGGCAATGAGGAGTTTCGACTGATGGCAAAGATTAACCTCAGGCCCTGGCGGGAAGAGCTTCGCGCGGAGAAGCAGAAGCAGTTTGTCGTGATGATACTGGGCGCCGTGATTATCGCGGGTGGCCTGGCTTTCCTCTGGAAATCGGATATGGACAGCCGGATTGCCTACCAGCAATCCCGTAATGCCTATATCGAGACTGCAACCAAAGAGCTGGACAAGCAGATCAAGGAGATCGAAAACCTCAAGCGTCAGCGCGATGAGTTGCTGGCACGCATGCAGGTGATTCAGGATCTTCAGGGCAAGCGGCCGGTAATTGTGCGGGTGTTCGATGAGTTGGTGAGAACCCTTCCTGACGGACTTTACTACACCGATCTCAAGAAAACCGGTGAGCGACTCGACATAGTGGGTATGGCTGAGTCCAATAGCCGCATTTCGAACCTGATGCGTCAGTTCGAAGATTCTGAATGGTTTGCCAATCCCAACCTGACCAATGTGGCCGCAGCAGACAGCGCCCGTTCTGGCTATAGCCAGTTCAATCTTTCTGTCCAGCAGCGCACACCTGAGCCCGAAGGGGAGGATAACTGATGAGCCTCGCGGACTCTCTGAAAAGTCTTAACGAATTCGATATCAATGATCTTGATATCAACAATGCCGGCATCTGGCCGGCACCAATCAAGGCCATTGTGGCGTTAGTTGTCTTCGGCTTGATACTTGGCGGTGGTTACTGGTTCTTTATCAAGGATCAGTATGCCCAGCTCGATCGGGTGGAGCAGCAGGAGCAGGAACTCAAGCAGCGCTACGAGCAAAAGGCATATCAGGTGGCGAACCTGGATGTATTCAAGGCCCAGATGGAAGAAATGGAGGAAACCTTTGGAGCCCTGGTGCGTCAGTTGCCCAGTGAGACGGAGGTGCCTGGCCTGCTGGAAGATATCACCAATACCGCGTTAGGTAGTGGATTGGCGCTGCAGGAAGTCGCACTTCAGCCCGAGCAGCAGCGTGACTTCTACGCCGAACTTCCCATTAATATTCGGGTATCCGGCTCCTATCATGAGCTGGCCTCTTTCGTAAGCAGCGTGGCGAGCCTGCCGCGTATCGTGACGCTGCACGATTTAACCATCAAACCAATTGGCGGAGACGGAGACCAGCTGGACATGCAGGTGGTTGCCCGTACTTATCGCTACCGGGCTGGAGAATGAGCATGACAGGAAAGCATGCGGGAAAAGCCTGGCTGGGTGTGTGTCTGGCCTCTTTGCTGACGGCTTGTTCCCAGGGAAACGGTTTCTCTGATCTGGACAAGTTTATGGCGGATACCCGGGCCAAGCCCCGGGGCCACGTTGAGCCCCTGCCGGAATTCAAGGCCTACGAGGCATTCAGTTATTCGGCAGCCGATCGGAGAGCGCCGTTCGAGCCGCCCATCGATGTTCAGCTGACCATGGCCGATGAAGAGCCGGTGAGTGACGTAGAACCGGATCTGGATCGACCGAAGGAAGTTCTGGAGAACTTTGACCTTAAATCACTTGGAATGGTCGGTACTCTGCAGGGCGTGGATGGCAACCTGTTCGCGTTAATACGGGACAACGAAGGCGGGATTCACCGAGTCCGCACCGGTAACTACATGGGCCAGAATTACGGCCGGGTGGTTGGCGTGAGCGACACCCGGATCGAGCTGGTGGAAATCGTTCCGAACGGCCGGGGTGGTTGGGTCGAGCGCCCGCGCTCCCTGTCCCTGGATGAAGAATGAGGCAGGGGAGCGGCAAAAACATGATTGAAAGAAATATGCATGAACAAAAAGTTGTGGGATCGAGGCTAGCGATGTTCAAAAAACTCAATGTCTGTGTCGGCGTGATTGCCATCGGGTTATGGAGTAGCCTGGCCGGAGCGGTCACGCTGGAAGACGTATCGTTTACGTCGCTGCCGGGGGAAGGCCTCGAAGTGACCATGAAGTTCGATGGTGCCCCGCCCGAACCTAAGGGTTATACCATCGAGCGTCCTGCACGGATCGCCGTAGACCTGTCGGATACCACCAGCGGCCTCAATCAGCGCAGCATTCCGCTGGGTAGCGGAAATGCCCAGAGCCTGACGGTCGTGGAAACCAAGGACCGCACCCGGTTGATCTTCAATCTGGTGGAGCTGGTGCCTCATGAAACGGTTCGCAACAATAACTCGCTGGTAATGACCATTGGTGGAGGCGGTTCAGCGCCTGTGGCGAGCTCCCGCCCGGCACAGCCCCAGTCAGCGCCAGTTGCCTCAACCTCATCTTCCAATGCGCTGGCGGATGTGGATTTCCGCCGGGGCAAAGACGGTGAAGGTCGGGTGATTGTGGATCTCGGCAGCACCAAGGCCGCTGTAAACCTCACTGAGCTTGGTGGCCGTATCCGGCTGACCATGCCGGACCTGGAGGTGCCGGCCAACCTGCGCCGTCGCCTGGATGTTTCGGACTTCGCCACTCCGGTAACCCGTATCGATACATTTGTTGAAGATGGCAATGCGGTGATCGAAATCCGTCCGGAAGGCGAGTACGACTACATTGCCTACCAGTCTGGCCGGGAGTTTACGGTCAGTGTTGAAGAGCTGTCCCAGGAAGAAGCGGAAATCCGCCGTGAAGAGAAGTTCCCGTACACCGGTGAGAAACTGTCCCTGAACTTCCAGGATATTGAAGTGCGCTCTGTACTTCAGCTGATTGCCGATTTCACCGGCCTGAACCTGGTGGCCAGTGACACTGTGGGTGGCAGCATTACCCTGCGCTTGCAGAATGTACCCTGGGATCAGGCGCTGGATCTGATTCTTAAAACCAAGGGTCTGGACAAGCGCCAGATTGGCAACGTGCTGCTGGTAGCCCCAGCGGATGAAATTGCCGCCCGTGAAAAGCTTGAGCTGGAAACCTCCAAGCAGATCGCTGAGCTGGCGCCGGTTCGTCTGGATATCATTCAGGTGAACTACGCCAAGGCCGCGGATGTGGTAGCCCTGATTCAGGCAGACGAAGAGCTGATTTCCTCCCGTGGTTTCGTATCGTCAGATGCCCGTACCAACACCATCAGTGTGCGTGAAACAGCGGACAAGCTGGAAGAGATTCGTCGCCTGGTAACTACCTGGGACGTACCTGTACGCCAGGTTTCTATCGAGGCACGCATTGTCCGGGCACAAACCAATGTGGCCGAAGACATCGGTGTTCGCTGGGGTGGTGCTGCTTACAATGTCGATGGCGATGACGTTGTGACCATTGGTGGCTCGCTGGGCACCCTGCAGGAAGCTCGCGACGCAGCTGGCGGTGGCAGCAATACCATTTCCTTCCCGGGTGCCTTGGGTGTTGATCTAGGGGTGTCTGGCGAGGGCGCATCCTCCTTCGCAATCGGCTGGGGCAGTGATGACTTCCTGGTAGATCTGGAGCTTTCTGCCCTCGAAAGCGACGGCCGTGCAGAAGTGGTCTCCCAGCCGCGGGTTGTGACTGCGGACCGCCAGACGGCATCTATCAAGTCCGGTGAAGAGATTCCGTACCAGAAAGCTGCGTCCAGTGGTGCCACTTCCGTTTCTTTTAAGGAGGCTGTGCTATCGTTGGAAGTGACCCCGCAAATTACCCCGGATGATAAGATCATTATGGATCTGGTAGTCAACCAGGATTCCCGGGGCGAGGTCACGGCCGGTATTCCGTCGATCAACACCAATGAAGTTATGACTCAAGTGCTGGTGGCGAACGGCGAGACAGTGGTTCTGGGTGGTATCTTCCAGTCCGAGGTGGCCACGCAAACCACCAAGACTCCGTTCCTGGGTGATATTCCCTACCTTGGCCGCCTGTTCAAGCGTACTGAGCACATCAATGAGCGCAGTGAGCTGCTGATCTTCATCACCCCGAAGATCATCAAGAACGACCTGATCGACTGATCCGGCCAGTAAACCGAAAAGCCGCCGCTAACCCCGGCGGCTTTTTCGTATCTGGAGTAGTGCTTCTGGTGCCGGTGACTTATGGAAAGGTGCGCCCTGTGCTATTCTCACCCGCTTGAAATCTGTTGAGCGGAAATTATGTCTTTGCCCAAACGCGTAGTACTGGTCGGGCCCATGGGGGCCGGAAAAAGTACCATCGGCCGGATGCTAGCCAAGGAACTCGGGTACCGTTTTCTCGATTCTGACCGCATTATTGAAGAACGCTGCGGCGCCAATATTCCCTGGATCTTCGATGTTGAAGGTGAGGATGGTTTTCGCCAGCGTGAAACCGCAATGCTTGACGAGTTGTCTAACGAAATGGGAACGGTACTGGCGACCGGAGGCGGTGCCGTCATGCGTGCTGAAAATCGCGGATTGCTGAAAAAGAACTCGGTGGTGATTTACCTCAAAACGTCCATCGACCAACAGGTTGAGCGTACCCGTAAGGACCGTAACCGACCGTTGTTGCAGAATGACGATCCGGAAGGCGTATTGCGCCGGCTGTTTGCGATTCGGGATCCGCTCTATACCGAGTTGGCAGACATCATAATGTTTACCGATCGCAAAAGCCCACGTCTTGTGGTGCGGCAACTGGTCAACCGTATCAATCCGAAAACGCCCCGCCACAGAAGGCAGCGGCGGAAAGAGGGCAGGCATAATGCACAAGGTACTTCGAGAGCTGAAGGTTGAGCTTGGGGAGCGTAGCTATCCGATCATTATCGGGCAGGGGTTGCTGGGTTCGTTTGACCTGACACCCTGGGTGGCAGGCCAGCAGGTCATGATCGTAACTAACGATACCGTTGGCCCCCTGTATCTTGAGAAGGTGAAAGGCTGTTTTCCCGGCAAGGCCATTGACGTAGTGACCTTGCCCGATGGAGAACAGTTCAAGGATTGGCAGACGCTCAACCTCATTTTCGACGCGCTTCTGGAAAAACGACATACCCGCAAAACGACACTCGTTGCCCTGGGCGGCGGTGTTGTGGGCGATATGGCGGGTTTCGCGGCGGCCTGTTACCAGCGCGGCGTTCCCTTCATTCAGGTTCCAACCACGCTGCTCTCTCAAGTGGACTCTTCTGTTGGGGGGAAAACCGGGATAAATCACCCGCTTGGCAAGAACATGATCGGTGCTTTCCATCAGCCGCAGGCAGTGCTGATCGATACCGACAGCTTGCAAACTCTGCCGGCGAGGGAGGTGTCTGCCGGTCTCGCTGAGGTGATCAAGTATGGTCTGATTCGGGACGAGTCTTTCCTGGCCTGGCTTGAGGATTCCATGGAGAGCCTGTTGCGACTTGATGCTGAGGCATTAGGTGAGGCGATCTATCGTTCCTGTGTCTGTAAGGCGGAAGTTGTTGCGCTTGACGAACGAGAGGGTGGGTTGCGTGCAATCCTCAATCTTGGTCATACCTTTGGTCATGCCATTGAAACCTTTGCTGGCTACGGCAACTGGTTGCACGGTGAAGCCGTGGGCACGGGTATGATGATGGCAGCCGATCTCTCTGTGAGAGAGGGGCTGATCTCGGCGGACGACCGGGCCCGGGCGGTTGCCCTGATTCGGCGCGCTCGTTTGCCTGAGTGGGCACCGAGCGGCATGACATCAGAGGACTTCATGAATCTGATGTCCGTGGACAAGAAGAATGTGGATGGTCGGCTACGGTTGGTTCTCCTGAAAGCAATAGGTGATGCCTTTATCACCGAGAATGCCTCCGCTGACAACATCCGTGATACCTTGAAGGCATTCCTGCCACAGGCAGGCTGATGGGCTCTGAGTTTCGAAACAGGGACAGCGTGTGACTCAAGAATCCTTGAACAGTTCCGATGGCGGGGGACTTTTCCCCCGGCTACAGCAACGATACAGCCTGCGCGACAATCCGCTTGAGATGGAAACGCCATTTTTTCCGGATGCCATGCGTCAGCACGCTCTGGAAACGTTGCGCCATCTTTGTGGGTTCGGGGACATGGTGCTGGTTCTGACCGGTGCGCCGGGGGCCGGTAAGACCCGGGTATTGGCAGAGTTGGTGCGCAGCGAGTCCTCAAGGCTTGATTTTCATCGAATTCCCGCGTCGGCGCTTACCAGCCGCCAGGCTCTCGCGCGTTACCTGAAACAACTGGCAAAATCCGGGATACCGGCAGACTCTGAGCCCAGAGAGGCCGTTTATCGCTTTTTTCGCTGGTCCGAATCCGGCCTCCGCCGAGGTCACCGGCAAGTGCTGCTGATTGACGATGCAGACCGGGTTGAGTCGGATGTTCTGAATCTTCTGGTAGCAGGCTTTGTGGCATCAGAACGGTCTGTTTCTGCCGTTCCGATTCTGGCCGGAACCGAGCAGGTCTGGAGCCAGTTGGAAGATCGTCCGGATTCCGCTTATGCGCATCACCTGAACCTGCCTCCGTTAAGCCGCGAAGATATCAAGGCTTATCTCGAACCCAGGGTTCACCGGGCGGGTGGTTCTCAGTCTGAGCTGCTGTCGGCCTCTCGGCTGAAAAAGCTTGAGGTGTTGAGTCAGGGTAGCTTTGGTCGGCTAAAGCGTGTTGCGCCGGGTGTTTGGCTGGACATGGTGCCGTCTTCGGCAACGTCCTCCTCAAAAGCTGGTTTTACGGTTGCGCATTTACGGTGGCCTGCGCTGGGGCTGGTGTTGCTGGCGGCATCCTGGTGGTTTGTTTCCCAGCAATACGAGAGCACGGTTCAGCGACAGGCTGGCGCCGAGGTTGAGCCTGAGCCAGTCCGTAAGAGCATTACCATTGGTCCGGGTACTGAGGAGCCTGAGCCGGAAATAGCGACTTTGATTGCGCCTGCGGGCAAAGATGAGTCTGGCGTTCCGGGCGAAACCAATGCTACTGAAGATTTGACACAGCCTCTGCCTGAAACAGAGATTGTCCCAGAGCCAGAGCCAGAGCCAGAGCCAGAGCCAGAGCCAGAGCCAGAGCCAGAGCCAGAGCCAGAGCCAGAGCC
>Ga0075441_10001120_pt1 | contig 13116 bp, 21 predicted proteins | sample CoawatmetaG00DNA_FD_71582 | JGI IMG/M metagenome (GOLD analysis project Ga0075441, IMG submission 71582) | Marine microbial communities from the West Antarctic Peninsula - Coastal water metaG002-DNA | ecosystem: Environmental > Aquatic > Marine > Coastal | place: Atlantic Ocean: West Antarctic...
ACTGCAAATAAAGATTGATTCGCGTTATAGTAAGCTAAGTCTATTCCAAAGAAGTTATTAGTCCATTGTGTTAAATTACAAGATGTACCTTGTACTACCTGACCCGTATAATTATTTATACCGGCAGATGAATCGTAATTCAATGCTGTTGGGTCCATACATCCTATCGTTGGAGGTGCACAAGGCCATATATTAACTAAAGTATCTAATGTAAAGAATTGCATCGTCAATGGGTCATAGTTTACAATTAAACCTTGACACGTATTTGACATCTTAAACCATGCGGGATTTTGTGATAACCAACCATCACCCCAAGTATCAGTTAATGTAACCACATAATTACCTGAATTTAGATTTATTGTAGTGTCTAAGTATTGGTAAGGTGAAGTTGGTTGATGGAACATAGCAGTGTCACCACTTACAGTATCTTCAACCATAAAGAAGTTAGATTCTTGATATCCCCAACTATCATATTGTACTTTGAAGTTTACCCAACTATCGGGTTGTGCAAAAAGCATTGTAGGGATTAATGCTAGTAATAGTAAAAACCTTTTCATATATACTAATCTACAGACTTAACACTTTGGTTAATAAGAGTTGGAATTCCTCTAGCATTTTTAAGAGCTTTAATTGCTTTTTCCCAATTAGAATTACCTACTCCACTATCGGTATATTTCCCAGACTTAACACCTTTTTGAATATCCTTAATGTGGTTTATCATTGCACCACACATACTTTCGAAATCTTTCTTTTCCTTGTTTGGAACATCTTGATCATAAGCTTCATTTAATTTGCCTTCCAGTAATGCTTTTTTGATTAGTTTTATTGCTTCTTTCTTGTCCATTATATTTCTCGAATGATAGTGATTTAGTTTTATATAAATATCATCCTATTCAATAAGAATGTCATTATTCCCAATCCAATAGGTCCTCCCTAAACTATCTTCAACCCTAATATTATTGACACCCTTACTACAGGAACAAGCTCTCTCTTTAATTGTAACTTCTGTTCCTTTATACAACATACCATTAGTATTCTGAGTATCTCTAACTATTGTTCCTTTTTGCATTATCCTCCACCTTTTTCAATAATCTGGTTAATTCGATTTTAAGTGCTTCTACTAACCATCCCCCCTCCATTTCGATTGGGATAAGTTCTTTTTGGATCGATCTAATTTTTTGTTCTGTTGTCTGTTTCATTTTTGATAATCTTGTCTAATTGTTGTTGTAAAGTTTGGATGAATTTTTTAGGCTTTCCATCTAACTTGGCTTTGTTGATTTGTTTTATTAGTGTTTCTATGACCTTCTTCATTTAATTTATTCTCACCTGTAATTTGCTTATTCGTTTTAGAAATTCCTCTATGTTTATGGTTTCCCCATTATCTGTCTTTATTGTTGTGTGCTCTAATAGATCTGGTCTAGTGTCAACAATATTCATCAATAATTTCAAACCTTGAGCTGCCCAGAATACCTTGAAGGATTGTTCACCTATTAAGTTTGATTCGAAGTCTGTTGTAGCTTCGGTATCATTCGGTAGTAATATATAGTATTTCATCTATACCTCATAAACCTTAATTATATACTTTTTCCCATCCCTGAGAAAGAATGCAGGATACCTATCATTATCCACAACCCTTAGTGTGTTGAAATTGTCACATATACTCGTATGGACATCTAATTCACTAGAATTGGCGTCTCGTTTACTATAATATGTGCTTTCCGAATCTTTCTGTGATTGTCCTTTCATGGGGTATTGATTTATGTATGATAAAGCCATATCTATAGTCTTCTTTCCCTGGAGTTGTTTCAGTTCTTCGTTCAATTCGCTACCTCGTAGTTCTATGTAATCTACCATGTACACATCTCCAGAATCAACACATTCTGATGCTTCGAAAAGACTCATTGGTATTCTATTACTATTCTCTAGTATCTGCCATGCTAGTGGTGACCACCCTCTTCCCTTTGGAAGTAAAGAAGGATGTATAACTATATTGTTCCCACACAAATCTAATTGTTTACGAGTTATTATATTTTCACAAGACAGAATAAACAAAATATCTGATTCTTGCACATCTGTAATATCGTAAACGTGATGGGCAGTATGTCTTTCCTGGATTTTATCCTTCAGTGTGTCTACGTAAGGAATTATCCAACTATCATTATTGTCTGTTAATATGGTTATAATCATTCGATAGTCTCACTATCCTTGAATACAGTGAATTCCGTTAGGTCTCTATATCCATTCAATTCTGCCATATCCTCTTTGTGCTTGGGATACCCCTGCATCATAGATAATCCATGAGCCGCTTGTTGGGGAGTCATATACATATTCCAACCTAGAAAATCTATGTCGTCATCCTTGTAATACTTTTCACTCCTCCCCTCATATCTAGCCTTTTTGAACCATTCGTAAGCTTCCTTGTTGTCGCATAGTATAGCCCCACCTTTCCAAATTGGTAATTGCTTTTTGATATGAAATGATAGGCACATGAATGAACCTCCAACGTACATATTCGAAGTTAATCTCTTTGCTGCATCGTAAATTGGGTAAGGCTTGAGTTGATATACACCACACCAGTGATTTGTTTTGGGTCTTTTGTCAAATATAACTTCCCCACCTGCATGAATGATAGATTGCGGTACAGAAAGATATGTTTGTGATGGTATAGTGACACGACCAACTTGTAGATATTTACACACTAAAAATAAAGCATTGGTACAACTATCAACTGAAACTACATACTTAGCTCCAGTATAGTACTCTAGTTCTTCTTCGAACATTCTAACTATTTTGTATGGGTTATTTTTCATATATTATCATTATTCTTATATTCTTTCATTAGTAGTTCTCTGTCATTCATGTGATCGACCTCTTTCCAAGCTGCATTATTATCAGATGTAGATGATGCGTCTTTGTACACGCCAAATAGTTTAGGTGAGCTAAATAGAGTACTTCCTGATGATCTCAGTTGGGAACAAAGTGCAATCTCCCAGTGGTGGAATTCATCAGAATCGGTATTGAAAAATGACAAATTTAACGATGTAATTTGATCTCTATTGAATATCATCAACCTACCCTTTATCAAATCTACTTCACCATTTGCACCTGATAGTGGATCGGAGAACAATTCAGCATCTCTACCAATCACTACATTACCATATTTAGATTCTAATTCTCGTATAATATCGTACGTATCCTGAATAGCGGTGTTTGATGGGATGAGGTCATCGTCCATCTTTATTATATACCTACTAAATGAAAACATCATCATTGCAATTGCTGCACCACATCTGAAGTTTGTTGATGTGTTAATAACTACATCAGCATTTTCGTCTACATACACTATATTTGGATTGTTATTCCAAACGACTACATTACATCCCATTTCTTGAGACTTAAGTATTTTGGTATTCATTCTTACTTGATCCTCACGTTGCCAATTCATAATCACGTATGTAATTTCATGATCAAATTTATCCGTTATATTCAATTGTTTACTCTATTTATCGATACGAAAAAATCATCCATTGAGTTTATATAATCATCCTCTTCATATTCTGTTGAACACAACACTACTATCTCAGATTCAATTGATGTAAATTCTTGTGTATCCCATACTAGTTTTGGGACGATAATGGATTGCCCTTTTGTAATTGTATTTTTGGTGAGATTGTCTCCATCATGTAACGAAACCACCACAGACCCATTGGTACAGATCAACAACTGTCTTGTTGTGTGATGGGCATGATTTCCTCTTGTTGAATTTGGCGGCACATTATTGACTACGAACATCCTTTTCGGTTCGAAATCTAATTCAGAGAAATTTATTGGTAGTAAATAACCTCTTTTTTCGTTGTAAGCTGTATGTTTTGTTATATCAGACATTGTTTGTTGTTTATAGTATTTATTATATGTTGTACTTCTTTATCTGTAAGTTTTTCATGGAACGGAATTGACAATGTATGCTTAGCATCAAAATCTGTTTTGGGACATTGTACGTCATCTTCAACTATAGTGTATACGGGATGAGTATGTGTTGCTTCATAATGTATGCCAGTGTTTATATCGTTATATCTAAGAGTGTCCATCAATATGTGTCTATGAAATACGTTAATCCTATATAGGTGATTACTTGTATTTTTCAATCCGAACGCTTTGTTATACATTTCTCTAATTTCTGCAAGTCTTGCTAATTTAGTTTCATATACACTTAGATTGTTTAGTCCTATTTCTGCTTGTATACTATTCATATACATTTTAAATCCTGGATTTTTTATTTTTCTTTCCCAATTATTAGCTGAATACGACATTCCATTTAAAGCCAACTCTCTTAATTCTGTAATTTTATTTAGATCGTTAGATACAATCATGCCTCCATCACAAGAACCGATAGGCTTAGTAGGATAAAAACTAAATACCATTAAGTCATCGCGATTTGCTTCAACTATAAATTGATCTTTGTATATTTGTTGCGCCGAATCTATTATTTTGTAATCGTCAAAGTCGTGCAACGTATATGAATCACCTACCCAATTTGTATCATCTCTAAATCTATGCATATTACCTGAAGTAATTATAGCGTTAAGTACTACCGGCGGAATCATACTAGGTACCGTTATAGTAGTTTTCTTATTTTGTAAAGCTAAGAAGATAGCACTTGTAGCACTACTGAAACTTACAGCATACTTTGCTCCTACATATTCAGCTATAGTATTTTCAAATTCCGTAACTATACCATCATGTAGCAAGTTGGTATACTTACTAGTGTCTATACTGTAACTATTAATATTGAATAAGTTTATCACTGTTTAAGCTCTATATAACATAACCAAGTATAATCTTTTGCTTCTTCAACAAACAATGGATACTTATTATCTTTAATATCTAACAATGGTTCTGGCGTAGGGTAATTTTCATCTGTCCAAGCATCTCCCCATCGTGTAGTTTTAGTTTTGTATATTGGTGGCATTTCTTGATATACGTTTACATTATTTTGTAAAAATTCTAAGTCTGTTGATAGTACATTATACCAAGATCTATTGCCTTGACTATCCATAACGAATTTTTTATTAGCTAATACTTTCTTTGGTGAATAGCAATCACCTTGATTACTTGGATAATTATCTTCATCTATTACATGCTTAAAACCAAGTTCATGAGCTTTTTGTAATCTAGTTAAAAAGTTTTGGTGGTCATCGAAAAATAATAATGTATCATCTTTAGGTAAATGACTCCAATCTGTGTCTAAAAAATCTTCCCTTTGATACGTAGCATTGATACTTGTGTATACTCTAAAATGTGGATTTGGATCTATAGATATTATCTTGGTAGTTGGACTAGCTTTTTCAAATAACCAAGTACCTAAGCCCTTCCATACGCCACTTTCTATTATATACTTTGGCTTCATTGTTTTAACTATAAACCATGATGCTAACATGTGAGCAGATTTCATTCCACCATCATTATTATCTATTGGTCTTTTAGCATATAACTCACTAAATTCTTCTATAGAGTTTAGTATATCTTGTCTATTCCATTTATTTGCAAAGTTCATATATTTCTCTCATCATATATTTTGCTCCACCTTGAAAGTGAAGACTATTAAATTTAATATCCTTATTTAATCTAGTATTAAAAACATAAGGTATGCCATCTTTTACTTTTACTATTTTCTTACCATTACTAAATTCAAAATCTTGATCCATTTCATTTATGTTATGGTCATACATTGAATCATCTATTATTTGCATCATCTCGCCAATTCTACCAGGTCCACCACCACAAGCATCACAAACATGAAAGTGTTCTAAGAATGTCATATCACAAACACCACCTGGCTTCTTCATTTCCATACATAATCTTGCAACACTTTGTATCTTTTGAAAGTTATAAGATTTAGGGTTGCTATATGTCTCAAGAATAAAGTTGCAAAATTTACTTATAGCTTCATATGTAATATAACTAGCAATAGCTGCTGACCTATGTAAAAGTGTCATTTCATATTGATTATATTTCTTCCATTCTTTTGTCACATCTGTAAAAAGTAATACATCTGAGTCTATGTAAAATATAGTTTTAAGATTATTCCTATGCATATATTCTTTTAGTATAAACCAACGTTCAAAACAAAATCTTTCAAATTCAAGGCCATTTGAACTTAAGTGTATATATACATTTCTAAATTTGCTAATATCTGTAGTATAGGTATTACTATTTACTATTGTTAGTTTTTCATATGGAGTATTAAATGAACCATCAGTTAGTAAATGAACATTATTATTTTTACTAGCCTGCTTAATTGCTAATGTAAGGAAGTCTTGGTTGCCATTGTGTATTAAAACTACTGGAATCATATTACTTCTCCATATTGTTTTCTACATATAGATACCAATTCCTGTATATCTCTTTTAATTGCTTTTGGATGAGTTCCTTCAAAGCGCTTAGTATAACATGGTCCTCTATATTCTGGCTTAAATTCATGTACGCCCATATATGTTTTTTCTACTTCTACATTCTTACCAGCAACCCAAGGAAGATATACATTTTCAAAATAGTTATCGATACACTTATTCATACTAACTTTTGCTTTGTAATAGTCTATTTTAGTTTTTACTTGCCTTGGAAATACATACGAATAATGATACATTTGAGCACCGTCAGTTAAATCAAATAATTGTTTACTATTCATATGTCTTTTTACAATATCGGCATTATATTTAATTGTCGGAGGTCTATGTGTTAACCAAGTACTTCCTTTTTCATATTTAAAGATTCTTAAAAAATTATCTTGATTTAATTCGAAACCTGTTAAGTAATTAGTAAGGCCACCATAAAAGGAGCAGCTTTGTATACCAACACTAGTTGGTTTATATTGCTGTAATACTTTTATTATGCTCTCCATATCCTTAGACTTATACACTTCATCTGAATCTAAGTTCCAAATGTAATCTATATCGTCATTGATGTGTTTCATATATGCCTTACACTGATCATCCTTCTCCGAATATTGACTATGTACTATAGTTATCTTATTATCTGGATCTGGGAAGTTATCTATGATGTCGTTTGTAGAGTCCATCGATGTTGTTCTTCCTTTATCTTGCCAATACTTGACTGGTCCTTCTGCTATCAATATTTGTTCTGCATAAGGATATACTTGTTCTAAGCATTGTTTCAAAACATAGTCTCCTTCAAACACAATCATGCCAAATGCTATTTTCATTTCTTCTCGCTAAATACTTCTATCATTATTACGTTACTATCGTTTATCATTACATAGCTTCCGTCCTTTAACATAAATTTTGTAAATTGACCTTGCTTAATAGATTGAGTATCTACTCCTTCTATAGTTCTTTTCTGTCCACAACTAAAGTGAATTATTTGAGTGACCCACTTGCCTTGTATTTTTGTTGCTGATTCCAAATCCATTATTTTCCTCGTGTGTTTTATATAGTCTAATATAGTAAATTTTTATGACATATGCAACCGTATTGCACTTTTAACTTCAGTGTAATACTCATCATATATTGCTTTCAAATGTTTGTTGTTTATATAATCCATTGGAGTAGTATAACATCTATGTTGTACTGAAGGTATATAACTAGATTTGGTTAGTTTAAAAGAAGCAAAGTGTGTAAATATTAACTCTTGTTGTTGTCCTTCCCATACAATTTTACCATCACCTAATAGCTCATACACTTGCCATTGCCAAGGAGCACCATGTCCAATATTTTCGTCTATGTATATATTTTTGCACAATGCTGGAAATTTATCTAGATATTTTTGGTCTCCACAAGTTGTCAATTCAGGGTATTTTTTATTTAACACAGCATCTGCCCACCACCATAATGTTCTACGTCCATCTTCAGAATTCTTAAAATATACTACACCTACATTATACTTACCTTCTCCTCTATCTATGTGTAGTGGAAACATTCTGTGCCTAAATATACCTACATCTCTATCTCCAATTTCGTCGTAAATAATTTGTATATCTTTGTGAAAATATATATCACTATCGACATACATTATACTATCAAGTTCTGGTAGTAGTTTGTTGGAAAAGTATGAAGCAAGTAACCAGCAAAAATAACTATAATTAGTATTTTTTATATTTACCAATTTCTCATCCTGTACTAATAACTTTTTTATATGATATGCTTGAATATTTTCGTTATCTATTTTAGATACAATAGAATAAGAGTTATCACAAAGGCACAAATAATGAAGCTTAAAATTATTAGAAGTTTTCTCTAATGAATTATACAATGCTAAACCTTGATGTAGATAATTTATATCGGATACTGTACACAGATGTTTCATAGTACAGACTCCATTGGAAACCTTTTAATTTTTCTTTTGTAAAATGTTGCTCTATCGATCGGATGATGCTGAGTATTCAATTTATGTATTGCATCTTCCTCTCCACCCACATAATGAACATGTTTGTGTTCTATTATGACTAGATCTATATATGTTTGCTTACCTAGCATATTACCAACTTCAGTATATTCATTGTCACACCATAATGATATATAGTCTGGGTGGTAGATGTAATTAAATCTATCGTAATATTTCTTACCCATAATAGATAATGTATTATTTCTATCAGCAAGGTGTCCTTCATTGAACCATAATATCCCATCGGTATCTGGATATATGTTCGTCATTGCTTTTCTAATAATAGTATCGTAGCCCTTTTTAACTGGTACCATATCATCTGAAGCGAGTAATAATATATCGAATTCGCGACCTTCCATATCTTTATTTACTGCGTGAATTTTATTGTTGCTTTCACCAAATGAATATGTTAATTGTTTACCAAATGCTATATACGAGTCTAACTTAGCAATCATTTCTGGATTGTTCATAGTCTCATCATTAGTATCACAAGTAATAACATATTCTAATACACCATCAGCATATTCCATATACTTGTCTAGTGTAGCTATGAATTGTTCAGGTCTACCTCTTGTTGGAAATTTTACTAGTATTTTCATACGATTATCCATTCAACATATCTTCTATATCTTTATCGAATCTATAGTCTACTAAGAAAACAGACCTAAGTTTATTTGTGAAGAATGTTCTGTAACTATTGTTGTACATCTTATCCATATTCTTAGCTAATTTCCTATGGTAGAATCTTCTTGATGATTCATTCATAACCAGTTTCTCAAAATCGAGACCCCTTTTCTGAAACCTAGGTATCATTCTTATCCCAGTTCTTCTAGCCATATCATTCAATTGTTTCGATGTCATCTCATTCAAAGACAACAAGTGTATCTTTCCATCAAATCCCCCATTCAATACAACGAACATATAATTATTAGACTTATTATCTAGATTTGTATATCTACTCTGTATAATCATACCCTTCTCTAATTGAGATTGGGTTATGATCACAGAGGACTCCTTACTTCTTAGATGTTGATTATAGTAATCCAATTATACGTTTCCTAAGCTATATCCATCGACACATTTAATTGCCTCCAAATACGATTCATAGTACTCAGCTTTATCCATCTCAATCTTTGTTCTGTGTGTATCATCTTCCTTTGCACCTTCGATATCTACGATTGGAGCATAGCACCATCTAAGTTCATCTAATGTATCACCCATTGGAAATACAATAGCATCTTGAGTTTGTACCGGTGAAAGATACCAATATGACTCTCCATCATCATATCTCATATTCTTGATTGAATCTGGCATACCTCTCTCATACTCCTTGATATCATAATCCTTGTACTTCTTGTAATTTAATGGATATTCGTTTGTATAATAACCAGAACTTAAGTCCATTCTAGTTTCTCCATTAGTATCGTCATGATCAGTTAATACTGTTTCTTTGTGTGTGATTGGGGACTTGGTCCACCTATTTTCTTTTGACATATTTTCCTCTTTTGAATTTATATAAATATACTATATTTGATTATTTATTAAACTATCCACATCCGCAACATTTGGAGCAGGGATATGGAGAGTTGGAACATTATCATCTACCAACCCCGTGAATATCTCGGTCATCTTATCTAATGTAAAGTTGTCCTTAACATATTGAGTTTGCTTCCTTGATTTTTCTGTATGTTTTTTGTAATTCTTGAATACATCCTTGATAGCTCCTGATGCATATCCATAGTCAACATAAAACCATTTAGACTCTGCTGTGATGATCTGATCCCATACAACAGACTTATCTACATTCTTCAACTCTCCTGCTAAAGGTACTCCGTACTCACCTAAGAAATCTACATGACCACTCCAATTAGAAGCAATCACTGGTTTTCCAGTTATACTAAATTCTAGTAATGGTCTACCGAATCCTTCACCATGAGTAAAGCTAATCATAGATTTCACCTTATCATTATTATATAACCCATTTAGTTCCTTCTCCGATAGATCACCATGAATGACGTATATGTTTGGAATGTTGTTACCTTCAACTGAGGCACGAATCGATCTAACCTTTTCTAGTATTCCCTCTCTATCGATAACACTGAATGTTGCCGATGAAGTCTTGAGGATTAGTGCCGGTTGATTTCTTTTGTTAGTATTTTTGAATGTCTCTAGGAATGTTCTGATCATTCCACCTACATCTTTTCTATCGTGACTGAAGCCTCCATTCAACCAATGACCAACAAATAGATAACAGAAGTCTTCTTTAATGTCTGATAGATCGAACTTATCTTCTTTGGTCTTTCTAAACTTTGTGATGTCTAACCCCTCGAATAAAATGTCAACTTTAGTTTCACACTTCAGTCTTGATACGACATTCCCACCTTTATCTTTTTGGTCGTATGTTGATTGCTCGAATACATCCTTAGTGTGTTTGGAAGGAACGATCACATAATCCATTCTATTAACACCTTGTAACATTTCAGGTGAACATAATGTAGTTTCAATCCCTGCAGTGATACCAATATTGTATTTCCCGATTGGATTAAACTCGTTCGGTATAGTGACTTGTACCCAAATGTCTGGTTGGGATGTCATCTGTGATTTCGTAATTCTACTCGCAATGTCAATGTCTTGGATTGATAGAGCATCTCTACTACAATCACCCCACTTTTGATCCATCACTTGAATGTTGAATCTATCCATTGCAATTAGACTTCTTATTAAATCTCGGCTATGATCTCCATAACCACTTCTCGATGTTGCTGGGCAACTTATAACTAAATTTGGTTTCATTATATTAAATCTCCGGTTGGGTATTTTACTTTCGGTATACTAACATCTATTATTGTATGCTTACTTCTTGGTTCAAATGTATCTAGGCAAGTGCTGATTGCTAATGCAGTATCATCTGCCATATCTTTTGCAGTGAATCCATTTTCAATTGCCCAATCTCTTCCAATCGAACCACATCGTTTTCTTTCTTGATCCCCTTCATTATACCAGAATTTAAGAGCTGTTGTGATGTCATCGATTGTAGGTCTTGAATCGTAGATGTATGGAGTCATAGGAGAACCTTGTAGACTTGGGTTTGGCCATAATGGATATGTCCAAGGTCCATGTTCTTCTGTCATCATACCAGTAGAATTACTAGGTACGTCTGCTGTGAAGTCATCTGTTGTTATATACTGCATTTCAGCTGCTCCTTCAATACCTTCAACTGACTTCATAGTTCTAAATCCCATTTGATCTTGTAAACCACCTACGACTGTTGCAATGGTTGGTGTACCACTCATCATAGCTTCCATATGTGATAATCCAAATCCTTCTGCACTACTAGGATTACAAACTACATCTGCCATGTTGTACATATAATTCAATGCTTGGTGTGGTAGTTTCTGATTACTAAATATTACATTCATTGTTGGATCCAAAGCATTAACTACTGCTGGTAAATCTGTTCCATTATTATCAACTGGATCTGTATGTAGTAAAAGTGCTACCTTATCCTGCTTATCTTTTGGGAGGTTATTCTTGAATGTCTTGAATCCAGCTATAAGATCTGATATACCTTTCCTTCTGATGTTTCTACTGTTTAGGAATGCTATGAATTCATAATCCTTCCCTGCAGTGGCTTTCATTTTAAAGTTTTCATACTCAACATTCTTCTCTGTAATAGGGAAGTATTTAGTCTCATCGATTCCGTGTGGAGTATAGAATAAATCTTTACCTTCTACTCTTGGTTTTCTTTGACACACTTGATTATTGATATTGTATGTTTGTTTAGATATAGCCATCAATAAATCACATGACTCATAGAAGTTTTCGTTCCAATGTGGATAAGGTAAATCGTCCCATATGTTAATATAACCAATTGGAATGTGTTGTCTGATCTCATGCTCCATTTGATATAGCCAACCCCAAAATCTTGGATCTGTGAAGTGGATTATCATATCTGGTTTTTCGATGTTCATAACATCTCTTAGGATATCAGCATTGCCATAACCATCAACTGGATACACTTTTATGTATGCATCTTCAATTCCCAATTCCTTTCCAGCATCTTGAGATAAGTCAGCTAACTCACCTGCTTTGGGATGCTTTATTGCACCTCCAATTTGTACCCAATCGAATTTGGATAATGTACCATAAATAATTTCTTTGGACATTGTGCCTACTCCACTGTGAAGTCTAATATCATCTGATAATAGTAGGATCTTTTTCTTTTTCATATAACCTTTATTCTTTCTTTTAATGTAACTAATATTCTAATATAAATATATTTTCTAATGGATTATAACCACATTCTTGCCAATTTTCTTTGCTTGTTTTATTAAATTTACAACTTCTTTTGACTCAATTCCCTCGGGTAGAAATGCTATCATACAATCTATTCCGTGTGCCAACATTTTATTCTGATGGTGAAAGTTCTTGACGTGATATGGCTTACCGTAGAACCCTTCATTAAGTGCACTATATAGATTCTTGTTGGTATGGGATGGATTGTATTCGACATACTTACATTCTAATTCCAATGCATACTTCTTAACAAACTTTTCTGCACCATTCTTACTCCCTCCACTTACAATTATCAAATCATTTCCAAACTTTCTAGTTAATTGGAATATAGTATCCTTGATCTTTCTACCATTCGTATAAAACTTACTTCCAATTAATCCTATCTTCATCGTTTCAATCTTTGCTTAGGTGGACATAGTG
>Ga0075441_10001121_pt1 | contig 13105 bp, 7 predicted proteins | sample CoawatmetaG00DNA_FD_71582 | JGI IMG/M metagenome (GOLD analysis project Ga0075441, IMG submission 71582) | Marine microbial communities from the West Antarctic Peninsula - Coastal water metaG002-DNA | ecosystem: Environmental > Aquatic > Marine > Coastal | place: Atlantic Ocean: West Antarctic...
AAATGTTCTTCGTTCTTGCACTTTTAATTGTATAATATATAGTCATTCTTAGTGTCTTTCGTTCAAATTTTAAATAAAAAAAATGTATGTACAGATTATATAAATTATTAATCACACCACTCCTCATCCTTTTTCATAAATGATCATCCATTTTCCGTTTGATCTATCTTAGCATTGTATCATCAAGTGGTCCATCAGAAGGAGGAAACGGAAAAAATTCCAAATATTTATTTCGCAAATCTGCGATTGCTGTCAATTGTTTTTCCATCTTATTAATATCCCATTCTGTATTCGAAGCATTAATACATCGCATTAATACATCTTGCATAGTAGATGGTATTGTAGCTAACACTCCCCACACACTATCCGTCTCGTCTGGTTCACCAGAGACCGATGAAATACCATACCCTGCATTTGCTACAGGAGATAAATGATGTGTTGTTCCAATAATTTGTGAAATGACATTTCTTGGGGAATCCGGTGCGTCTCCTTCCACACAAAATCCTTCTGCATATCCACCTGGTCCACTATAAATGGAATAAGAAACATACACAGTCATACCTTGTTGCGTTACTCCGTCTTCAGTTTCTCCAGTAAGACCAGGTGTATCTACTAAACAACCTATTTCACCTGTACCAGTCTTACCTTGACTAGATGCAACAAAACCAATGGCGTGATGTATTAATGGAAACGGTGACATATGTTTACATACACTTGATAAATCTACTGGACAACGTGCCATAATATTTAAACAAGAAGCAGATTGTTTCGATAAACCAGATTGCATTAATACCATAAGATCGATGGAATCAGGATACATTGTATCCATAGCAAAGATTTGTGCAGCATTTGCCCATTGAGGATCATTTCCATTTGCCGATGGCAATAAAAGAGCAATTATAATTGAAGGCGGCATATTTCCTAGTTTGGCATCGATCACTTCATATTCTGGAGGTCTATCCCACGAACTTTCATGTGTATGTCCATGGAGATAATAGATATGTCCAGAAGATTCATCTGCATATGCTGTCCATGGTCCAGCCGTTTCACCCTCATAACCATGTTTACTTGCTCCCAAATCTTTTTTGTAGGCACTTTTTAATTCACTTTGTGTTTTTAAAAATTCCAATACTTTTTCAGGTGAATCTTCGCTATCGACTACTAAAATACAATCCGAATCACCACTTTTCCACGTTTCATCCATTGTTAAATGTTCCAAAGATAAAACATATTTAATATTTTGTCGTACATGAGTATTATGACCATCATAAGCACTGGCTCCTGTTACCTTCTCTGTCATTTGAACAAGTTTTGCAGCGTTTGTACCCGCTCCTGCAAGAATGACGTCACCTGAAGGCCAACACCCGATATCTCCTAACGGTAAATGTTTGCAATACGATCGTTCAAATTCAGCAGGTGTACCTGCTTCTACACATGAATCTTCATCATGATGATCATCTGCAAACTGATCATCGTCTCCTTCTTCACCTTCAACGGTCACATATTTCCAAGTCGACGGCCACAAATTTTGCAAGTTTGTTATACTTAACTCCAAATTCTCTGGAGTAACGGAAGATTGAGAAGAAAATGCATTATTATGTAGTACAAGACGTTCAAAACTTGTAGTTAAAAAAGCTGAATAATGTTCAGGTTGACTGGCTGCATGATATACAATTTCACAGTCTGGTCGTTTTGGTAAACTTCTTGGATGATATTTTTTTTTTCTTCGTGCATTTTTCAATGCAATTTCTGCCCATTGTGTCTCTATACTTTTTTCTGTTTCATTTGTATCAGTTTCGTTGTTTGCTTGAACATTTTGATACTTTTGTTCCAATATATTTTCTGGTGTCGTGGACCTCTTCATTGTTGGTGGTGGTCTTGAACTAGTGGAAGCGTAGTTTGATACTAGATGATTGGAGACATTTGCACCAGCATATTCTGGTGGTCTTTCCCATACAGTTTCATGTGTGGCTCCATGTAAATAATAGAAATGTGCTGAAGCAGGATCTAAATGTGCTGTCCATGGTCCTGCTTGTTCGCCTTCGTATGGATCAAAATGTTCAAACTGTTGTTGATGTACATCAACTTTTGATTCTGGTGCATCACCAAAATCTGCTGGTCTTTCCCATACAGTTTCATGTGTGGCTCCATGTAGATAGTAAAAATGTCCAGAAGCAGGATCCAAATGTGCTGTCCATGGTCCTGCTTGTTCACCTTCGTATGGTTCGTGTTGTTGATGTACTTCAACTTTTGATTCTGGTGCATCACCAAAATCTGCTGGTCTTTCCCATACAGTTTCATGTGTGGCTCCATGTAAATAGTAAAAATGTGCTGAAGCAGGATCTAAATGTGCTGTCCATGGTCCTGCTTGTTCACCTTCGTACGGATCAGATTCACCTGCACTTTTACCTTCATGATGTTGAACTACTTCATGATTAACTACTTCATGTTGAATTTCTTCTGTTTCGGTATCCGCATCCATTCCAAAACTCACTATATCATCCAAGAGAGATTGCGATTCTCCATCCATATCCATATCACCCAACTCTCCAAGTCCATCCAAAAAATTATCTTCTTCTGCTTCTTTTTCTGCTGTTGCTTCCGCTGCTGTTTCCTGTGCAGCATTATCACTGGGCATAGCAAAATCTTCCAATTCATCATTTCCGTTAAATTCACTAGGCAAAGCAAAATCTAATTCTTCCTGTTCTTTTCCTCCTGCATCTCCTGCATCGTCACCAGGCATGGCAAAATTTTCCATGTCCATGTCGAGATTTTCTTTTTCTCCTGCTGTTGGCACGATATTTTTTGTCGCACTCGCATTAACCCTAGATACTAAACTACTACCCAACATTGACCCAACGTTGTCTTTCACAACATCTTCGTGTGTTTCTAACCGAATAAATTGTGCCGTAGTAAATTTTAATTTGTTTTTTTTAATCATTTGAATTGTATATCCTTTTACTTGATCGGCTCTAGTAATAGTAGCTGGATCAATATTTAAATCGATGGGATGTATTTGTACTATTTTAGAACGTTTAGGACCTTTACTCCTCTGAAAAATGACCATATCACCAATTTCAAAAAGTCCCACGACGAAAGGTTTATCGTCTGGATGAAGCGTCGTCTCTTTCGTTTCTGCCATTCCTTTTGCAGGTTCAGGTGTTCGTGTTTCTGCCATTCCTTTTGCCGACTCACCATCATCTTCGAATTCCGGTTCCATTTGCACTGCTGCTGCGGCGGCGGCCGCTGTTTGTTCGGGTTCCAATGCTGCTGCAACATCATAATCTGCTGGTCTATGCCATGAACTTTCACCTGTAATTGAATTCAAGTAATAGAAATGTCCAGACGTTGCATCTAAATGTGCGGTCCATGGTCCTGCTGCTTCTCCATCAAATGCATACGTTTGATGAAATACATGCAAGTCTTGCACTTGTTCTTCTACTTTTGCTTCATAATTTGGTTCTTCTTCATTGCTGGTTAACCACTCATCTTTTTCTTTTTCTGATGCATTTTGAGCTGCGGTCGAAGCATCGTCTTTTACTTTTTGTGCTGCAGCCGCAGCTATTATCCTTTCCGATTCTGCTTTGTCTTGAGTCACTCTTTGATTTTCACGATCTATTTGTCGTTGTTGAATGGATTCTGACAGTTCTGCTCTTCTGATTTTGTTTGCGGCGATAACACCTTTTATTCGATGCATTTCACTGTCAACGTCGTCATATACTTCGCCTTCGGGCAATATTTTTTTTTCCCATTCGTCTCTAATTTTACAACGTAGATTCAGTCTTGAAACCAAATGAGCTGCAATTAAATGTATGGGATTTCGAGAACCGTACCAAGTATGTCTGGGTACGAAAGCTACTCGTGTTCCTGCTGCTTCTACTTGACTTTTCTTTTTTCTTCCTTTTAAAAAACTCATTCCAAAATCAATACCCAATGCAACTGTAGCTTGAAACGGTGCCCAAGCTGGACCATACAAAGAAGGATGAGTTGTTTTAGTACCGGCTGGTTGATCACTAAATGTTGGAAGAATTAACACAATGGTTGCATTGGTTTTTTTTAACCAATCATGTTCAAACCAAAAATGTTTTAACAATGCTTGACCTTCAACAGTTAATACGTCGACGACAAGTACGATAGATCTTGTTCTGGACGATGCTTTTGCTATGATTGAAGCAGCATCTTTTAATAATATAATGTCATCCACACTGCCACCACCGTTTGCCACGCGTTTCAAAATAGGTATGGTTTTGGATTTTCTGAATTTATTCGGTGTAACTATTCCACTTGCTTCATCTAATTTTAACCAATCTGTTGTTATATCATTACTGCCAGGTTGTACGTGCAACACGATCAATGATTTAGATTTAGGATCTGGTGTGTAGGTATAACCCGATTGAAACGCAGAAGCAGTCACTGCATGTTTTAGTTTGGATTTCACTCTGGCATGAGTATCTTCTTTGGAACCACCTCCTCCCATAGGAATTACGGAGAGCAAAAGGGGTTACAACAAGTTGTTTTCCAAGTTCGCAGTTGCCAGCAAGCAAGAATTGAGGCGGTGTCAATTTAGAATTATCGAATATAATACTGTCAAGTTGGTTATAATAACCAAAAAGTTGTTATTTCAAACAACAGAGTACGTCTGCATCATTTAGCAACAGAGATACATACAATCAGACATTGATCTGTCAATAAATTGACTTTTCAACTTCTAACCTTTCATTTCTCATTTTTTTGAATTTTCTTTCTTGTTTCTTCATCTTTATTTGTTCAATTTTTTCGGTAAATTCAATTCAAATATTATCTAATTTCTACCACAGTACAGCACTCAAAATAAACAAAATTCTTCAATGTCACAATCTTATTACGACATTTCAGACATATTGGCAGAAGAAGAACGAGTGCCAGTCTCCTTTTCCACCCCAGCACATGATTTGGGTTATTTGGTTGAAGGTTCACAAGATGTCGATGTTGATGTAAATACTAAAATTGATTTGCCGTATTGGTTAGCTGAAAGATTAGCTTCTAAACAATACGTAACCTTTGAAACTCCTAATTTTTATCTGGTGAAACATCGAAATGGCATTCTTGCAGATCCTTCAAATGCAGATTTAAGGCAATGCTGCACCGTATTTTATCAATTGGGAATGAGAGTAGCACCTTGGTTAGGAGCGACAAGTCAAGAACGATCAGAATTAGAGATAGATCTAGTTAAAGTATTAACACAACGATTTCATTCTATATTAGATCATTCACAAAATTCACACAACGAAGACAATACAAAATTTACTAATATACTTGATGCCACTGAATTGGATTTGTATTGGGAGGGATATGCAGCAGCTGGTGATTATGTAAAATGGAAACATAGTCGAACTCAAAAATTGGAACATTCATGGCTCATCGAATTACATGAAAGAAGAAGAAAAAGAAGGCGTTTAAAATGATTCAAATACAATGACTGTAATTGACAATAAACTATTCACTGAACATTAACATTAACAAAAAATTGAGTTTTATTTAAAGAAATGTATTTGCCTGATTTGCCAAGGTATTTGCCATCGATCGATCTGATGATTTTATTGCTTGGGTTTTTTTCGACTCTTGTTGTTGTCAGTATTGTTGCTTGTATTATTATTACCTTCGGTATTGTTATCATTGTCAATACCTTTGGTATCTATTTTATTACCTTCGGTAGTAAAAAAACGTCTTCGAACCGCTTCTCTTCTTGCATAATGATTTGCACTATTTGCTGCACATAATGCATGTGGTGCTGGCAATTCTAAAATTCGATGAGCCAAGGTACGAAGGACACGATGATTTCCGAAATGACCATTCGCTACCAGTCCTGATATACAGATGTCATCACCACGTATATCATTGACATCAAATGCAAATGTAACTTTACGTAATGCATTTGAATGGAGAAACATCATGCGACCCTTAACAATGTCTACAGCTACAGCAACTGCTTCAACTGCTTCTGTCTTCTGTGCATTCATATCATTGTTATCAATTAATTCTTTGATTTTTCTTTTCTTTCCTACTCCTCCTACTCCCGCTGCCATTGGTAAAGGAACATCTTTTTTTCTTTCTTGTTCTTGTTCTTTTTTCTCTTTTTTTTCCCATATCCATTTGGGTGTTGAATGCCATGGTTTACTTTTCAACAACGCATGATTACTATTCAGTATACTATTTGCACGATACTTTTCTTGAATGTTTGACACAGTTTGGTAAACGATACCTTTTTGCCATTTTAATTCAATACTATTTTTCCATTTAAATTTGTTTGCATTGACATGAAATCCATTTTGATAACTTTCATTGAAATTAGGATGAAATATAGTACCAGTAAAACCAATGATTTGGGACGCATCGGCCTCAATGTCAGCGTGTTGTACCATATCAGAAAGAACATAGTCGTCACTCAAAGTAAAATCATCATCCATAGTACAGACATATTTGGTTCTTGCTAAGGATGCCATCATCCATCTAGGCCAACAATACTTATTCATGGAAGAATCGATTTGCCATGTTATTCTGGAATCGGTAAACATCATACCACTATTGTTCCATAAAAAGATATCGGGTGGTACTGGTTTTTGTTTAGACAGATCGGTTAATATTCGTCGTACATTTTCTGGACGTTTGTAATTTAATAAAAGAACAGTTGTGGTTGGAATTATGGATGTGTTGGATGGTGTTGATGATGTTGAAGATGTTGAAGATGTTGATGATGTTGAAGATGACGATGTTAAAGATGTTGATGACGATGCTAAAGTTGGTGGAGAGAAACCTATTGAAGCAACACTAATAGGCAATGGTATTTGCAGTGCTACAGATTGTGCATTGTGTTCTTGTTGTAATTTCATCAGAACAGTTGCAGTTTGTGAAGCTCCATTTAAATGAATTCGTGTTGAAATCGATGTAGATCCACTGTTCTTAACAACACTAGATATAGCCGGTGTGGATGTGAGTGTAGATGTGGATGTAGATATAGATGTCGGTGTTGATGTTGTTGATGTTCCTGTTTGATTTATCAAACGTTGAATGTCATTAATAAATAATTGTACTTTGTTGTCATCTAATAAATTGTTTTCTGGTACAATGACATCAATTAAACCCAGTGCATGAAATGCAGTCGCACGTTGCAATTGTTCGGTATCTTTTCCTCTTGCACCTGTTGATATCGGTATCATAATTGTTTTAGTATTTGTCAAAATAGTTTCCATCGTTGTATTATATCCACCTTGAACAATAGCAAGTGTACAGGTTGACAATTTTTCAAGAAAATCACTGTCTTGGTTGCATTCCCATAGTATTGTTGGAAAATTAACATCAGACATGTAAGATGCATTTTTTATTTCATCCACGTATCTTTCGTCAAACTGTTTTCGCCATTCTAATAATTCATCCCAACGAATTTGATTGATACGAACTCTCCATGTAATATTTCGCATCTTTACATCTCCTTGTTTGTGTGCTATTGCACTTAATCGCAAACGAGCTAACATGATGGATTTGTAAAACAATTCAATGTTGCCACTGCCACTGCCACCAGTGGATACAAAGATTTCATTGGTAGATGTAGATTTAGTAGATTTAGTAGATTTGGTAGATGTTGATGATATTGGATTGGATTGTTGGTATGTGTACTGTCTTTCGTTGTCGACAACATATCCCGTATAAATAATTTTACTTGATAGTTCTTTGGCATAAATAAATGTACGGCCAAAAGGTATTATATTTGGATCACCATGCACAAATACATGGTCAAAATAAGTATTGATTTTGTTGAGACTCCATTTTTGATCAATTGATTTTTGTTGAACTAATAGATCACGTACAGAGCAAATAATTAGTGGTCGTTTGGGTTGTTCATAACATGCGTCAAGCAATGGTTCAATTTCAAAATGAAATCGACGTCGACCAAAAGGAAACATTTCAATTACAACGGCTGTAGGTTTCTCAGAACGAAGTAGACCGAGCAATGCATTGCGACGTCTGGCTTCAAGTTCTGTAGTGATAGGTTTTTGATGAATGTCGACTAGTTTCCATGTTTCAGATTGTGCTGCTTGTAATGTTTCAAGTTGTATGAAGGTGATGGATTTGTATTTTTTCAAACGAAGAAGAAGATCTGGAATTTCTGGTCCTCCGGACGCAATTATTACTTTAGCTGAGGGATGTGTTGATGAAAGAGACGTCGCGATCGCAGCAATTCGATGGACATGTCCAACTCCTCGACAAGATTGCACGTAGAACAGAATGCAAGAATTGGACATGCAAACGTGATAGTCTATAAGATTTAATTTAGGTTAATGTAAAGATAAATTTCTGCCCGTCTTCATATTTCTTTGTATATCTCAGGATTCATTCGCCTTCTGCTGTGGTATCTTTGGTTTATCCAGGTCAAAATATAAATCTTCAATCTCGAAAAGTGAAAGTTGAAAATAGAGAATCAAATTTCGAACAAAAAATAGCATTCAAGAATCGGCTCCAGAAGATCACATCTAACTAAGCAAGAAAAACAAGTAGGCAAGTAGGCAAGTAGGCAAGTAGGCAAGTAGGCAAGTCTGTGATAGACTTATCATAAAATTTCGGTGAGATAGTTATGTTCGATTAGTAATTTTACCGTATACATATTGTTAACAATATAACAATATGTAACATTGTTTGGATAATTTTGGATCGTTTTTTAGATTTCAGATTGTCGATTCACTTCCACACATCCGTCTAAATCTTTTACATCATGCAAAGAGTATACATTGTCGCTGCCAAGCGCACACCATTCGGTAAGTTAAAGACAGCAGTTCTTATATACTTAATTACATACTAGTCAACCATTGTACTCACATCTTATCTCTTTTCCACACCTTCTATTGAACATCGCGTAATCCTTATTTTTTCTTCCCTGTTCATCTTTACTTTCAGGTGCCTTTGGAGGATCACTCAAAAACTTCACACCTACACAATTAGCGGTTCATTCCTCGAAAGAAGCGATTGCAGCCTGTGACATCGATCCAAACATCATCGATACCGTCGCAGTAGGTAACGTACAACAAACCAGTGACGATACTATTTATTTGTCACGTCACGTTGGTATTCAATCCGGTGTACCTGTTGAAACACCGGCACTCACTGTCAATAGATTGTGTGGCTCAGGTTTTCAAGCCGTAGCGACTGTTGCACAAGACATTATGATGGGTAAAGCCTCTGTTGGTTTAGCTGCTGGTGCAGAATCTATGTCACAAGCACCCTTCGTAGTACGCGACGCTAGATGGGGATTGGCACTCGGTAAGGATCAACCAATGAAAGATAGTTTGTGGGAAGGTTTAACCGACAAAGGATGTGGTTTACCAATGGCAATTACAGCAGAAAATTTAGCAGAGAAATACGAATTGACCAAAGAAGATGCCGATACGTATGCCTTTCGTTCACAACAAACATGGAAAAAAGCACACGAATCTGGTGTTTTCAAAGATGAAATCGCACCAATTGAAATTAAAGGTAAACGTGGCAAAACATCCATGTTGGAACACGACGAACACGCACGTCCAGATGCATCCTATGAAGCAATACATAAATTGGGTGCCATCTTTAAAAAAGATGGCACTGTCTCTGCTGGTAATGCTAGTGGTATCAGTGATGGTGCTGCATCTTTAATCTTAGCTGGTGAAGATGCTGTCAAAAAATATAATTTAAAACCATTAGCAAGATTAGTGGATTGGGAATCAGCTGGTGTTGATCCAACCATTATGGGTATTGGTCCAGTACCAGCAATACAAGCCATTTTAAAAAACAACAATTTAACAATTGACGATATTGATCAAATTGAAATTAATGAAGCTTTTGCCGTACAATTGTTATCCTGTGAAAAAGAATTAGGTATTGATCGTAATAAATTAAATATAAACGGTGGCGCTATTGCAATGGGACATCCAACGGGTGCATCCGGTGCCAGAATTACAGGACACTTGGTACATGAAATGAATAGAAACAAAGAGTTGAAATATACGATTGGTAGTGCTTGTATTGGTGGTGGACAAGGAATTGCTTTGTTGTTAGAAAATTGTAATTAGTGAAGAAAGCTAAAGGAGAGATCGACCATTTTTTTGAAGGTACAGATTAATAAAAAATAAAAAAAATTCCTATTTATTTGATAACCCACATGTACCCGGGTATGATGTTTTTCGTTGTAAACCTTGAACCTTGAACTATTATAATTAATGTTACACGTAAAAATTAACATGTGTAAGTTAACTGGAAAAAAGTTAAAAAAGTTCATTTTAAATCATTATTTTTATATTGCTCCGTTTAACATTAAATAAATACTACCTCAAGGTGTACTCACTACCTCCAAGGTACACACTTACCTACCATTATTATTCATACTTTGAACCAAACCTTTTTCAGTCATTAAATTCTCATGTCGATACACTATTCTTATATTTGGTACATTGGTCAAATGAATATTATTACTGGAAGGACCTTTTTTATTATAATTTTCACCTAAATAATGTACTTTAAATGGATGTTCAAAACCACTTTGAAGAACACTGTTTCGAGCCAACTCACACAAATCGCAAGAGGTCAAGCCATACACTTGCAACGCTACACTGTATTCTTCCAACAAGGCATCTTTTGTATGATGCAGCTGGAGAGGATCGTCGGTCGAGAGTGATAAATTTAATCCACGTTGAAAATAAATTGGAAAAGGATTTTTATCATACGATAAAAATAAACGATTGTTACTTAAAGGTGACATAGCAACACCAATTTGTTTCAAGTAATATAAATATTGCAAGGTTGGATTTTTTCTTAAATTAACACCATGATTTATATGATGGCATAGCATAAATGTGGATCCTATTTATATCAGACAGAGAGAGAGAGAAGATGAGACAATATATTGAAATATATATGAGCAGGAAAAAAGAAGAAAAAAGAGAAAGAAAAAAAAGAGAAAGAAAAAAAATAGAAAAAAATAAACATGTCAGTGAAAAAAATGAAAAAGCATTCACCCGCGCGGGTATAAAACCAGAAAGAAAATCAAAAAAAAACAACCAAAATATAAGAAGCCTTTCTTTTCTTCTTTCTCTTTTCCTTTTTTTACCTAAATGTGATACAGCACCAGCTTCACCAGCATGTGGTCTAAATGCAAATGTATTCATTCCTCTACTACTTCTAAATTGATTTAATGCTTTTAAATTAACCCAAATATAATACATCCAATAAGAATAAGGTGGATTATTAGGACCATTCCATTCCGATGGTTTTAATTTCGTTTCCGATTGTCTAGGTTCGGCTTTGCTTTCGTCGTCCACGCAATCGAAAGCGATTAAACTTTTTAAATACCAATGTAATTTTAAATCGGAGGCTGGATTTTTAGTTACATTAAACAAAGGCAAAAATATATTGTCTAACATGTCTTGAAAATTATTCACCAATCCAATTTTTTTATAGATACCATATAATCTTGGTATTTGTACCATCCATCGAATATGTTTGGATGTGACACGATTGTCATAGGTCCAAGCTCCTAAATTGCTCCATTCAGCTTCCGACCGGCCATAGATTGAAATTCTGGGTTCCATTAATTGATATTTACTTTTTTCAACGTCACTAAAGACTTCTTTCGTGATATCCGCTAAATATCTCCCTTTCATTAAATTATTGTATTTTAAAAATATTTCACGTAATCTGGATTGGCCACATGGATTGTATTTTAAATTAAAACGATCAAACCGATGAAACGTATCGTAATGCGCATGCATGTCCAACGTATCGATCGACAAGTCATACGCCGTTAAATTTAAGGAACAAAACACTTCACTCAAGGTTAAAAAAGAGCCATCTCTTTGTATACCTGTAAAAAAACACATTTTTTATATGCCAATTCCAATGAAAAAAAATATTATTTGTTGTAAAAAAAAGAGGATTAAATTGATACGTTAGAAAATGAACTTGTTTGGGTGTTATAGATAGAGGAGATACGTGGCAAAGACAATGCAACAGGTTTGAAGAAGAAATAAGAGAAATTGAAACTACATCTATTCGTCGCCTCCATTCGCTTCTCTCTCCGCTTGTAAATATCCTCTTACATATTTCATCTGGACTAAACCTTAATTTGTGTTTTATAAATCTTAATAAATGTTTCGCATTCATACATGCCGAATGATGTATATGGGTATCTACTTTTCGAACATTGTAAAAATCACGGTGAGCTATAATGGCAGATTCTTCTCGTTCGGCATCGCGGTTCAATTGAACATGTGTTTTAAATTTAATTTCTAATAATTTTAATCGTGTATAAGAAAAAGAACGAACCGGACCATCGTTACAGATTGATAAAAGTTCATCCTGTAAAAATATAAATTTGACGTTAAACGAAAAAAGTAAAAGTAGATTATAAAACAGTAATAGAGTGTGTAAAAGAGGTCAAAAATATTTATTGGGTCAAAAAAGACTTGTTTGGGTGTTTTAGATAGAGGAGAACGAGGCAATGACAATGAAACAAGTTTGAAGGAGGTGGGAGGAATAGAAATGTCAACTACAGTGTTTTTATTACGCGATGCTCGCTCCTTCGCTTTGTATACTTACCAAATCGTTGTAAAATTCGTCGACCGAAATATGAGGACGATCTAATGGTATTAATGATAAATTGGAAAACGTTTCAAACACACCATTGTTGCATTGAAAAGTAATGTTGGACAAGTCGTGTGGTACGTTGTAATCCAAGGCACGGTAATACGGATTGTAAGGTACATCCATTCTTCTTCTTAAACGTTGCCGGGCACCAGTAGACGTAGTAGAAGTAGTACTCGAAGTACTTGTGTTAGAAGTTTGAGACAGTAAAGTTTTAGCGGTAAAGGAGGATGACAATAAGGATGGTGTTGCTGTTGCTGTAGAAGATTGTGTGGTGTTGGTGTTGGTTGATTGTGCAGTGACAGATGGTGTCAATGGTGTGACAGAGGGTGCAAAGAGTGATGCATTGGATTGAATGTCATAATATCCAAGCTAGATCGAGTACGATAAACTGCATTGTCATATAATTACTGCCAGTGAGATAGGTATTACAAGTACAGTAAAACATAGACAACAAAAACAG
>Ga0075441_10001125_pt1 | contig 13088 bp, 11 predicted proteins | sample CoawatmetaG00DNA_FD_71582 | JGI IMG/M metagenome (GOLD analysis project Ga0075441, IMG submission 71582) | Marine microbial communities from the West Antarctic Peninsula - Coastal water metaG002-DNA | ecosystem: Environmental > Aquatic > Marine > Coastal | place: Atlantic Ocean: West Antarctic...
TTAGCAGTGTTTATTTATGGTGATACAATTTAAATAGGGTTGGGCTTTAGTTAGATTAGATTAAATTAGATCACATTTTTTATGAGTTCAATTAACAAGTGTTATGAAAGTAATGCATCACAGCAATTAGGGCCTAGTTGATGTCTTGTGAAACACACGTTTTAGACTGAAACTATAAATGCAATGTTGCGATAGGTTCAATGAAATTTGGTTGAACACTTTATATATTAAATTTAGTCTGGTCAAATTTAAATACCATTAAGTATTAAAATAGTGTTTTTACAGGGCTCAGTGAAAGGTTTTGCTTTGAAGACAACGTGGTTATTTCACAACTTCATCAGTTCAGATGTTTATTCATTATTAAAACACAGGCGTCAAGTTCGCCTAACTATGAAGATTCGGTGAATTGTTCATGTCATAAGCAAATTGCTCTTGGCGTGCACCGAGTGAACTGGTAACTTGGCTTTTAATCTATGGGTAAATGAGAATGTCCACAGCTTTATGACCGACTACCAAGCCAAATCCATTAACCATGCTTTGCTGTTACTGCTTTTGCTGGTGGTGTCGGTTAGCAGTGTTGCTGGCCAGCCAAGTCAATGTCAAAAACCAATGCATTCTGATCATATCATTTATGATTGTTACGGTGATTGGGCTGTGCGTCATGTGTTTGAACGTGGGGTGCTTAAACACAAGTATTCTGATGCCACCACCATTATGGATGTGGGCTGGTTTGGTTCTATTGAATTTCAAATTAACCGCCGCCAAGATGGCTCCATCTATTACATTATACCCAGCCAAATTGATCGTTTAGAAATGACCATCGGTAGTCAAACCTTTGTGGCTGAACAAGGCCCTAGTGCGGTATTTTATGGGCCTGTAACGGGGCCTATGTTGCTGGCTATTGCTGAGGCTAAGTTACCAATAAAGCTATTGATTTATAGTGAGGGCAAGACTGTAGAAGCCGCTTTTTCTGCAACTGGATCAAGCGCTGCATTGCGCTGGATCGGTGCCATAGACTAATAACAAGGAGAGGGTTATGAGCAAAAATGGCAGTATAGTGATTGTTGAGGATGACGATGATCAACGATCCAATTATGAAAATTTGCTCAGCCGTCGTTTATACACAGTACACGCGTTTGCGACCAAGGCTGAAGCGCTTGATCATTTGAGTCGACATCGACCCGATCTCCTTATTTTAGATATTATTTTAGGCAGTGACTATGATGGTGGGTTTGAGCTCTACAGCGAAGCTGTGGGTTACCATGAAGGGCTGCCCGTATTGTTTTTAACTGACCGCGATGGTGAGTTTGATAAAGTTTGGGGTCTAAAAATGGGCGCATGGGACTACCAATCTAAGCCCATCAGTATGGAGTTTTTAGCGGCCAAGGTGGCTACCCTGATGATGCTAGCCAACAATCAATCGCGGCCCACCGATGATGCTAACACCGAGGTGCGGCGGGGCGACTTGGTGCTCAATACCTTGTCGAGAAGTGTTGCTTTTGCAGGTCAATCTGTATTGAATCTTACGGTGACAGAGTTCAACATGCTGCATGCCTTGGTGCTGCGCCCAGGGAATGTGATTACCTATGAACGTTTTGCTCAGGTCACCCACTCTAGCGTGGTTGAAAAGAACACCATCAGTGCGCACATCAAAAATCTTAAGAAAAAAATAAAAAGGGCAGCGCCAGATTTCAATGCTATCGATTCTGAATATGGGCTTGGATACCGGTGGAAGGTCTAATAAGTGACTCAATTAGTGAGGCGTAAACGTGGGTTTAATCTATCCTTTCAAGTGCTTAGCTTGCTGGTGGTACTGGCGGCTGTGCCTTGGCTTGGCTATCAGTTTATTAGTGAGGCTAAGCAGTTCTTAGACTCAGGTCAATTAATCTCTCAAGAGCAGTTTGGCCGCTCTGTGGCCAATACTTTTTACAATAAGAAGCAAAGCCTCAGCTTGTCTTTAGCCGCAGGGGCTCCTCTGCCTAAAACCTACTTAGCCACCCCTATAACCGTGGACGGTGCCAAACAAGATTGGCAAGATCAAAGCTACAGAAGGGCGTCTTTCCCCCAACTTAAAGCCTATGATGGCTTGGGCTTTTCCATTGCAGTAGGCGAACGCAATAACAGCCTTTATGGGCTCATTGAGGTACGAGATAAAGACCCTGATTATGAAACTGGAACCCTGTCTGGTTTTAATGCAAGGGATCATGTGAGGTTGGAATGGCTTAATCAGCATAACGTCATTGAACGCGTGGTATTAGTGCCTCAGCAAGGTGGGTTTGTGGCTCTGTTTAGAGTGGGAGCTAACTGGCGGCGCGACACCATGGATCCTTTTAAAACGGCTCCTATTGAAGCGTTAATGATGCCCACCTTTGACGGCTATAGGGTGGAGATAAAGATTAACAAAACACACCTTAACAAAAAGCAGGAGCTGCGTTTTTCGGTTTACGATGGTACCACCCAGAGTGGCATTTCTTCCATGGGTTCATCGCCGGGATTCCATGCCCTTAACACCAGTTCGTCAGCGGCTAATCAATTGCTTGAACGCTTGGCTAAATCGGTGAGTTACATTGCCTTATACGACGTTAATTTTCAGCTAAGAGCGCAAACACAGGCCAAGTCTCGCGAGGTGGCCCAGCCAAGCCACTCCACGCTATGGCAAACTATAGTGGGCCTGATAGAGGAGGCCATGACCTTAGTGCTGCGCTTAAGCATGGGCATTGAGGGGGACGAACTGGAAACTCAAGAAGAGTTGCTGATGGCGGCTCAGTTAGGTCAATTAGCCCAAGCCCGTTGGTCTTCTCTGGGAGGCGGTGGGTATTTAGCCACTGCAGCCCCCGTGTTAGCCGATGATGGCTCGGTCATCGGCATTGTATTGGTGAAGCAATCCACTGATCAAATATTAAAATTACAGCTTAAGTCTTTGCAGAATATTGTGTTATTTAGTGTGGCGGGCATTCTAATTATTTTCTCCATTGTGTTCTTCTTATTTTGGCGTTTGGCCTACCGGGTGCGTAAATTGCGCATAGAAACAGCCAACATGGTGAATCATGAAGGGCGCCTGGTGGCGAGTAAAATTGTGGGTCAGGTAGATCGAGAAGACTCGATCGGTGATTTAGCGCGCAGCTTCTCTGATGTGGTGTCTAAACTGCACGAACAGCAATCCTTCATGTCTACCATGCCACGCACCCTAAGCCACGAGATTAAAAATCCGCTCAATGCCATTTCCACCTCACTTGAGAATATCTCCGATTACCCCCTTGATGATGAAATTAAAGGCTACATTGATATTGCCAAACGTGGTCTGCACAAAATAGAGTCAATTTTGTCTAAGTTGTCGTCTGCTGCCAACCTTGAACATGCGTTAACTAATGACGAATTAGAACCACTGGATGTGAATCACTTTCTTACCCTGTACTGCCAGCATCAGCACCAAATGGCGGGCGAAGATGTTGCTATTGAGTACCTAGGCACCAAGAAACCGGCAACCGTGCAGGCGGTAGATTACCGCTTGGAACAGGCGCTGGATAAGCTGCTAGATAATGCCAAAGACTTTCATCAGCCAGGCACCCCTATTATTGTGCGTTTGAGGGCTGATGAATTTTACTGGGTGATCGACGTTGAAAATCAAGGTGACGCCATTAACTTGGATAAAGCCGACCAACTCTTCCAGTCTATGGTGACCTCCCGTACTCAAGCGTCAGCGGGTGGCGCCGGACATTTTGGTTTAGGGCTATACGTAGTGCAAATTATTGCTCAATTTCACCAAGGTGCCGCTCAAGTTACTAATCTGGCCGATGGCTCTGGTGTTTGCTTTTCCATAAGGCTGCCGGCAAGCCTTGTATAGAGGAGCATGTGCATCTTCATTATTTCTTCAGACTTCTTCCATACATCTTCAGTAAGTCTTCCATAATTCCCCATTGTTAAGTTGTTTAATGGTTGTCATACCAATAACAAGGAACACAGTCATGGCGCTTAACTTACTTCAACCTTGCAGTGATCAACCCATCAGTTCGGTAGAGTACCTGCAAGTCGAATTGCTCATGTTATACGGCGACAGCTGTGACATCGGGGAAGGCAAACACTACACCAGCCTAAGCCGGCGTGGTCTTAAACGACTGATGAAAGACATGCGGCATGTGCAACAGCACCTTAAAGCACTGAGCAGTACCTACCTGATCGATGCCGATGGTGAAACCTTGGTTACCGTTGGCCACAAGTATGACCATCTGCCCACAACCCGAGGAGTCTCACGTGCAAGCTATTGAGGTGTTTAACAGCCGTTGTATTGATTACCAAGGGCAGGACATGGCTCAAGAATCAACAGCTTCTGAGGTGTACCTGTTAAGTCACAAGGTGGTTTATAAAGCGGTTAACTGCATGTTCCCTGAGCAACCGCCAAGCGTTAACATGCTAGGGATTATCATCAAAGACGTATGCCAAGGCGAGTCATCTTATACCCAGGTGTTTGAGCAAATAGCCGTGCGTTATGTCAAGCTAGTGGGCGACGCGGGCATATCCTCGCAGGTGATTTTTTACTACGTGAGTAACGCAATTATTTCACTACTGGTGTTAAGCCGAAAGAACAGTCAATTATCAGCCGACATCCTCATCAAAATGATGCAGCGTTTCAACTTTAGGGATACTGCTTTAAGAGCGGGCATAGAAGTGATTGCAGAAGAAGTGCTGCGGCGCTGCTCTTTAGTGGGTAATGACGCCACTAGTCATAGGTAGTACCCTTGAAGCCTAACAATGCAGCGCACTTTATGCTTAGGGGAATACATGGGGCAATACTTAGGGGAATACATGGGGCAATACTTAGGGGAATACATGGGGCAATAATTAGGGGAATAATAGCGGCTTACACCCCTGTGTGTGGGCGTCATGGGTACACGAGTTCAGCGGTGCTTGTATTGCCCCGTATCCAAAAAGGCGAGGTTGATGTCTCCAAAACGCTTACCAATCCCTTTAAAGTGAGGCCCATAGCCGCTATATCCTGAAAAAGATACGCAGGGCTGGCTCTCAACCACCCAGCCTCCCTAAAATGCTTCAGCCAAGCCAAATAGCTAAGCGTATTTTGTCCTTATTAATTTGTTTTATTGTGCGGGTGCTAACTAGGTTTTGATAAACCATAAATAGCATGGTCTAGGATACGACCATTAATGTTTTCACTGTTGGTAATAATACCTTCTAGTTTCATCCCTAAACGCTCAGCACCAATTCCAAATTACCTTTTATTTTCACTGTAAACATAGATTTTCCTTTAACCATAATAATTATTAACGAGCTGATTTATTATTTTTTATTATAAAATTACTGGCTCACAAGGTATTAAAAGTATAGTCGTTTTTCTATGGATTACTCGGTCAGTTACAAAAAATAAGCGGTTTGCGCTGCTTATTTATAAAACAGAGCTATGCTGTATGAGTAACTGGAGTATAGGTGCGCAGTATGATCAGTACGGGCCGTAAAACTGTTAATTACGCTTATTGTTAGAATGAACAGGCTGGTGTATTTTGTTTTAAAAAAACAAATGAATCGCTAAAAGCCAAAGTGTAGAGCGGGTGTGGTGAAATGGTGTTCTGGCAGGGCGTACGTATACGTTTTGGTGGCCAAGCACTAGTCATCAAAAAGGGTGCGGGCAGCAACAGTGCCATCAGATGCCCTTGTTGTGGGTTGGCCTAAAGGTGCTTAGGTAGGTGAGTAGTGTCGCTGTGTGATATTCGTTTTCGCTTATTTCTGACTGGTCAGTCAGGTAGATATGGAAAAGGAAGTGCATATAAGTCGAATATATCCTATTTTTTGTCGTTTTGTGTTTAAAAGCGACACAAGGTGTCGATATATCCTTCTACCCTATAGTCCAATTATTTTACTTTTTCAGCACTAGATAACGTTCTCATTTAGGTGAGGATGCTTTAACATTCTGCAAACCAGCCACTGTGGCTACAACAACAATAGCGGAGGCACACATGGGCCAATATAACGCCCTAAACATCGCTTGGAACGCACTCCGAGGCCATAAACATTGGCAGCGGGCATGGCGTGACCCAGAGCCAAAATCTAACTACGATGTGATTATTATTGGTGGCGGTGGTCATGGTCTAGCTACGGCTTACTACTTAGCCAAAAACCATGGTATCACCAACGTGGCTATCCTTGAAAAAGGCTGGATTGGTGGTGGTAATGTGGGCCGTAATACTACTATTGTTCGCTCTAACTACTTGTTAGATGGCAACTCGCCATTCTACGAGCATGGCATGAACTTGTGGCGCGATATGGCCCAAGACTTAAACTACAACGTTATGTTCTCGCCCCGCGGTGTGATGAACATTGCCCACAGTAAGTCCCAATACGACACCTTTGCTCGTCGGGCGAACACCATGCGCTTCAACGGTATTCAAGCCGAACTATTGAGCCGTGAGGAAGTGCTAGCGCGCGAACCTATTATCGATGGCAGTGCGGATACTCGGTTCCCAGTATGGGGTGGTATTTTACAGCCAGATGCGGGTAATGCCCGTCACGACGCCGTGGCTTGGGGTTATGCGCGAGCTGCTGATCAGTTGGGCGTGGACATTATTCAAAACTGTGAAGTCATCGACTTCATAAAGCAGGGTGAACGAATTATTGGTGTTAAAACCAACCGTGGCGACATTCATGCAGAAAAAGTGGGCATGGCAGTAGCGGGTAGCTCTAGCCGCTTGGCTAACAAGCTAGATTTACGCTTACCCATTGAAAGTCATGTGTTGCAAGCCTTCGTGACCGAGCCATACAAACCATTAATTAATGGTGTGGTCACCTTTGGTGCGGGCCACTTTTATGTGTCTCAGTCAGACAAAGGGGGCGTGGTGTTTGGTGGCGATATTGATGGCTACAATACCTATGCTCAACGGGGCAACCTGCCAGTGTTTGAAGATGTGATTGCCGGTGGTTTAACCATGATGCCATGTTTGTCGCGCCTTAAGTTACTGCGTAATTGGGGGGGTGTTATGGACATGTCGATGGACGGTTCCCCCATAATCGATGTGGGCCCTATCGATGGTTTATACCTCAATACGGGCTGGTGTTACGGTGGCTTTAAGGCCACACCTGCCTCGGGTTATTGTTTTGCGCACACCATTGCCAACGACGAAGCCCATGAACTTAACAAAGCTTATACCCTAGATCGTTTTGCCAAAGGCTACGCGATTGACGAAAAGGGTATGGGTCCATATCCGAAGGCGCACTAATTATGATACGAATTAATTGCCCCTATTGTGGTGAACGTGAACACAGCGAATTTACCTATGGTGAAGACGCCACGCGCATCACTCCAGACAACGACGCTCCGATGGAAGAGTGGAACAAATTTGTGTACCAGCGTGATAATCCTGCTGGAGAGCACATTGAATACTGGCATCATGCGTTTGGTTGCAGAGCTTGGTTAAAGGTTCAGCGCAACACTTTAACGCACGACATTTCTTGGGTGGGTTTACCCCATGAGAATCCGGAGGCTGCATCATGAGCGGATTTAGACATGGCTCAGGCCGTTTAGGCAATACTCAACTTAACTTCACCTTTGATGGTAAGCCTATGCTTGCGTTCGCTGGCGACACTGTGGCTTCGGCCCTGTTGGCCAACGGTGTAGAAGTGGTAGGTCGCAGTTTTAAATATCACCGCCCACGGGGTGTCACTTCAAGTGGCCCAGAAGAAACTGGGGCTTTGGTCACCATTGGCGCTGGTGGCAAAGCTGAGCCTAATGCTAGGGCTACCATGGAACCGGTTACTCAGGGCTTGCAGGTGTTTTCACAAAACTGCTTTCCATCGCCAAAGTTCGACTTAATGTCGATCAACGGTTTGGCGGGTGCCATTTTACCTGGCTCATTGTTTTCGGCGGGTTTCTATTACAAAACCTTTATGTGGCCAGCCGCCCTTTGGTACAAGTTTTATGAGCCGGCTATCCGCTCTGCTGCAGGCATGGGGGTGCCGCCTAAGGTGGCCGATCCAGATATCTACGACCGCATTGCCAGTTTCTGCGACGTGGCCGTGGTCGGTGGTGGTGCAGCAGGTTTGACGGCAGCTTTAAGTGCCTCTCAAAGTGGTTTGCGGGTAGTGTTATTTGATGAGCATAACCAGCTTGGTGGGCAACTGCTAAACGAAACTAATAGTGAGGCCAATGCGGATCTCGAGCAATGGCGTGTCGATACTATTGCTGCGTTAGAAGCGGCTTCGAACGTTAAGGTATTAACCCGCACTGTGTGCTGGGGTCGCTTTGATGGCAACATGTTAGCTGCGCATCAAAGTGTAGATGGCAAGGTACGTCAAAACTATCACAAGGTACAGGCCAAGAAAATTATCATCGCTGCCGGTGCCATTGAGCGTCCATTAGTGTTTGGTAACAACGACAAACCCAACGTCATGTTGGCGTCTGGTGCACGGCGTATGTTGAACCACTACGGTACCGCAACAGGTAAAGTGTTAGCCGTATTTACTAACAACGACAGTGCTTACCAAACAGCGTTTGATTACGCCGATGCCGGTATTAAGGTGTCTGCTTTGGTCGACAGTCGTCAGTACCCAAGCCAAGCTTTGGTAGATGCGTGTAAAGCGCGTGGGATTACCTTGCACACCCAAGCCGTAGTGACCGAAGCTAAAGGTTGGCAGGCCGTGCGTGGCATCGAAATTGCAGACCTAGCAGCCAATGGTCAAAGTGTCAGTCATCGACGTCGTGTTGCTTGCGATGTTTTGGCCCACTCGGGGGGTTGGACGCCCCAAGTACAGATGGCTTCACACGGTGGCAAGCCACCTGTTTATGACAAAAAAATCGCTGCTTTTGTGGTCGGCGACCAAGCTCCAGATACCTATTCTGTGGGCGCAGCTGAAGGCGAAAATGGTTTGCTAGTCACTGTGACTCAGGCCTTAGACGCGGCTCAAGCAGCATGTGCTGAATTGGGTGGCAAAGCGGGTTCTGTCACCCATCCACCACAAGATCGCGATGGCGCCACTAACATTGTGCCCCTTTGGAGCGTGCCTGCTAAAGGTAAGCAACTGGTAGATATTCAGCACGACGTCACGGCTGCAGATGTGGTTCAGTCCCACCGTGAAGGATTTATCTCGGTAGAGCACCTTAAGCGCTACACCACCCTAGGTATGGCTAACGATCAGGGTCGTACGTCTAACGTTAATGCCTTGGCGATTATGGCCGAATGTCGTGGTTTGAGCATCGCCGAAACCGGTACTACGCGCTTTAGAGCACCTATTGCGCCCGTGTCTATGGGTGGTTTTGCTGGCCGCGAAATTGGTAAGTACTTTAAGCCTGTGCGGCGCACTCCCATGCAAGAATGGCATGAGCAAGCGGGGGCTGTATTTGTGCAAGCAGGGATGTACATGCGGCCGCAGTATTACCCCCAAGCGGGTGAAACAATAGACGATGCCTACGAGCGTGAAACCGCCCATGTGCGCAACAAAGTGGGTATTTGTGATGTCACCTCTTTAGGTAAAATTGAGATTGTGGGGCCTGATGCTGCCGAGTTTCTTGATCGTGTTTACATCAATATGTTCAGCACCCTTAAAGTAGGCAAGGCCCGTTATGGCGTTATGCTGCGCGAAGACGGCATTGTTTATGATGATGGTACCACCTCAAGGTTTGCTGAAGACCGTTTCTTTATGACCACCACCACCGCCAAAGCGGGCCCAGTAATGGCCTACTTAGAGCGGTGCTTAGAAATTGATTGGCCCGAACTCAAAGTGCGCGTTAGCTCAGTGAGCGAACGTTGGGGTGCCATGGCTGTGGCAGGGCCTGATGCCCGCGCTACATTAATGGCAGCTTTCCCCTCGGTTGATTTCACTAATGAAGCCTTTCCATTTATGGGTGTGGTGCATGCTGAGCACAAGGGTGCTAAGTTGATTTTCTTGCGCATTAGTTTTTCCGGTGAAATGGCTTTCGAAGTCTATGCAGACTCTGAACATGCAACCGACATTTGGCAAACCATCATGGATGCAGGTGAGGTGCATGATATTGTGCCTTACGGTCTGGAAACTTTGGGTGCCTTGCGCATTGAAAAAGGCCACGTCACAGGTGCAGAACTCGATGGTCGTGCGACCTTGGGTGACGTACACATGGATGGTATGGCGTCTAAGAAGAAGTGGTTTGTGGGTAAAAACTTGAAAGACCGCGAAGGTCTAGTGCACCCAGACCGTCCACAATTGGTGGGTTTAAAGTCGGTAGATCCGCGTACGCCTATCGCTACGGGTTCTATTCTGGTGACTGATGCCAATGCTAGTGCTGGGGCAGATAAGCAAGGGTGGGTTAGTTCCATGACTTACAGCCCAGAGCTTGGCAACTTTATTGCACTGGGCTTTTTGCGTGGTGGTAAAGACCGTATTGGCGAGCGCATTTATGCCGCTTACCCAGTTAAAGGTAAAACTGTTGAAGTAGAAGTGGTAAGTAACCACTTTGTTGATCCAACTAACGAAAGGGTGAAAGGCTAATGGCTAACGCACTAAATGGGCATTTTGAAATGCCACAAACTTTCGCCGCAGTGAGCATCGATGTGACTGCCAGCAATATGTGGCAATTGGAAGGCTGCGAAAACGTAGACACTCAAGTGGCTACTATGACCGGTATGACGGTGCCAACGCAGGGTCTAGTCACCGTGCAAGGCGATGAACGTTTGGTATGGATAGGGCGCGATCGCTATCTGTTAACAACCCAGCGTACTGACCTAGCTGACCACGAAGGTGTCTACGCAACGGATCAAACTTACGGTAAAACTCAGTTACTCATTACCGGTGAAGATGCCCGGGCCTTATTAGCTCGCGGTTTACCTTTGGATATTGATGAGGGGCAGTTTGCCATTGGCGAAGTTCAACACAGCCACATTAACCATATTGGCGTGAGTGTGATTCGCAACGCTAACGTTAGTGGCCAACCGCAGTTTGAAGTGTGGGTAATGCGTGGGTTTGCCAAGTCCCTTACGGAATTTTTGGTGCACTCGGCAGCCACCTTACGTTAAGCCGTGAGTAGTGAACAAAGCCGGTAATCATTTTGCTTACTGGCTTTCAATACTTAAAATCGGCCCTATTATTCACCCGTGTGTACGCGCATACTGTGCACCGATTAGATTAATATTTTTTTTTAGGAAACACTATGCCAGGCTTATTACCCCATGTAGACCCCGATGGATTGTTAGAATACTCGGTGGTTTACACCGACCGTGCGCTCAACCACATGTCTCAGTCTTTTCAAGGTGACATGCGTTATATCGCCAGCACCCTTAAAAGTGTTTACGCGGCTGACCAAGTGGCTATAGTGCCAGGTTCGGGTACTTTTGGTATGGAAGCGGTGGCGCGTCAGTTTGCTACCGGTCAAAAAACCTTGGTCATCCGTAATGGTTTCTTTAGTTACCGTTGGACTCAAATTTTAGAAATGGGCAGTATTTGTTCTAGCTCCACGGTGCTCAAAGCACGCCAAGCAAAAACTGGTGATCAAGAAGCCTTTGCACCAGCGCCCATTGAAGAAGTATTAGCAACGATTGCTAGTGAAAAACCAGCCGTCGTGTTTGCCCCCCATGTCGAAACTTCGGCAGGTATTATTTTACCCAACGATTATATTAAAGAGGTAACTGATGCAGTGCATGCTGTGGGTGGTATCTTTGTATTAGATTGTATCGCTTCAGGTTGTTTGTGGGTAGACATGAAAGCCATGGGTGTAGACGTGTTAATTAGCGCGCCGCAGAAGGGCTGGAGTGGTTCACCTTGTTGTGGTTTGGTGATGATGAGTGAGCAGGGTGTGGTGGCGCTTGAAGCGTCTACCAGCACTAGCTTTGCTTGCGACCTTAAAAAATGGCGTGACATCATGGCCGCCTACGAAAATGGTGGCCATGCCTACCATGCGACTCTGCCTACAGATGCCATTGCTGCGTTTGCTGCAGTCATGCGTGAGACTGAAGCCTATGGGTTTGATAAGGTGAAGTCTGAGCAGCAAGAATTAGGCGACGCAGTGCGGGCCTTATTGGCCTCTAAAGGCATTAAAAGTGTGGCTGCTGAAGGCTTTGGTGCACCTGGCGTAGTGGTGAGCTACACCGAAGACACCGCCATTCAGAATGGTAGTAAGTTTGCTGCTTTAGGCATGCAAATTGCTGCGGGTGTGCCTTTAGTGTGTGACGAACCTGAAGGCTTCCGTACCTTTCGCTTAGGTTTGTTTGGGCTTGATAAGTTGCATAACGTGGAGCGTTGCGTGGCTACCTTGGATGAGGCTTTGAGCCAAGTTATTTAAGGTTATATCGCCAAGTCATACCCCAAAAGCCCGCCATGCGGGCTTTTTTAATGCCGGTAACTAAAGTATGCCTAAATCTAAACTGGCGGTCATATATTGGCCCATGTCGAAACAGTGTTGCGTAAACTCCGGCTGCCATTGCCCCTTGCAAACCAACACCGGCTGCGCCAAATTCCAACGTAAACCAGAACAAATAGACGCCACGGCCCGCTGCGTTCCTGTGCCATCTAAACCTGCACGAATAACTAAGGCGTAGGGCAAGCCCTGCTTCAACTCGAGTACTGGATAGTACACCCGATCGAACCAGTCTTTAGTAGCGCCCGCCATATAACCCAGGTTTTCCGTGGTCAGTATAATTACTGCATCAGCCTGCAATAATTGCTCGGGCTGACACTCCAATGGCGCCACAATCGACAGGCACACCTGGTCTGCCTGTGCCGCGTGACTGCCGGCCACAAAGGCGCTAACCATGCTCTGGGTGTTGGTCGATGGCTGGTGGGCCACAAGTAGTAATTTTTTGTGCATGGCAACAGTGTAGCAGACCTCGATATAGGTATCTGCTAGACTTAAAGGCAATAGTTAACAATCTGGGTTTTTGATCATGACACAATTTATAGTGACTTATTTGGGTGGCAACCAACCGGCAACGGCAGACGAGGGCCGTGCCCATTTTGCTAAATACATGCAGTGGATTAATGCTTTGGGTGAGGCCGTTATAAGCGCTATGAACCCACTCAAAGATACCCATCACATCGCCCCAGATGGCACTGTTTCCAGTACCATAGGCACTGGCATGTCAGGCTTCACTATTATCGAAGCCGCTTCTATTGAAGCAGCT
>Ga0075441_10001127_pt1 | contig 13072 bp, 9 predicted proteins | sample CoawatmetaG00DNA_FD_71582 | JGI IMG/M metagenome (GOLD analysis project Ga0075441, IMG submission 71582) | Marine microbial communities from the West Antarctic Peninsula - Coastal water metaG002-DNA | ecosystem: Environmental > Aquatic > Marine > Coastal | place: Atlantic Ocean: West Antarctic...
TTTATAAAGTTTATGACAAAAATATCAGCAATAATACCTACATTAAATGAAGAAATTCACATAGCTAACGCTATAAAATCAGTAAGTTTTGCTGATGAAATTATCGTCATAGATTCTTTTAGTGCAGATAAAACAATAGAGATATCTGAGAAGTTAAATGTAAAAATCATCAAACGAAAGTTTGATGATTTTTCTTCTCAAAAAAACTTTGCTATAAACCAAGCATCTCATGATTGGATTTATATTTTAGATGCTGATGAAAGAGTTACTCTAGAGGTTAAAAAAGAAATAATAGAAGCAGTTAAAGACCCAAAAGACTTTGTTGGTTTTTATGTAAGAAGAACTTTTTATTTTGGTGATAGAAAAGTGAATTATAGTGGTTTTCAAAGAGATAAAGTTATTCGTTTATTTTTAAAAGAATATTGTAAATATACTGGGCTTGTTCATGAAAGAATTTCAGCCAAAGGTAGATTAGGTTTTTTTAAACATAAAATAGATCATTTTTCTTATAGAAATTATGATCATTATATTTCTAAAATGAATCATTATGCATCCATAAGAGCAAAAGAATTACATGAGAAAGGAAATAAAGTAAATATTTATCATGTAATGATAAAGCCAGCTGTAAGGTTTTTTATCCATTATATAATTCGTCTTGGGTTTTTAGATGGCTTTATAGGTTTCTTAGTTGCGAAAACACAAGCTTATGGAGTTTTAACCAGGTACATTAAATTGTGGTTTTTAAATAAAGGGATAAAAGAAAATTAATTTCTTTTATAAAAAGCATAATTTCTAATACTTCTATGTAATTTAAAGGTAAAAAGTGCTACTATTTGCCAAAACGGACGAATAATTTCTCTAATTATTTTCTTCCAAATAATCATATTATTTTGTTGAATTGTGCTTCCTCCCATTTTTTTGTCAATACTAACAACATATTGTTTATTTGTAGAATATAATTTTACTTTATGTTTATAAACATCCTGTTTCATCACATCTATTGGAGCATAATAAGCGCTTAAATTTTTTGATAACTTTTTAGCAGCATGTTTACCAATAATTTGACCAATCATTAAAACTGGAGGAATTAAAAATGTATTTAGCAATTCATTTTTTTTTAATGAATAAAAACCTTTTTTCCCTGAAATATCTAAAAAATCATCAATGGTAACATCATCTAGAAGCGAGTTTAAATCTTTAAAAAAATCTTCATGAATTAAAGCGTCATCTTCTAAAACAATAGAAAAGTCTTCAGGTTGTGTAGAAAGGAAATTCCAAAGTTTGAAATGTGTTAAGCAAATACCAATTTCTCCATCATTTGGGGAGGGAAAGTGGGCTAAAACATTGTGTTTACTTTTTTCTTTTTTTAAATAATTTTCGTCTAATTCTTTACCATAAATGGCAGGTATTCTTGTGACAGGAATATTCAATTTTTTAAATTGATCTTCCATAAAGTTCTTGCGATTAACACTTTTGTCTAGATTTATGTAATATACTTTGTATAAGATCATAATTTTATCCAATTTCGGCAAGCCACTTCGTTTTCTTTATTTACAAACCATTTTTTTGGTGCTAATACAGTTTTATTATCATTTTTATTTAACCAAGCTCCCCACCAAGAAAAACTACTGTTAGCAGTAATATTATTTTTGCATAAACTCATTAAATACATGTCTTCATGCGGAATGGTTTTAATATCAATATAAAATGTATTTTTTATTTTTAGGTTTTCTTTAGTCCAAGAAATATCATCAGAAAACACAAAAAATGGAATATTTAAATATTTACTATTCATGACATTAATTGCTCTTTTATAATAGTCTAAGTCGCATGTGCCATGGACACTGTTTGTCTTTTTGTTAGAAACATAATCTCCTCGTCTTATATGAAGTGAACAACTATTTTTTAAAGATTTAATTTGCTCGGCGATTTTATGAGTCTCTAAAGATATTTTTTGATTGATAACAAATTCTGATAATAATGTATTTCTAATTTCCTCGAAGTATTTTTCAGTTTGAAAGTATCCTTTTACGTATTCATTCCCTTTTAAAGACTTAAGATTATCATCAAATAATAAACTCTTTTCTTTTTTTGATTTTTTTATTCCAATTTTCCCTAAAAGAATAGAAACAGAATTAGCTATTTCTAAATCAATTTTATATTTTCCGAGTTGATATCCTCCATGTAATTTATATTTTTTGATTTTTGAAAGATCAAGTTTTACATCATATCCATCAAGAGATAATGCTTTAGCATATGCATATTGAAACATTTGATTTCCTAGGCCACCAAGTATTCTTACAATTATCATTTTAGTTTTTAGGTTTGAGAGAAAAAATATCTCGAAAAAACAAAAGTACGAATGTTATCACACTTTTTTTTTATAAATCTGCTATAAAACTAATAAAAAAAACTAATAAAAAAATATTATTAGTTTTTTTTATTTTTATCATTTATACTTCACATTTGGTTTAGGTTGTTTTTTATTATTAAAATATAAGTATTTTGTAGTATAATAATAGGCTAATAAAAGACTGTCCATTTTTTCTGAAACATCAAGTTTATTTGCTTTTATATCTTCATATGTATTCGTATTTAAACCATATAAAGCTGCTTTTTTTGTCTTATTCGTTTTTTCATAATAAAATCCATCTTTTATCAATCCAATAGCTCCTTCACCTTTATTTTGTGTATAAATAAAAGCAGCTGTATTTGTTGTTGTACTATCTAACAAATCTCTTCCTAAAGTATAATTTATGTAATCAATTTTGGCTAAACTTGTAGCTGTAGGAAAAACATCTATTAGTTTTGCGTACTTATCAACTATTTGAGGTTTTACATATTTTGGTGCATGAATAAAACAGGGAGCATGATTTAATTGGATTCCAAGATTAACTTCTTTATTATTTAAGCCATTTAAGCCTTTTAAGATAATGCTATGATCTCCAAAAAAGACAAAAATAGAATTGTCATAATAACCAGATTCTTTTGCTCTTTTTAAAAAACGAGCAATATTAAAGTCTAAATAACGAATTCCATTTAGTTGCTTTAAAGATCTAAAGCCTCCTTTAAGCAAAGTTTCTTTATCAATTTTATTTTCTAGAATAGGCATGAAACTTTCTTTTTTTTCAGGTACTGTGTATGGCATGTGATTTGTTGCTGTTTGAATATAAGTAACAAATGGTTTGCCTTTTTTGTGTAATTTTTTTAATCTTTTGTCAGCTTCTTTAAATAAGTCGTAGTCATCAATACCCCAGACATCGGCCCTATTTGCTTCATCAAAACTTCCTTCTTCATAAATTTTTAATTCTTTTATGTTCGATTGAAAAACGCCTCTAATATTTGCCCAATTTGCAGAACCTCCTAAAAAATATGATTTTTCATAACCTTTAAATTGATCAAAAATAATACGTTGATCAATAATCATAGGGTTTCTAGAAGCTGTTTTAACATCTTCAATATCTGGCAAGCCTGTAATACTAGCAAAAACGCTTCCAGCTGTTCCTGGTTTATGAACGTAAAATTTAGAGAAACTTAAACTTTCTTTAATAATTGAATCCATTTTTGGAGTACTATTCATTGGGTTTCCATAAAAACTCATTGGCGCTGTTCCTACTGATTCTAACATTATAAAGACAATATTCGGTTTTACTTTATACGGATTTTCAAAAGTCACCTTTTTTTCAAAATTAATGGTGTCTTGTGGTAAATTTAAATGTTTCGCAATTACTGGGTAATAGGTTTTAAATTTCTCAAGATCTACGCCTTCGCTTCTAAAGGCAAAACTATCAAAGAAGTATAAAATTGGGTTTAATGCAAATTGATTTATCCCATTATTTTTAGAGAAAAAAGCTTCACTCCAACGCAAAGGATAATGCGTTATGCTATTAAAAACTCCAAAGGATAGTATTAGAAATGTAAAAGCAAAGAATACTGCCTTTAGTTTATTTGTTATTTTTTGATATCCTTTGTTAAATATATTAAATATTAAAGTAGCATATTTATAACTAATAAAGCATAAAATTGTCAATCCAAAAACTCCCTTGTATATTGGATAGCTTTCAATTAAAACCTGGAAGGATATTTTAAAATTACTTAAGAATCGCAATGAAGAGGCATCTAAACGGATAGCTAAATACTCATAGTATCCGAAGTCAAATAGATAAAATAGCGTTAAAATAAAATAGGAAAAAGTAATGTAAATAGCAGCTATTCTTTTATAAATAATGCTTTTAAAGAAATTATGATTAATAATTAAAACGAATATCGCAAGAGGGAAAAAAGTAAGAATGGCAAGTTTTAAATCAAAACGAAGACCTAGTAACAAAGCTTTTTGTATTTCTTGGCTAGATACATTCTCTAACGATGCAAAAAAGGCGTAGAAGAGTCCTCTAAAAAAAGCAGTAAAAATGAAAAGAAAAAAAACATTTGTAAAAATGTATTTTATGTAATTCGGAATTTGTTTAAACATGTATATTATATAGGCTTGCAAAGGTACTATTTTTAGTATTACTTTGAATAAACTAGTATATCAATTTTGGATTGTGTTGGATTATAGCCTAAATTTGCGACAAAATAAAATGAATAAAAATTAATGCAAAAGCAATTCTTTACAGAGGCCATCTCATTAGAAATATTTGAAACGATTTCTAAAGCATCACAACAATTAGGCTTAGAAAGTTATGTAATTGGTGGTTTCGTGCGAGATTATTTTCTAAAAAGAGGCATTGCAAAAGATATTGATGTTGTTACTATTGGGAGTGGCATAGACCTTGCAGAGAAAGTGTCTAGCTTGCTACCTAATAAACCTAAAGTGCAGGTTTTTAAAACCTACGGCACTGCAATGTTGCGTTACAAGGATATTGAAATTGAGTTTGTTGGTGCAAGAAAAGAATCTTATTCAGAAGAAAGTAGAAACCCGGAAGTATCTGAGGGAAACTTGCAAGACGATCAAAATAGGAGGGATTTTACTATTAATGCTTTGGCATTAAGCTTAAACGAGACTAATTTTGGTGAATTACTAGATCCGTTTAACGGAATAGATGACCTAGGAAACGGCATTCTTAGAACGCCTTTAAATCCTGACATTACGTATTCTGATGACCCTTTAAGAATGATGCGAGCGATTCGTTTTGCATCACAATTAAATTTCAAAATTGAAAAAAAATCACTTGCTGCAATTACTAAAAATTCAGAACGCTTAGAAATAATTACAAGAGAGCGCATCGTAGATGAGCTAAATAAAGTAATGTCATGCGAAAAACCATCTATTGGATTCTTGTTGTTAGAGGAAACGAAATTATTAGCTCAAATTATACCTGAATTAATCGATTTAAAGGGTGTAGAGGAGTTTGAAGGACAAAAGCATAAAGATAATTTTTATCATACCTTAGAGGTGGTAGATAATATTTCTAAGAATACAGAAGATGTTTGGTTGCGCTGGGCAGCTTTATTGCATGATATTGGCAAAGCACCTACCAAAAAATTCAGTAAAAAGGTTGGTTGGACTTTCCATTCTCATGAATTTGTTGGCTCTAAAATGGTTTACAAACTATTTAAAAATTTAAAGATGCCCTTGAATAACAAAATGAAGTTTGTTCAGAAGATGGTGCTATTGAGTTCTAGACCAATTGTTTTGGCAACCGATGTTACTGATGCAGCCGTAAGGCGTTTGGTTTTTGATGCCGGAGACGATATCAATTCTTTAATGACGCTTTGTGAAGCAGATATAACTACAAAAAACCCAAAAAAGTTTAAACGCTATCATCAAAACTTTGAAGAAGTTCGCTCTAAAATTAGGGAAGTAGAAGAAAGAGATCGTGTGCGTAACTTTCAACCGCCAGTTTCCGGAGAAGAGATTATTGAAGCGTTTAACTTAAAGCCTTGTAAAGAAATAGGTCAAATAAAAGAGGCTATTAAAGAGGCTATTTTAGATGGTAAAATTCCTAATGAACATCAAGCTTGTTTTGATTTTATGATAGAAAAAGGACAAAGTTTAGGTTTAACTTTAGCTTAAAGATTGCATGGTAACCAATTTGAAATATTCGCCTTTTAAAGCTAATAACTCTTCATGTCTTCCTTGCTCTACAATTTTTCCTTTCTTCATTACCACAATAGTGTCTGCTTTTTGGATAGTAGATAAGCGGTGAGCAATTACCAGAGAGGTTCTATTTTGCATCATTTTTTCTAGTGCAGTTTGAACCAATTGTTCAGATTCTGTGTCTAAAGCAGATGTTGCTTCATCTAAAATCATAATTGGCGGATTCTTTAAAACAGCTCTTGCAATAGATAAACGTTGTTTTTGTCCTCCAGAAAGTGTGTTTCCACTGTCGCCAATATTTGTTTTGTATTTTTCTGGTAAATTCTGAATAAATTCATCTGCATTTGCAATTTGAGCAGCTTCTAAAATAGCGTCTTCTGTTGCAGCTTGCGTTCCTAACTTAATATTGTTTTCAATGGTATCATTAAACAGAATAGAGTCTTGAGAAACAATGCCCATTAAACCGCGTAACGATTTTTTTGTAAGGTCTTTGATATTTTGATTATCAATAAGCACCTCTCCCTTATTAACATCGTAAAAACGTGTAATTAGGTTTGCTAAGGTAGATTTACCACTTCCAGATTGTCCAACTAAAGCAACCGTTTCGCCTTTATTAATGGTTAAAGAAAAGTCCTTTAAAACAAAAGTATCTTTATATTTAAAAGAGATGTTTTTGAATTCAATTTTATGTATAAAATCATCTTTTACAACTGCATTAGGTTTGTCTTTAATATTATTCTTAGTATTTAAAACAGTCATAATTCTTTCTGCAGAAGCTTCTCCTTTCTGAATGTTGTAGAATGTTGTTGTAATTAATTTAATAGGATTTAAAACCGTATAAAATAGCACAATATATCCCATAAACTCATCCGGTTGCAAAGGACTGGTATTCGATAAAACTTCTGTACCACCATACCAAAGAATAGCAATGATAGTTGCAGAGCCTAAAAACTCACTCATAGGAGAAGCCAATGTTTGTCTGTGAAAAACACTAGTCATCAATTTTTTAAAACTTAAAGTAGAGTTGTTAAATTTTGTCTCAATTACTTTCTCAGCATTAAAACCTTTTATAATTCTTAAACCTGTTAATGTTTCTTCTATAAAGGATAAAAAATTACCAGTTTCTTTTTGTGCTTTCGCTGAATTCGCTTTTAATTTTTTGCTGATAGATGAAATTATAAATCCAGAAACAGGCAGTAAAACAAAAACAAAAAGTGTTAGTTTTACACTCATTAAAAGCATAATTGTTATCGAAATAATAACAGTTAGAGGCTCTCTGACAATAACCTCTACAGATGTTAAAATAGAGTTTTCTACTTCTTGTACATCAGAAGTCATACGTGCAATGATGTCTCCTTTTTTCTTTTCTGAAAAGTAGGCGATAGGTAATTCTACAATTTTGTGATACAGTTTATCCCTTAAATCCTTTACAATCCCTGTTCTTAAAAAAGTAATTACATAGGATGCTAAATATCTAAATAAGTTTTTAAAAAAGAAAAGAGATAACGCCAATAAACAGATAAAAAGAAGCGTTTTTATTGGTCCGTTATTTTCAATTTTTTGAGAAATAAAAAGGTAAAAGCTGTCTTTTAAATAATTTCCAATACTTAAAAGACCGTCATATATTGGTTTTTCAATAATCTTTTTATCTGTGCTAAATAGTATACCTAAAACAGGAATAAAAGCCAAAACAGAAAGTACATTAAAGATTGCATAAAGTATGTTGAACAGAATGTTTAGAATTGTAAACTTCCGATACTTTTTTTCATATCTTAAAATGTCCTTAAAGTAGCTCATTAATTTAGTTTCATTTCTTTTATAATTCGTTGAATTTTAGCATCTAAATCTGCTTCAATCTTTAGAGCATTCTCCTTTGCATCTAAAGAAGTATTTACACTAAAATAGAATTTTATTTTAGGTTCTGTACCACTTGGTCTTGCGGCTATTCTTGTGCCATTAGCAGTTTGATAAATTAAAACATTAGATTTTGGTAAATCTAATTTTGTTACTGCGCCAGTAATTAAGTTTTTAACAGTGGATGCTTGATAATCGCTTAGCGATACTACCTGTTCTCCATCAATTTCTGTTAACGGGTTGTTACGCATGTCACTTAACATTTGTTGAATTTCTGCAGCACCGTCCATTCCTTTTTTAGTAATCGATATTAGATGCTCTTTGTAAAAATTATTTCTATGATAAATAGCCAATAATTCTTCATAGAAAGAACTGCCGTTTTGTTTTGCATATGCAGCAATTTCACAAGCTAATAAAGTAGCGGTTACCGCATCTTTATCTCTTACAAATTCGCCAACCATATAACCAAAACTCTCTTCGCCACCGCCAATAAAATCTAATTCTGGAAAATCTTTCACCATTTTGGCAATCCATTTAAAACCAGTTAATCCAATTTTGGTTTCAACGCCGTAATTTTTTGCTATGGTACCGACTAATTCTGTGGTAACTATCGTAGAACCTATAAATTGTTTTCCGTTTATTCTATTTTCGTCTTTCCATTTTCTTAACAAGAACTCTGTCATTACAACCATTGTCTGGTTCCCATTCATTAGCTTCATGTTCCCATCGGTATCTCTAACAGCAACGCCCAATCTATCACAATCTGGATCAGTACCAATCACAATATCGGCACCAATTTTGTTTGCTAAGTCAGTTGCCATTTTTAAAGCTTCTGGTTCTTCTGGATTTGGCGATTTTACAGTAGGGAAATCTCCATCTGGTTCTCTTTGTTCTTCAACGATATGCACATCTGTATACCCTGCTTTTGCTAAAGCATCTGGCACAGAAACAATAGAGGTGCCGTGCAAAGAAGTAAAGACTACTTTTAATTTTTTTCGATCGATATTAGGAGACAAAGAGCCATTTTTTACGGCAGCAGCTATAAATACGTCATCTACCTCTTTGCCTATGGTTTCAATTAACGCTTTATTTGCAGTAAATTTAATTTCAGAAAAATCTAAAGCATTTACGTTTCCTATAATTTTACCATCATGCGGAGGTACAATTTGTCCGCCATCTGCCCAATATACTTTGTAACCGTTATATTCTGGCGGATTGTGAGAAGCTGTTAAAACAATACCTGCATCGCATTCTAAATGTCGCACCGCAAAGGATAGTTCTGGTGTCGCTCTTAAATCTTCAAATAAATAAACCTTTATATTATTAGCAGATAAAACGTCTGCAACAATTTTTGCAAACTTTTTACTGTTATGTCTACAATCATAAGCAATAACTACTTTTAATTGATTTTTATTTACATTTTCTATTAGGTAATTAGACAAACCCTGTGTTGCTCTACCTAACGTATATTTGTTAATCCTGTTGGTCCCTGCGCCCATAACTCCTCGCATTCCACCTGTTCCAAATTCCATGTTTTTATAGAATCTATCCTCTAAATCAGGAGCATTTGTAGTAATTAATTGTTCAATTTCTTGCTGCGTTTCTGCATCAAAAGTACCACTTAACCACTGCTTTGCTTTGTCTAGTATTTCACTCATTTTTAAATATAAATTATGATATTAAAATGCAAATATACATTTTAGAAATTGAGTTTTTCTTTTATTGAATAGTGTTTTTCGTTGCTTTTAGTCTTAATTATTAATTCGCCAATAAAACCTGCTAAAAATAATAAAGTTCCTAAAATCATTGAAGTTAAGGCAATAAAAAACCACGGATTGTCTGTGATTAGAATGGTTTTGATATCATTAAATACTTTGTATAATTTTAAAACACCAATGTAAAATGCGGTTGTTGTTCCAAATAGAAACATCAATGATCCCCAAAGGCCAAATATGTGCATTGGACGTTTTCCGAATTTAGATAAAAAGGAAATGGTAATTAAATCTAAAAAACCATTTATGAATCGGTCCATACCAAATTTAGTAACACCGTATTTTCTTGCTTGATGTTGTACTACTTTTTCACCAATTTTAGTAAAGCCCTCGTTTTTAGCCAGTACAGGAATATAACGGTGCATTTCTCCACTTACCTTAACCGTTTTAATAACGATATTTTTATAAGCTTTTAAACCACAATTAAAATCGTTTAGCTTTAAGCCAGATGTTTTTCTCGCAGCTGCATTAAATAATTTTGAAGGAATGTTCTTCGTAATCACATTATCATACCGTTTCTTTTTCCATCCAGAAATAAGATCGAAATCATCTTTTATGATAAGATCATATAATGCGGGTATTTCGTCAGGGTTGTCTTGTAAATCAGCATCCATTGTAATCACTACGGCACCTTTTGCCATTTCAAAACCGGCGTCTAAAGCTTGAGATTTTCCAAAGTTTTTTTGAAAACGAATTCCTTTTACCTCGGAATTTGATATTGATAATTTTTCAATTACAGCCCAAGAAGTATCTGTACTACCATCATCAATAAAAATAATTTCATACACAAAACGATTGGATTGCATAACCTTTGCAATCCAATCGTGTAATTCTTGTAAAGATTCTTCTTCATTAAGAAGAGGTATTATTACCGAAATATCCATATGTTAATGTGAAGTTTAAAAGCGTAGGCCCTTAAATTAGAACCTATACTTTCTAAAGATATTGTTTTAATATGTTTCTTCCTCAGATTTTTTCATGATTGCAGCAGCAATTGCAGCAACAATAAAACCACCAACAGCGCTACCAATGATACCCATTGCAGCTATTAAAAGAGGCGACTTAAAAGCTTCACTCATTTTATTAATAGCTTCAATTTGTTCCTCAGTTTGTCCTTGATCTAGTAATTTTTGATTTGAAACCTCCATAACCTGATTTAGAAAATCTGGTTCTATGAAATTCATAAAAAGATAATTATAGATGGTACCAATAAGCGCAGCTACTATCGCAATTCCTACACCAATTTTAACTCCTTGTCCCCAAGTTAAAAAACCTTCATTCGTTTCTTTGTGTTTTTTTATTCCAAATACAATCAAACCAATAAATAATATTCCTGAAACTAAGGATATAGACCAATGTGGATCTAAATGCATTCCTAAAGCATACGAAATAAGACTTATTAGTACAGTTGCAACACCGAGGTAAATACCATAATTAATAATTAAACTTTTACTGTTTGCAGAATTTTCCATTTTTTTTTTAATTTAGTTATTTATACAAATATATTCTTTTCATTGAGATAGTTTTATTTTTTGCCTTTTATTATAAAATCTCAAAACAATAGATTAGTAGTCAATACCTTAAAAATGTTACCAAAAAATTAGCATTTTTTTAATTGTTTAAATAAAAAAAGCTTGTAAATTTGCCTCGGCAAGTTCTACACAACTAGCTCCCTTTGAATCCTCCAGGGCGGGAACGCAGCAAAGGTATTAGGTTGTAGCGGTGTGATGTAGGTAGCTTGCCATTTTTTATGGCTTAAATTCTCGTTTAGAATTTTATTTCTTTTCCTTTATACTATTTACCAGACTCTTTTTTTGATTTCTTAGTATACTTTTTCGATATTTGTATAATTATTGAATCTTTCAATCATTTCATATTTTATGAGTAAAGTTGTTTTAGTCACGGGTGCTTCTTCTGGTATAGGAAAAGCGATTGCTACTTTTTTATCTGCAAAAGGGTATATAGTTTATGGTACAAGCAGAAATCCAAAAAATGAGAAAGAGTTTTCTTTTGAGTTGATAGCTTTAGATGTTTTAAAATTAGATACAATTAATACTGCAGTCAATTATATTCTCGAAAAGGAAGGAAGATTAGATGTGTTAGTAAATAATGCAGGAATGGGTATTACGGGGCCTGTTGAAGAAACCCCTACAGACGAAATGCGTGCCGTTTTTAATACCAATTTATTTGGCGCTATCGATGTTATGAAGGCTGTTTTGCCACAAATGCGCAAGCAAAATGCTGGAACTATTATAAACATAACGTCTATTGCTGGGTATATGGGTTTGCCTTTTAGAGGACTTTATTCTGCTACAAAAGCTGCTTTAGAAATTGTAACAGAGGCTGCAAGAATGGAAGTTAAAAATTTTGGAATTCAGATTGTAAATGTGGCTCCTGGCGATTTTGCAACCAATATTGCAGCAGGAAGATACCACACACCAGTGTTTGAAAACTCCGCTTATAAGGAAGATTATCAAACGAATTTAGATTTAATGGATGCGCATGTTGGCGGCGGAATGGATCCGCTAGAAATAGCAAAAATTGTTTATAAAATAACCAAAACAAAACATCCTAAAATTCATTATAAAGTGGGCAACTTTATGGAAAAATTCTCCATTTTTTTAAAGCGAATTTTGCCAGATAATGTGTACGAAAAGTTATTAATGAATCATTATAAATTATAACAAGAGTTCTTGTTTATAAGTAGTAGAGAAATAGTTCTATTTCACTTCTTAATTAGACTTGCAAGTACTTATCTTTGCATGAGGAATTACCGTATTTTTTTGAGTTCTTTTATGAAAAATGAACAAAAATTGAGTGCAAGCATCTCGACATTTAGGGAATTCCTAAAAAAGAAACAATTACAACTAAATAGATACAAATGAAATTTTTTATTGACACGGCAAATTTAGAGCAAATTAAAGAAGCGCAAGCTTTAGGGATTTTAGATGGTGTAACCACAAATCCGTCTTTAATGGCTAAAGAAGGAATTACTGGTGAAGCAAACATTATTAACCACTACAAAGCCATTTGTGAATTGGTAGAAGGGGATGTTTCTGCAGAAGTAATTTCTACAGATTTTGATGGAATGGTAAGAGAAGGTGAAGCTTTGGCAGCATTGAATCCACAAATTGTGGTGAAATTACCAATGATAAAAGATGGTGTCAAGGCATGTAAATATTTTTCTTCTAAAGGAATTAAAACAAACGTTACTTTAGTATTTTCTGCAGGTCAAGCATTATTAGCTGCTAAGGCTGGTGCAACATACGTATCGCCATTTATCGGACGTTTAGACGATATTTCTACAGATGGTTTAAATCTAATTTCAGAAATTCGTTTAATTTATGACAATTACGGATTTGAGACTCAAATTTTAGCTGCTTCTGTGCGTCATACAATGCACATT
>Ga0075441_10001139_pt1 | contig 12990 bp, 14 predicted proteins | sample CoawatmetaG00DNA_FD_71582 | JGI IMG/M metagenome (GOLD analysis project Ga0075441, IMG submission 71582) | Marine microbial communities from the West Antarctic Peninsula - Coastal water metaG002-DNA | ecosystem: Environmental > Aquatic > Marine > Coastal | place: Atlantic Ocean: West Antarctic...
CCTTCAAGATAGGGTTTCTCTAATTTTGCATCCAAATTTAGATCAGGATTACCCAGCAAATAAGCAATTAAAACTTTTGCCGCATTGGGATTCGGTGCATGTGCACCAATCGACATAAAGTTTGGGTAGACTAAGCGTGAAACCGGATCAAGATCAGACACAATGGCGTTAACGTTACCTTTTGAATCATTACGCGCTATATAAGTCATGTTACTCATAGCGATCATGGCATCATCTTGGCCCGCCTTACCAGCGGCATCAGCGAGCTTTGAACCCGACTTATAGATCACTATATCGTTATCAAGCATGCGCTTTACGAACTCATAACCAGCATCTTGCACACCTTCACTAAGAACAATATCTTCGCCCATCAAGCGCTTATAAGCCGCAGCCATTTGTTCTGGATTTTGCACTAAAGTTGCTAGCCCCATGAGTGAGGATCCTGATGACATTGGGTTTTTAATGCCAACCCGACCTCGATATTTTTCTTGTGTAAGTTCCCATACATTACTAATAGGTGAGCCATTAGGATTGGCTTCTGCGTTATAGAAAAAGGTCATGGCTTCGTTCACACGAATCAGCAGAGGTTCACGATTCTCAAGTGGGATTCGATCAACGAAATGGGCAGGTACATAGTTAAAAATTCGATGTTTGCCCAAGAGTTCATGGATCACTTGGCCAGAGTTACCAGTGGTGACCACATCAGCTGTAAAAATACCCGCATCTTGCTCACGAACCGTTTTTTCAATAGTTTTAACAGATCCAAGATCATATACGGTTAGCGTGATTCCAGGATAAAGTGCTTGAAAATGATCGACCAATTTTGCAATGCGACCTGAGGCCGTATAAACCGAAACCTCGCCCTCTACTTTAGCTGCCGCAACGATGCCTTCCCAGTTCTCTTGCCCAGTTGCATGGGGTCCAAGCGCATTTTCCATCAACCATGCATCAAGCTTCGAGGACGCATCTTGAGCGGTAGCCAAAGACGCTACTGTAGAAAATAGCGCCACTGCGGCGACCCTTGATAGAATTTGCTTTAGACATTTATTTTTTATCTTTTTTAACGCCACTTCAACTCTCCCTAAATTAGAATCTAGATTGTATACATGTTCATAAGACACTAAATAATACTAAAGATCAATGTGTCATTTTCTTAGAGCCACTAAAGTCTATACTAGAAATAGATGCAGTCCGCATGTTTTTTCTGGAGGTTTTATTTAGTGACAGGGGGCTATTTTTATACTAGGCTTTTAGGCTTGGAGAAAGGACACCCTGCCCTAACAGCTGCGTTTTTAATGGTTTTTAAACTCAAATACTGAAGCTATTTTGTAAAATTAGAAGTGTTCTAAAATATATCCAAATTGAGAATTATTGTTTATTTTTTAGTGCATTACAGGTGTGTAATAATCTGACATGACACAGATACTAGATCGAATTTCAAACGTAGCATCAAACTATGACGTTATCGTTTTGGATCAATATGGCGTGCTGCATGATGGAACCAGCCCCTATGCTGGCGCGATAGAGTGCCTCATTAATCTTGCCAATGCTGGTTCCCGCCTGGCTGTGTTGTCCAATTCAGGAAAACGCAGCACAGCTAATGCAGCCCGCATATCTGATATGGGCTTTGCGGCCTCGTTGTTCGATGTGATTATGACCAGTGGCGAAGCATTATGGAATGACATTTCATCAGGCACTATTATTGAACGAAGTTTTTTACCTGTTGAGAGTCGCTCTGGCGATGCCATGAAATGGGCCCATGGCTTAGACATCCAATTTGAAGATTCAGTTAAAACTGCAGAAGCAGTGTTACTCATGGGTTTGCCTGATGGGCACAGCACAGATCAATGGCAAGATCTGTTAGACCAAGCATTTGCTGCAAAGCTACCCATCTATTGCTCAAACCCAGATCTTTTAAGCCCTCGTGCTGGCGCCCAACTTGTGATGTCTCCTGGGGCTTTGGCACAAGCATACGTCCAGCGCGGCGGCCGCGTTGTGTTTTATGGCAAACCTCACCGAGTGATTTTTGATGGCCTAAAACAAACCCTGGGAGCGCAGCGACTGTTAATGGTTGGCGATAGTTTAAAACATGACATTGCAGGTGGACAGGCGGCTGGATGGGATACCTTACTTGTTAGGGGAGGCCTATATGCCAAACAATTTCAAAATGGCGACCATGACACAGTGCTAAGGCAACTCGTTACTAAAACAGGTTGCCAACCACCCACCTATTCCATTGATAACCTAAAATAAACACGACTCTTTATTTTAGAACTATGAGGACGAATCAACTAAAAAAGTTGTAAGGAGAGTTATAAGTTGAAAAAATCCATCCTATTTGTCACGGGCATATCAGGGGCAGGAAGAGCTGAGGTAATGAAGGTTTTAGAAGACCTCGACTTTTTTTGTATCGACAATCTACCGCTAGCTTTATTACCGAACTTGACACAATTGACTGACCTAACGACTACATCTGAACAGCGTCTTGCAGTTGCCGTAGATGTGCGTGGACGTGATTTTTTCTCAAAATTTCTAGCTACTGTGGATGACTTACAAAACGAAGATGCGGTGCATCGGATCCTGTTTTTGGATTGTGATGACGACGTCTTAGTGCGTCGGTATTCAGAAACACGCCGTCGGCACCCCATCCATGAAAGTGACAGCTTATATGAATCTATAGCGGCTGAGCGCGTTCTTTTGGCAGAAATTAAAGCACGATCTACTTTTGTATTAGACACTTCACTGATGAAAACCCATGAATTGCGAAACCGCATCGGGCAGATGGTGTTGCACCGAGACGTAAGCCTTGATCTTATTATCAATGTGATGAGTTTTGGTTTTAAAAATGGTGTGCCATTGGATGCTGATTTTATGTTTGATGTGCGTTTTTTGGCTAACCCTTACTATGAATTAGAATTAAGGTCCCAAACAGGCTTAGATGCGTCTGTCTCAAAGTATGTATTTGAGCAACCTAATGCTCTTGAGGCGTTAGAAAACATCTCAAGCTTGATGGAAAAATGGATACCCTTACATGCGGATGCTGGAAAGACGTTTTTAACGGTTGCAATAGGCTGTACTGGCGGTCAACACAGATCGGTTGCAATCACTCAGGCGCTAGTAGACCGCCTTAACGAGCAGTTTAACTTAGTCACGGCAATGCACCGGGATTTATAAAAAAGCCTCATGACGTTTTTTTGTAAAGGCAGTGACAAGACTAAAACGTTTGATTGAGACCACTGGTTAGGTGCTTTTATTTTGAATGATAAAATATATGTATGCTTGTTTGTTACCACTTGGCTTTACGTGGGTATGCATTATTGATTTTGAAATATAAAGGTTTTTAGATAACTCTAATCTCATTTTAGCCTCATCATATTGCACAATATCAAGACCACTGCACTTATCTGGACCATCTAACGCAAAGGTACCAATTATTGCGAAGCCATCAGGTAATAAAACATTCTCTAAATTATTTAGGTAAGACCTTCTATCGTTTTTATTGGTTAAAAAATGAAATACAGCTCGGTCATGCCAGATATTAAACTTTTTGTTTAGGTTCATTGGCTGAGTAATATCTAATGCTAAATAATGAGGAACGCTCCCTTCGTCTTTTAACCGAGATTTCACTATTAAAAGGGCTTCTTCGGATAAGTCGAGCAATGTAATGCTCTTAAAGCCTTTAGATATTAAATTATCGACTAATACTGAGGCACCACAGCCAATATCAATTACTGAATCCCTTAGAGATGCGTTGATTATGTCAAAAATAGCCAACGATATTTGAGGTGACTCTTGATACCAACCCACATCTTTGTGCTCTGTAGTTTTATAGATATTATTCCAATGCTTTTTAGGATTAATCATCTACAGCCCCTCTACTAAGATTTATACACCATTATGATAAATACTTAACGCAAAGCACACTGACATGACTTAAGGAGTGTGTTGCAAACGGAGTAAGCAAAGTGATGCGTATTGTTAGCTCACACACGCTTTGAATATTGATTTTGCATGCACAACGGTTGAATTTATATAGTGAACGCCATTAACGTTGAAGCTCGACTCCGCTTTAAACTTATCAAAGGCCAAAGGAAGCTCTGTGCAGCCTAAGCATACAGCAGTGTTAGTCAGTTCATTTTCAGGTATACACTGACGAATAACTTCATCTATAGATACACCAGCGCCACTGGTTTTATTTTGGTACAAATCACCAATAATCGCCACAACATTATCTTTTTGCTCAGCTAGTGGCGGAGTAAATGCTTTAATATCGAACTGCCGCATGCCCGTTATAAATGCTGGTGATGTCATTGTAGGCATTGTTCCAAGAACCAGTAATTTAGTTACATTAATACTTTTACAATACACACCAATAGCCTCATAAACACTGACTATAGGTACTGTGCTTCCTTTTGATATTTCGGCTAAACGAGCATGGGGTGTAACACTAGCTATAGAGATGACTTTAGCCCCACATGTTTCAAGTCTTTTAATTGCGCTATTAAAATAATGATCCCACACATCCCAAGACCCTAGCTCAGATGAACCGCGATGATTGATACTAAAATTCAAGTTAAGCGACTCAATGGAAATCTCAGGCATAGGTATCGGGCCGGAGACGTCTTTATCTGCGTGATAAGCCTGACTTTCCTCACAAATAATACGATAGTATTCAATTGTGGATGGCCAGCCAACGCCACCAATAATGCCTATTTTTTTCACTGCCTTATCTCCATAATTCTGATGCTAATGCCGCCTTAAGAAGGCTAATCATTGTGGCTTAAAATGGGTGGTAAAGGAGCAAATAGCCAAGGGTTATTTGCGCTTTTCAATGCCATGTTAGCTGTTTATTCAACCACCACCAAGAAACCATATATTTAACAGCCTTCCTGGAACAAGGAGAAGGGCAATAAATGCCGCCACTAAAACACCACATAAAGTAAACATACAATATTTATGAGTTTTTATTTTCCCACTTCGCGCCGACCAAATTGCTAAAGGCAACAGAATAAATGTCATTAAAGTAAATACATGTGCTGGTAGGCTTAGCCAGCCATTGCGAGCCAAGTCGTATAGCGATGTCAGTGCGAGAAACATCATCAGCAAGGCCCAATACCATCCGATTTTTTTATGTTCTTTTGTTCCTCTTGGCATGAAAAATACTTGAAATATTCCAAGTGTAAGTGCGCCAATACCTGCAAATATGTGGGCTGCCATGATTGGGTTTACAATGATTGCTTCACTCATTTTATTCTCCAAATTTTTATTAGGTTGTGCAGCTAATGCTTGACTAAGCCCCGTAAGATAGGCCAAAAACAATTGCGAGCCCACTGATGAGCGTCCGTTTGAATAAGCGGTTAGTTGCCGAGCCAAATAAACTCAATTCTAATGCCCCCAGGCTCGCGGCACATCATGTGTTTTCTCGGACCAACGCCAAGAAGTTCAGGCTCGAACTCGATTGAAATAGACGAGTTAGAGGCCAATTTTGAGTGAACTTTGTGCAGCATTTCTTCCGATGACACCTCTAGTGCTAAATGGTGAAGCCCAATATTTTGTCGGCGATCAAAAGGCTGTATATCAAGATTATGATCTACCTGCCAAAGAGTGAGCCTTACCTGACCATCAGATACGGCTGATTTTGGGTAGGTTTCATCTCTGCCAGATTCTTCCCAGCCAAGTTGATCCACAAAGAAAGAAACTGATTTATCGAGATCAAATACTGATAAAGCAATGTGATTGACGCCATTTGTATCGCTCATATTAAATTCCCTAGAGGCAACTAAACAGCATGAATTAATTATGGCAGGCTTGCTGGATATTGCTTACGAGATTTGTAACCGCGCGGTGCCAACATGCTCATAGAAATTTGACCCAGTGTTTTAATAGTCATAGAAAGTTAATGCCCCACTAAGGGGGAATGTATTGTTGGCTAACATGTTGAACGGAGTGAAAAGACCCCACTATGATTGTTCCCTCGTGAGCGCCTTGTTATGGGTTTAAGCTGCAATATTCTGAACTGCTTTTTGTTTGAATAAGGCAATTAGAGCGGGCTCCACAGGCTCTTATTCAGGTAACCATTAACGCCACTATTTTTGGTCTAATAATATTGCTTTTAAAGCTCTTAACCCTTTCCCCTTATTTGTTATTTTCCACGCCATAAATAGATCTTGTGGTGGTTTTTTATCTTTTAATACGATTTCAGTTAGCTCTCCTGACATAATATATTTTTGAACTATATGTGTAGGCAAATAGCCTATGCCAATGCCAGACATTATTGCTTCAAGTTTATGAGCGATGGTACTGACATAAAAATGCTGACTTCCTTCAATAATATTTATTGACCATGGAATTTCATTTTTTGCGGAGTCATGCACCACAACACTGCGGTATTTGGACAGTTCGCTTGTTTGAATGGGAGATTTTACTTTTGATAAGCGATGGGATTTGCTAACGACCAAAACACTGTCTAACTCTTTCATTTTTATGGCGTGTATGCCTTTTTGAGAAGGTACCGGTGCAGGAGCCCCTATAACCAAATCTACCCTATCTTCAATTAATGCTTCCCAAGTCCCATTCATGACTTCCTCTTTTACATCAATTTGAATATTTTCATTGTCGATTAGAAAGCACTGAATATTATTGAATACCTGTTTAATGTCCATAATAGAGTCACAGGCAATGCGAATTTTCGGCTCCCAGCCATTGGCAATAGTTTGCGTTTGCTCAGACAGTGCATTAATCGCCAATAAGACTTTTCGCCCTTCAATCAATAAATGTTTTCCTGCTGGCGTAAGGACAGCTCGCCGGCCTTGTCTTACAAATATGGTGACATTTAACTGATCTTCCAGTTTTTGCACAACATAAGAAAGCGCTGATGGCACTTTGTTTAACTGCTCAGCAGCAGCTGCATAACTGCCGCGGTATTCAATCGCATCTAATACCAATAACGCTTCAAGACTAACCGGAGGTGTATTCATCTTTTTATTCAACACTCAATTGCTAACTATTGTTCAAATATTCTGAACATACCAAACACATAATATGGGTTATTCATGCATCATTCAACTTATACAATAGCCTCATAATTACTTAACAATATTTAAATTCAAACAAAAAGGCGATAACCATGAACATTAAAAACATGACCAGCATCATTACTAAAAGTGAACAATCATTATCAGCTCTACCCTTGCGACTCGTCGCAGGACTTCTCTTTACTGCTCATGGTGCTCAGAAACTTTTCGGCTGGTTTGGTGGTTATGGTCTTGAAGCTACAGGCCAATGGATGGGTTCAATTGGGCTTGCACCCGGTTACTTAATGGCATTAATGGCAGGCAGTGCTGAGTTCTTCGGCGGTCTACTACTAATTATTGGTTTTCTTACTAGGCCAACGAGCTTTGTTTTAGCGATTACTATGATGGTTGCAATTTTCAGCGTCCATATAGGTAACGGCTTATTTATGGCGACCAATGGTTACGAGTTTGCACTTGCATTGTTAGCCATATCAACCTCATTGGTCTTTAGTGGGGCCGGTAAGCTGTCTCTAGATCAAGCAGTGGCAAAACGTTTAGCCTAATCGATAGCTAACAAACAACATACATTAGCATATTTTAAAATAGAGGTAGCGACCATGTCTTCGGTAAAAAACAGTTGGAACAGCAGTATTAAAAATGGTGAATATCAACGTAAAGAATCACAATTTAGAAACTGGATAACCGCGGATGGTCGTGCAGGAATAAGTGGGAGCGAGGGCTTTAAAGCTGAAGCGGACCGTTATCATTTATACGTCTCCCTTGCTTGCCCTTGGGCACATCGCACTCTAGTTTTCCGTCAATTAAAAGGGTTGGAAGATTTAATTACCGTCAGTGTTGTGCATCCAGATATGCATGACAAAGGTTGGAGCTTTAATCATGATGAAGAGTCAGCAAAGCTATACGGCACAACGGGAGATGATTTATACGGTGATGGCTACATTGGTGAAAAATATCTTGCTCAAGATCCTGATTACAGTGGCGTTAACAGCGTGCCTATTTTGTGGGACAAGAAAAACAAAGTCATTGTTAACAATGAATCATCTGAAATTATTCGTATGTTCAACAGTGCTTTTAATAAGATTACTGGCAATGAGCTGGATTTTTATCCTCAACATTTACGTGAAAAGATTGATATTGAAAATGAGCTGGTTTATCACAACGTTAATAATGGCGTATACAAAACCGGTTTTGCCACCACACAAGCAGCCTATGACAAAAATGTAACAGAGTTATTTTCTGCACTGGAACATGTTGAGAATAAGTTGTCAAAACAGCGCTACTTAGCAGGTAATGAAATTACAGAAGCTGATTGGCGTTTATGGGTGACATTGGTGCGTTTCGATTCGGTTTATCATACGCACTTTAAATGTAACTTGAGGTTAATTGAGCAATACAGCAATATTTATAACTTTATGTTGGAACTGTACCAAATGCCCAATATCGCTAAAACGGTGAATGAAGCCCATATAAAACGTCATTATTATGCCAGTCATTTAGCCATAAACCCTTACGGCATTGTTCCTGTTACACATAAGCAAGACTGGACAGCACCTCATCATAGAGATGAGCAGTTTAGCTAACGTTTAATACTTATAGAGCAAGGAAAATATGATGATAAAACATTATCCTTATAAAAGCTTAGGCCATGCTGACCATGGCTGGCTTAAATCTAAACATCACTTTAGTTTTGCTAATTACTATAACCCGGCCCGTATGGGCTTTGGCAAACTACGCGTAATAAATGATGACTGGGTTGAACCTGGCACGGGGTTTCCATCGCACCCACATCGTAATATGGAAATTATTAGTTTTATCCGCTCTGGTGAAATTACCCATAAAGATAGCACCGGCAATAAAGGCATCACCAAAACAGGTGAAGTGCAAGTGATGAGTGCAGGAACAGGTATTGTGCATTCAGAGTATAACCGAACCAAAGACCCTTTAACCTTTTATCAAATTTGGATTGAAACTAATAAACAAAACGTTGAACCGCGTTGGGAAAGTAAAAAAATCCCAACTGAGCAGGCATCCAAGCTTACTTTATTGGCATCCGGTTACGGTGAAGACCAAGATAAAGTACTTTTTATCAACCAACAAGCGCGTATTTTTGGTGGTAAGTTAGCTAAAGGCACTATTGTTGAACATAACATTACTCATCAAGCCTATGTCTTAGCATCAAATGGTTTGTTTAAAATGGAAGATAACACCGGCAGTAAAACAGGGCATGCAACCATGAGCGAAGGTGATGGTGCTGAAGTGACTCAGTCCAAGTCAATTATTTTAACAGCAACAACAGATTGTGAGATCATCATTATTGATACCATTGATTAGCCAAACTACTGAGAATAAACCCCTATTGCTCCTACAGTCCATGAGTGCCAGCTTTAGCCAGAGTATAGTGCCTTAGCCCGTTAAGTTGATGATGCGAAGTCTGAAATAACGCGAGCCAAGGCAATTTGCTCCGAGGCAACGTAATCTGCAAAGCACAATGATCTATTCATTGACTTCTCTACAGTGGAAAGAGATACCCCCTTGACCCACTGCAATTCTTCAGCAACATATCGCTGCCTAAGCTGCGCATCCATTCTGCCTAACTCACCATTGATGTGCTTACGCACTCCTAACGTCTCAATCAGCCAGTAACATTAGATTAGATTAGATTAGATTAGATTAGATTAGATTAGATTAGATTAGATTAGATTAGATTAGATTATAGATCGAAACATCCACTACAATAGGCGTTAATTTTAACTGTGTTTAGTTCGCTAATTGCCGTGCATCAAGGATAGCCTGAACCCACTCTAGCGGTTTTTCCTGAGGCAGATTGTGGCCAGCTTGGTCAAACACACGGTGCTGATGAGGCCCGGTAAACTTGTACGCATGATGAGCGGTGCCGCCGCTAACACCATCCACATTGCCATCTATAGTGATCGTTGCCACGGATATATCTGGCTGCTTTTCAAGCTGAAGTTCAATCTGTGAGACGGCCAGATCGCCTGCCACAAGACCAAAACGATGACGGTAGGAGTGAACGACCACCTCAACAAAATCAGGATTGTCAAACGAAGCAGCGGTTGCCTCAAATTCGGCCTCGCTAAAACTCCAAGTGGGTGACCACATCTGCCACAACAGTCTCGAGATTTCACGTCGATTCACCTCCAAGCCCCGGCGCCCGCGTTCTGAATGGAAATAATACTGATACCACAAACTTGCTTCTTCCGATGCAGGCGCTGGTTCCGTCGAACGAGGTATATTCTGAATATTATAGGAGTTACCAGAGACCAGCGCGCTCACACGCTCAGGCCAAAGCGCAGCTACAATGCACGAAGCTCTCCCACCCCAGTCGTAGCCTGCGAGTACTGCTTTTTCAATGGATAAAGCATCCATTAGCTCGAGCAAATCATTTGCCAGTGCGGCCTGCTCACCCGAACGCAACGTATCTTTTAATAAAAAGCGTGTAGGTCCATAGCCCCTCAAATATGGAACTATCACATAAGCGCCTGCATCGATTAACAATTTCACACACTCATCGTAGCAGTGAACATCATAAGGAAAACCATGATTCAATATACATGGCCAACCCGCTTTATCTCCGATTGCATGATATGCAATTTCTAATTGCGAAGTAGTGATTCTACTCAACTGTTCCATAGGTCCTCATGTGTTGCCAATGCTATTAATTTACTATTCGTGGCCAGAACCGTGAACGGCTCTTGTGTGCCAAGAGCCACTATTCATGTTTCATTACCGCCCTATGGTTCGGTTTGATCAAAATATCTGTTCTCTTAATCTAACGTAGCAATTAATAGAAAATACGCTGTAATGCGCCCGCTACATTACCTTATTAATTTAGATGTTGCTGGTTATGACAGTCTTCACCTGTGGGGTTAGACTGACAGCTAGACAATACTGCAATAGCCACTATGTAACCTATTACAGCAATCGTAATACCTGCATCGATAACGACAGCCTTTGGTGTCTCATAAAGTCTACCAATAAACTCATCACCTTTTTGCTTTGCAGTTTTCTCAACATAACACACCCTGTCTTGGTTAGGCGTGGAGTAATAGAGTTGTTTACAATAGTAATCTTGATCGGTGCTTTTTAAAAAATGATCTACGGCATCCGTAGAGCCTTCTATTTGCAGATATTTACTGGGATTATATTCATCCCAAACAGATATTGTTGTACATAATTGAATCATCAACAAAGATAAAAAACTAAAACTAACCTTCTCATCATTTCTACCCACCTAACGCAAAGTTGAGACGTTGCGAGGCTGTTTACATAATCCGACTCGAACGTTTTGTAATCATCTTTTTTATTACACTGCATTTACAATGAACTACCCCGCAGCAGAGCTGCCAGTGATTGTTTTAATTAAATCACCTCTAATCTGTTCCATTCTCTTTCGATTAACACCAAAATCGGAGGTTCCAACTCGGGAAGCCGATCGAGAATGTATGGTTATTTCTTTTGTTGCTGTTGCTGGAAAATAAAACTCTACATCATCAACAAAACGAAAGATCTTAGACGTAAACTCAGCTCGAATATAATTGTCCTGAGATACAACAATTTTTGTACCTTCCCATTCCATCAGAATTTCTAAAAGACGACGCTGTGCTTGTTGCGTTGTACCAATGAAAACAATGGGTTGAATAAAATGTGTTTCATCTTTTGCATGACTACTCACACAGTTTGGTGTTTTAGGACATGTCATTAAATGACCCTCAGTAATTCCTAGTACAGGCCTTGTTCCTGAACAGCCTGTTAAAACTAATAACAATATTAGTACAAAATAAATTTTCTTGATCAATGTGCTTATCCTTGATGATGATAACGCTGAACTAAACCGTGCACCAAGTGCGCAGGCAGGCTCGAATATGGGTTAATTGTTGCTCTAGTTGAGCCTCACTATAAGCATTAGCAGCCAATTGCCCCCACACGGGGTTAGGCCAAGCGGGGTCATTGGTAAAACGCCCAATCAGGTGAATATGTAACTGGCTCACAACATTGCCCAAGGCTCCGATGTTTAGTTTATCAGGGCTATAGAGGCTAGTGATCATGGCAGCCACTTGATTCATTTCGTGCAGTACTTGTTGCTGCTGTTCCATGGGTAGCTCGGTGAGTTCTGTCGCCTGCACGACGCTAGGCACCAAAATAAACCAAGGTACACTGGCATTGTTCATTAACAATAAGCTGCACACACCTAAGTTAGCAACAAACTCGCAGTCGGCTTCTAGGCGCTCATCGAGTTTAAAATGCGGGCTGGCCTCTTTTGTTACTTCATTCATATCTGTTGTGTCTCTTATGTCCATTTGTTGAGTCTTAGGGGCTGTGGCGAGCCCTGATCTGCCCGGCAACCTATATTAGCCTCTATTAGCCTCTATTAGCTCCAAAAACAGTGTTTTCAAGCTAGGTTTAATGGGGGCCTTAAATGTATACTACGCGTTCAATTAACGTAGGTGTACCACATGACTAAAAAGCTATTTATTAAAACCCACGGTTGCCAGATGAATGAATATGATTCGTCCCGTATGGCTGACTTATTGGGTGATAGCCATGCCATGGAAATTACCCACAACGAGGCCGAAGCAGACGTTCTGCTGCTTAATACCTGCTCTATTCGTGAGAAAGCCCAAGACAAGGTGTACCACCAGCTAGGCCGCTGGCGCAAACTCAAAGAAGCTAACCCCCAAGTTAAAATTGGTGTGGGTGGTTGTGTGGCGAGCCAAGAAGGTGAAGCCATTTCTAAACGTGCCCCCTTTGTAGACATGATCTTTGGGCCCCAAACCTTACACCGCTTACCCGAAATGATCGATGCCACCGACGCGGGTGCTAAGGCTGTAGTGGATGTTAGTTTTCCAGAAATAGAAAAATTCGACAACTTGCCCGCACCTAAAGTGGAAGGGGCACAAGCGTTTGTGTCTATTATGGAAGGCTGTTCAAAGTATTG
>Ga0075441_10001141_pt1 | contig 12989 bp, 5 predicted proteins | sample CoawatmetaG00DNA_FD_71582 | JGI IMG/M metagenome (GOLD analysis project Ga0075441, IMG submission 71582) | Marine microbial communities from the West Antarctic Peninsula - Coastal water metaG002-DNA | ecosystem: Environmental > Aquatic > Marine > Coastal | place: Atlantic Ocean: West Antarctic...
GAGTAAAATATACTAACTAGTCGTATTTTGAATAATGATTCTAGTAGGATTCAAATACGTTAGAGGACCTTCCGACTGAAACCCTCCAACTTTTCGTAAAGCACCGATGTCAACCCCATTATTTTGGTAGTTGCCATTTCCTACAGCAGTAAAGTTATTTATACTTCCTAAACCCGTATTATTAGAAAAGGGAACAACCTCATATCCAATAATTGTGTATTTGACGGTAGGATAAAAAGATGCTCCAAACTTAGGAGTATATCTAGCAGGTTCAGGACTCTGCTCAATGGTATAAGATTGCCTATTCACATTAAACTTAGTCTGTCTAAACTGAGGAACACAAACAGAATAAGACAGGTGCTGATAGACGGATTCTTCGACATCACTATCGGACTCTGCGACTCCTTGCTCTCTCCCTCCCTCCTTATGACCACCTTTAGTGGCATCGGTTATTTGACCCCAACCATCATTCGCAGGTTTGGTAAAGTTATTGCCGTCTGCTTCAAAATTATTAATAAAACCTTGTTTGTCTTTTGCAGCATCTCTTTTCTTGATAGGCCAAGGTTGTGAAGCGGAATTAACAGTTAATATTGCTGTTTTCTTACCATCTTGATTCATGGTTATAGATCCTTTATTAATATATAAACCGCCTCCTAAACCAAAGGAGTTATTATCATCCTGGGCATTATTTGCTGCGGATGTGACAGGAGCGCAGTTAACATATTCTACAAGAATATCATAATCATTAACCCAATCAGGGAATTCTACTTCAAGTTTCTTAGTACACACATTAATCATACCCTTACCAGCCTTATCATTCTTATTACTCGCAAATCCCCACCCAAACCATTTATTTAAGTAGGAATATGCGGTAGTTGTGGGACTACTAGGGGGAGCAAATGCACCAGGAACATAAACCAAAGGTCTCACTCTATTTGCTTGACCTTCCATCCACATCCACCAAGTAGGTTTAGGGGAGGGTGACGCCCCAGCCTCTAAGTCCATTACCTGTACATAATTCTGAGAATCAAGCGGTGGATCCCACTCAGGATATAAAGGAATATTTCGGGTCGATCCCATTCCTAAATAAGTTCCGTTACCCGCATCAAAGTCCGCAGCGTTAGGATCATTGAGCCATTTCTTTAAATCGTCTTGTCTAGTATTATAAACATACTCTAAATAAGCATCTTTTTTTACTTGTTCACCGGATTCTAAATATGCTTTAGAAGAATTGAATATGTTAAACGGATAAGATTGTCCATCCGCTGCTTTATATGTCGTAGCTAATACTTCTGAACCCCATGGACCCGCTGGGGGTTGTACGTCTGCATCACACATCGTCAAAAGAGTTCCCTCAACCCCGTAAGCTAAACCCCCCATTACATAATCGGTGTAAAGAACTCTACCATTAGATTTAGTTTTTTCTAACTGTAGGTTGGCTGATAATAGATTTCCAGCTACTTCTATTTTATCAACAATATCTCTTAGTTGAAAAGCTCCAACCGCAGGATTAGCAAAAGATAGAGGTGGGTTAGCAGCAGCAATACCTGCTCTTTCATTATAAGTAAACTCAGTAGTACGCAAGAAAGGACGAATATCAATAATATCATTTTGAGTAATAACTGTACTACCCTTTGTGACAACAACATATGCCAAAGGAAGAGCAGCTTGTCCAATTAACTGAAAATTATCTGACTCTACGTCTAAAGCTAGGAGAGGAGCTATGTTAAGAAGATCATCAGGAGAAGGGAAGCTCCCATGAATTTTAATTCCTAGGTCATTAGTAATACCCATTGACTCAGCATTATTAGAACTGTCACCCTTATTACCTACTATTTTAGAGGTTCCCGTATATGGATAATCTGGGTTAAATTCAGCACCGTCTAGAGTATGTATAGAATCTAAACCATCCTTCTTTATTCCAATACCAGCACCCCTAACAATACCTAAAGTAGGAGTAGTTAAAGTTTCTGGAGTAGCATCTCCTTGAAAACTTTGTGTAGTTGTAGAGCTTGAATCAATAGGTAAGCTGTATGCTACTAATAGATCAATTCTTTGCACAACATCAGAAATGTTATGTTTAACCCCATTATCATCAACATAAGAATAATCATCTTCATTAAATACTGGGATATTAATAGTTGTATTAGGAAAATCAACAACCGTTGTCCTAAAAACTCCTCTCCACATTTTAACAAAAGAAAGATGAATAGTATTTAAATTCGCAGCAGAATAAAGAGTTCCTCCTGTAATATTAGTAGAAAATAGAAAACTATTTTCTAAGCTACCTGCTAGAGAACCATACACAGATTGTCCAGGCCAAATCTTGTTTCCATTATTGTATTTAGGATAATTAGTATTTGCATCAGCCACTCCCCATGAAGCCCCCAACCCAACGGGAGAGTTTTGAAAAGTGTAAGTAAATTCTAAACCATTTATATTATACTCTTTGTTTCCATTAATAAAATCATTCCATACCTTATCCCGTTGAGCAGGGGTCCACTCTTTATCCAAATCTCTTATAATCATACCCGTAAACCCATAAGAATCAATAGATCCTATCTTATCTAAAGGGTTAGGAATATTAAAAGCATCATTTACTCTAGAAACAAATCTACCCGCATTAACCTGTATAACTCTGCCACCTATAGACTTAGGTCTTAATTGTCTAATATTATAAAGATTAAGTTCACTCTTTTGTGTAAGATAAGCGTCACCATCTCCTCCCTCTAACTTATTCTTAATATATAAGATATTCTCTTCAAGCTGCCGAAGAGGGATATTATCTACTTCGTAGTAGTAAGGATCATTAGCCTTATAGTACCTAATAGGTTGTATAAATGAATACGGGGTTGCCATGTTTATAATTCTCTATCAATATCAAAGAGGCTAGCAGAACCTAACCCTAGCCCAAATCCAACCGTAGCTTGGTAGAAGCCTTCTCCTGGGTATCCAGCTATTGCTTTATAATAACTAAATAATTTCTTTCTTCCAGATGTTCCTAAAAGTCCATTCTTAGCATTAGCAAAAGTATTAATAGCTGATTCATCTAACCAAATTCTAGACGCTGAATCTGCTGGAACTAGTCCAGATACATATGGGAACGAAGATGCTACATTTTCAGATCTTTGGTCAGCAGGAAGACTGTCTATATAAGCACTAAACCCTAGCTCTTGGTAAATTGAACTCGGATTAGTGTAATTATTACCTTGATCATTTGTAGCACTACAATCAGAAGATGTTGCATAGCCTTGAGCAATAAGCTGGTAAGGAGCCCCAGTTTTTAAAGTAGCATGGCTTGGCATATTGTACCCCATACTAAAGAAGGGATCTACATTGGGAATACCTGGAGTATAAAAACCTGTTGATCCACCATCTACATATCCTAAATATTTAGTTTTAGGATGAGGAGAAACATAAAGTCTAAAGGGACCAATATTTTCGGGATTAGTTTTTCCATAAACACCTAATCCTGCGCCTGTGTTTACACCTACTCCAAAAGAATCTAAAACGCTGAGAGTAGACGTATCTGGGGTGGAGGACGGCGCACCTGAGAGAGGAGTTTGAAGGGCACCAGAAACCCACATGGCACTAGGGCCATAATAATAAGCACTTACATCTTGAGGGTGTTTAGCACCACCTGTTTGAGCATTGTTTCCTACTGATAAGTAGGATGCATGAAGTTCTGAATTATCTGCAATATTCCAAATTCTAAGCTGATCGCACTCTCCTACGGTGGAAACATCATAATAGGGTCCAAAAGTATTTGTCCAACCAGCAGGGAAGGTAACATTTTTTACATTTACTTGGCTATCACCAACCGCTCTCACACACATTCCACCTATGGAAGCATCCGTCATAGTAGCTTCTACAAAAGGGAAAATGCTCTGAGATATTTGACGAGTATTAGTATGATCAACAAAATTTGTTGCCGTAGGATATGTTGCCTGTGGCACAACATTATAAGTTGAATAATTAATAAAAGGATTAGGATAAAACTGTAACCAGCCAGAGGCACACACAGAAGAAGTATTAAAAGCTCTATTTGTTGTACCTGTAGCGTAATCTTGACTCCCAGTTAAGTACTTACTATTCCAATGAGCATGATAATCTCCTACATCATGTATATCTAAAGTAGAATTTTTATTAGCAACTAAAGATGCTCTGGTAGAGTGTAACTGAACTTGAGTCTGATTTGATGGGGAGACGGCATTTTCTAAAACATAACCACTAGTATCTATTAAACCCTCTTTATCCATATGAGGACCAATTTCAATGGTAGAATTGTCTTCAGCAAGAGCATCTATTCCTATTTGACAAATAGTAGTAGGCCCAGCAATAAGAATATGGGAATTGTTACCAGCATAAAGAGCAGAATTATATTGTTGTTTATACCACGATACAGGTCCAAGTATCCAAGTAGCATCTGGTCCAGTTCCATAAAGATCTAATCTACTAGAACTAACCACTCTAAAGGCAGAACCTCTAATTGCTGAATAAGAGGCAAGATAGGAATCACCATTTGTAACGGCATCACCACAAATAGACTTCGTAGAAACCGCTTTCATGTAAGATCCATTATCTAAAACAACAGCGGGTACAGTTGTTGAAACACCCCCTCTAGTAGTAACTCCAAAATTATTCGTTAAAGAGAATCTTGAGTACTTTGTAGGCATATTAATTACATCAGTAGGGATCATCCTAGAAGAATTTAATACAATGTGTTGACCGTTATCGGTAAAGTTAGTAGAAGGAAACCAAGGTCCACCCGTCCACCTGAAACCACCAGAAGATCCAGAAGCATCAGGAGTTGAATTATAGTTTAGAGTGGAGTTATTACACTTAACTCCTTCATTTTGATTGTGGTCAACAGTTAGCTCAGATAATTCACAGACAGTATTATCCAAAGAAATTCCAATATTATTTTGGAAAGAGGATATTCTTTGTCCTGTTCTAATTAAAGATTCTTTTGCTAGAATACCTTCCTCCATATTAAAGAAAGTTTGTAAAGCAATGGACTGGGGTCCATACGCATTGGAACGAAGAGTACCCGCACTATCACGGCCATAAGTCATTACTTCAGGAGTCCGTAAATTTGAATTTTCAAGAACTATACCTTTTATATTTCTATAAAAACAGTAAGGGGAGTCAATAGGAAGACCATATAGATTTTCTGTGGAAGCACTTAAGGTAATATTAGAATTAATAGCCCTCAACCCTGCGGTTGCATTTAGCAATACTTTTTCACTTAGATGAGATCCCCCATCTTGTAATTCATAGTTATGGTGAGCTATGAAACCTCTATTTAAAGTAACATTAGAATTAACAGCTTCTAGTCCTGCGTGCTTACATCTAGTAACAGCACAATTTTCTAAAAGAACTTCGGATTCTTGGATATCAAAACCTATATCTGCTCTCTGGCTTCCTGTAGAAGCAAGACTAGCTTGAGTGGCTCCATCTACGCAGAACCCTCTAATATATATTTTCCCACTACAACCCTTAACTGTTACCCCACTTAAACAATTAGCATAAACTAATCCTGTGGCCCTAGCCACAGTACTGTTTGAAGGATTATTCCCACAAATTAAATTATCTCTTTGAACATTATCATCATTCCCAGGATTTGTAATAACTATATCAGAACTAAGAGAATTATCAGCATAAGGAGCCATCTGGAAACAGTTGGCACTAACCTGTGATGGGAAAGACCAAGCAGTATTACCATCTCCAAAATTTGTGGACATAGTAATGGTTCTTTCAGAAGTACTATGCTCATTACCCCATTCAGGATATAATGCAAAAGCTCTAGTAAAGTTATTCCACCAATCTATGGCAGTATTTCCATCCCATACAGTAGTACTTACTCCTATAGAAGAGCTTTCATACATAGCATCACTTAAAGAAGTACTTCTCATCATGAGCATAGAGCTTCCATCGGTAGGCACAGCCCCGCCGACTTCCGTTAATATAGGAAGTGCTGAAGCAGAAATAGTACCTCCACTTCCACAAAGTGCCTTAGCAAATCCTCTATTAATAATTTCTAAACCAGCCCCAGAACCCTCAAAGTTTTTATGCTCTAAGTGCATTCCCCCTAACTGCCCACTAGTGCAAACCTCAATAATTATGGGGCATCTAATAGTATTAGGAAGAGCATCTACTGCATCAGCAATACTGCTGAAAACCTTCTTGTTGTCCACGCCAGTAGAAGATACGGTAAGCATAACCCCATCTACAGCAGAAGTAGGCCAACCAGCCATTTCATAAGTAAGATTAGTTCGATCTTCTAAATCATAAATAGGGAGGTTATCTTGTTCCCAGTTATAAAAGGAGCTTGAATCAAACTTGTATACGGGATCAACCCAACTATTTAAAAGTTGAGCAGTCCCAGAGGCTAGATAAAAATCATTAAGTTGATTAAAAGAAGGCATGTTAGAAGTTCAATGTCCATTTAAAAACAAGAGCAAAATCATCTGTTTTTGCTATATCAGTGAAGGGTCTGTAAGCTACTAGATTAGATCTAGTTGTAGCATACCCTAAAGGATTTTTCATATATAAACCAATTTCATTAAGAGTGTGAGAATTACAAGAACCTCTCTCAATATACATTATATAGGTTACTGAATTAAGGTCTACCCGTTTAATACTATTATCAGGAATTACTCCAAAAAACCAATTATAGCTTCCTTGTGAAGTGGACTTTGCTCCCCCATCGTAATTCATGGTATAGCCTGTTACTATAGGCAAGTTTGAACCAACCTCTGTGTGGTAATCTGAAATACCTTCAACCTGTCCAAGAGAAGAAACAAGATCTACTTGGTCAATTCCATAAGTATCAACTACAGTATTCCCTTTGACTCCAAGTTTAAAATATCTAATTTGAAAATTAGTTATATCAGCAGCACCTGACCCAGAGTACAAAAGACCCAAACCAACGCCCATACCAGAGGTAATTACGTTATGGTCAGCAAATACTTGCTCTTCAACCCCATCCTCATAGACCTTATAAATCTCTAGGTGACCTGAGACATCTATATTTTCATTGTGTTTCATATATATAACCTACTTATAATAGTATTTAGTCTTGACATCTTATTTTCTATGTCGCTGTCTCTTTATATAGTTTAAGAAATTTCCTCACTAGATCCTGGTATCTGAGGACCAGGATTAATGTATCCTCCTGTATCATGATTATCAACATTATTGGATACACCTAAAAATCCTACAGACCACCTAATAACCAAAGAAAAATCTGAAGTTTTAGTAATTGCAGTAAACTTACGATAAGCTATAAGAAGTGGGGAGTCCTGACTAAGCCCTTTCGGATTTTTAGAAAATAGTCCTACCTCCGTAATCGCCTTACCATTTCCACTATTTTCATCTAAAGTAAACTCAACTTCAAATGAATCCATAAAAATTTTACTTATGTATTCGGGGGGTATTACAGCAAAATACTCATCAACCCCAGAATACAAAGTAGAAGATAATAAAGAACTAGTTAATAACAATGCTGAACAAGAAGGAGGGCTCACATTAATATCTGTGCAAGAAGCTAAAACTCCTCTATATCGCTTTACAACCTCTAAAGTTGTTTCATCGCCATAATCTGTCCAATCAAAAGGGGCAGATAACTGATAAAAATGAGAAGATATCGCTAGAGAAGTGTTATAGCCAATAGTATCTGTCCCTACTTGGAAGTAAGCTGGAGGAAAGTCTTCAGCATACTCAGAACCAGCCCCCATAGATATTTCTGCTAAAGAATAACTAAGTCCATTAGTAGTAAGATTATCCTCATCTAGAACTATTTCTTGGGTTCCATCCTTATATATCTTACAAATTGTGACATGTCCTTTAACCATTGCCTGCTGCTCCAAAATCTATTGTCCATCTAATTTTTAAGTCTTTGTATGCCAAAGCTCCAGCAGGATTAACAGCACCTATATTATCATTAACACTCGTAAGATTCTGTATAAATTTCTTTGAACTAAATAATCTATATTTTCTAGGATAAAGAGGATTAAAATCAAAAGGGGCTCCAGTTGGTGGTTTACCCGTAATCGTATTAGATGCAGGTATGGTTGGATCGGCTGGAAAGTCTAAATCTTCCTGTATAGTTTCTTTAGGATCTATAGTCCACAAACCTATATTAGTAATACCTCCATAAAGATTAGCCATTCCACAATCACCAGAAGAAATGGTACACTCATAAGTTACTTTACTATTTTTATTAAAATCTGCGGTATTTATATCAGTCCCAGCAGAAGAAACAATTAACGCATAAGCAGATAAGGCTACCCCATTACCACTGTCCCCTAATCTCCCGTTAGGTATAGGATTATAAACCTTCCCTACATATCCCAAAGCATCCATTGAACTAGCTTCATTAAAACCCCCGTCATACACGCCAGAGAGCATGGCATTCTCGCCATACCATCCATAGGCAGCGGAGTTATCAAGGCTACTCACTAAAACCCACCTAGAGCCTCCTGCGGGGCTGCTAGACCCCTCTGCATAACAACCCATTGTTAATGCTTGAGGACCTACACTTCCTGCGCCACTAAGGGGCTGACCACCGTAGAGATCTTTATCCCAGAGAGCCCCCTCAATAACAGTAGGGGCTCTAAACCAATCATATTGAGTTTTTCCATTAATTACTTTTTCAGGAAAAATACTATACCACAAGGGCTCGGAATAACTACTCAAATTTCCTACTTGATCTCTATATGGAATCATATTAAGATTTTGTCCCATATCCAAGCCACTTAATACAGAAGAAGAATCAAACGGGGTCTCAGTATTTAAAGGATTACCTTTAGTATCTGTTGTAACAAGTTTATAATCTAAAGGATCAGGATACTTTCTAGATATAGTATCTAAGCTATTAGTGGGTAAATAGGAACTAACAATACTTCCATCAGAATAATAGCTTCCTGAAGCTCTCACAGTTCCCGCATCACTAGGAGTACTAAGTCCTGGGGGAACATTTCCTAAAACTCCTCCAGACATATCCCACATATCATTCTCATGATTACTATTAAACTGAAGATCAGTAGGGTATCTTCCCCGCTCTATTTGCCATCCATAAGTATATATTGCTCCTGACGCTCCAAGTTTTCCTGTAGCTGTGTTTTTGGGATAGGGAATCCCTTTAGGACTTATAGAAAAACCAATACCACTAGTAGCACTAGGAGTTAATGTAGACACATAAGCTCTATACCAACCATCCCCCGCATCTATCACTCCATTAGTAGGTTGCCAACCACTAACAATATAACCTTCCTCCCTTGGAGTATCTGTACTAAGAATAAAAAGGGAACTGGGCTCAATCTCAGTTGGAAGTCCAGTTTCAGAATTAGTCTTAAAAGCAATGTCCAATGGATTTTGAGAATATTTTGACCAGTCAGGCGCAGTCGGATTATAATAATACGATCCTTTAGCAGCTACCAGAACTCTAAGTAGCCTCTGAGAGCCGACTTCATTAGGATAAAATGGAATATCCGTATCTAATTTAAAATAAATAGAAGCACAAACCCAATTATTATCAATAGCACTATAATTTAATTGTGGATTACCTGCGTCCCACGATCCACAAGCCCCAGCCGTTCCACCATAACATGACCACCAAACATACTGAAGTATGCCCTGCCCGTAGTCTACGTTACCCGCCGTATACCTTGTAACATGGGCTACTGAAGAAGGGACATGTGCATACTCTGGTGGAGGAGAAATAAAAGGAGTATTAGAAACCAAGGTATACTGAATAGAATTACCATAATAAGTATTAGTCTGACCTGCTACATAGTTTGGAGACTTAGGATGGTTTCCTGACACTGTACTCCATCTGAAAAGATTTCTTCTGCTAGGATACGCATGAGCATTTCCTTTATATGCTGAAGCATCTTTACCGAAGGAAATTGCCTGAACTACCCAATTAGAAGTATCCATAACTGCTGGGGAAATCCCTAGAGTACTAGAGGGAGTAGTAAGCATGTCTACAATAGTTTGTCCCGCTGAATTAACTACAAGATTATCTTCTTTATAGAGAAGCTCTTCTTTTCCACCTTCAACAATTTTAAATACTTCTACTGTACCTTTCATAGTTAACCTTCGATAATATCCAATGAGGATAGAACGCCATAAGCATCTGTTCCAGCAGGGTTTCTATCGTACATATAAGTATTTGAACGATAGTTTAGTCTACTTCCACCACTAACATCCATAACCCCTGAAGTTACTGTGCTATTTCTACCTGCTATTCCCGTACTAAGAGTTTTGAAAAATCTAAATACTGTTTTTAAATCAGAAGGATCTAGTCGTACATCACCGTATTTAGTTGTAATTACAGCTTTATTATAGTTAGTAATATCTTTAATTTCTATGCTTTCGAAAACTATAAACCTATCATTATGTCCATGTAGATCAAAAAATTCTAAAGCATACTTTTGATCAGTTCTATGAACTTTATCATAATTATTTCCAGTAATAGCTTTCAACCCATGAACATTTTTATTAAATGTAGAAAATTTAAAAGTAATAGACTCTCTTGAAGACTCCCCTAAATTAGCTATAGCTTGAGGGGAAGACCCTGGAATTAATAGTAAGGGCGTAGTAAGAGGCTCATAGCAATTTTCAACTAAAGGTGCAAGACTATTGAAAGAAACTACTTTACCCGATTTAAACTTTATTTGTTGGGCTAAATTACGAGCTATATTTATTCCGTTAGACCCTGCAAAGTCACTAATTTTTCTCCATGTCCACTGTACATCGTCATTATACGACCATACCACCTCAGACTCGGGTTCAGTATGAACCCACAACCCTAATCTTGATTTTCCAAAAGTCTTACCGTCAGTGCTTAAATTATGAGCTTTAACTGTAACCTCATACTCATGATCCACTTCTAAAAAATTTCTAGCTTTGTTAGAAGTATCTGAATTATCAATTTTAATTTTAATACGGGGTAATAAATCTGAGTTACTAGAACGGTGATACTTAATTAATTGATTATTAATCAAATATTTAGAAAAAGAGTATTTAGTTTGGGCATCTCTTGTTAGATTAAAAATACTAAAAATAGGATGTCCAAGATACTTTGTAGAATTAAAAGGAGCAGAAGTATCTACCAACTCTATCGAACTTACTAAGTTAGAGTTTCTAAATTCTGGATATTTTAAGTAAACATCACTGGTATCGCTGGCAGCTACACTTCCAACATTGTATATTGACGCAGATGCCCCACTAGGACTCAATATCCCCGTACCCCCATTATAAGAAATATCTACTTCAGTAATGGGGGAACTAGCGGCTAAAAAGGAACTTACCCCTAAAGAAGACCCATCTATATTAAAGTCTGAATTATAAATTAAGGGTCCGTATGTATGGTTAATTATATTAGGTCCCCCCAATAACTCAAAAAAGTTAACTAAAGTATGACTACCATATAAATTATTATATGTATTAAATAAAGTATAAACAGGATTTCCAAAAGTAAAATGTTCATAATAATTTAAAGATTCATCAGAACTTTCTTTATTTATAAGATGATTTCCTATAGAAAAGGGAACATTAAGCCCATCAGTTATGGCAGCTTGATAATACCAAGAACTAAAATTCATAGGGGTAATAAGATCACTACCTGTAGGCCACAAAGTATTAACATAACCGTATGAATCGTAGTAACCGGAAACCATGGAACTAGCTTGTAAATATTTTTCCTGATCATGTACTTTATTCATCACCATTAATATTTTAGAAAGATCTCCTCGCCTTCCATAAGTATTACATGAAGAAGTTGGAATATTTTGTTTAGCTCTAGAAGCAAAAGTATTACTTACATCATATCCAAATATAGAACTAGGAGAAATAAGATTCTGACACTGCTCCCACACAGGATGTATATTTTTATGATCCAATAATGTTCCCAAACCATACCCAACATCATTTTGTCTTATAGAAACATTCTGGAATTTTAAGGAAGAGGGGATGTACCCTAAAGGCACATAACCTATACTTGAGCTATAGTAGGAAGTAGATAATTCTAAACTACCTGGATTATTCCTTCCTAGTCTTGTAAACATCCTGTTCTCTGGGAGTAAACTGTGGTAGTTTCTTCTACGGAGAGAGTTACGAGGAACTGCTATAAAGGTGGTAGCGGACATCATTACATCAGCTAAGGAATCAACATTTACCCTGTTAAAATGTTTTGCAGGGAGTCCATTAGCAATAGCCACAGCTTCCATATCAACACAACAAGTTGCAAAGTTGGTTGTTACGTTGGAGGAGCCTTCATAAACATTATTAAAATTTGGTCTAAGCTCTTGACAAGTAAGAGTAGAAATAGAATTCATAGTATCAGCAACATCTGATACAGTTAGGAAGACATTAGGAATAGCATGAGCAGGAACTACTTGGTCTATAACTCGTAAAATTTTTGTAAGGCCATATTTAGCCGTAGGCACCATCTGCTGTGAGGCCCAATCAAAACTACTAGCATTAAACCTCATCATGAAATTAGAAGACTTTCCATTCCAAAGACTAAGCAAACTTACAGGATCAGGGCCAACTTTTTGTTTTGTTACATTTTTAAGTATAACACCATAATTATCAGGATAGTGTTTAGTTCTAGTAAACATTAAGAAATTATTAAGAACTTTAGTTACATCAATAATAGTACTGTTTTGTTCTGTAATATACTTTTTAACAGAAGCAGCAAAAGATTTATCCACTCCATAGCAACGTAAGTAATACTCAATACGTTCAATCATATTAGTTGTTACTTCAGTTTGAGTATAATACTTTCTTTTTTCATAAGGAGGAATTAAATAAGCTCTATTCCTGTAGAAGAAAGAAAAGTTAGGATCAAAAAATACAGATAACTCTTCTGAATCTTTATCACCAACAGAGCCTGTCATAAATTTAGGAACAGGAAACCCTTCCCCAGGCACATCGCTGCCTATTTGAGCTTGAACAGTATTGGGTTCTATATAATAAGG
>Ga0075441_10001143_pt1 | contig 12958 bp, 12 predicted proteins | sample CoawatmetaG00DNA_FD_71582 | JGI IMG/M metagenome (GOLD analysis project Ga0075441, IMG submission 71582) | Marine microbial communities from the West Antarctic Peninsula - Coastal water metaG002-DNA | ecosystem: Environmental > Aquatic > Marine > Coastal | place: Atlantic Ocean: West Antarctic...
TCAGAGGCTCGGCGAATAGGGTTACCGTGGCCAAAGCGCACACCATGACGCTCGTCTACAAAGTCTAGGTGAGCGTCAATTTGAATGATATGTATAGGGCCTTGGTCATCAAAGGCTTGGATGCAAGGAGCGTTAATAGAGTGGTCACCACCAGCAACTACGGGTAATACACCAGCGGCGAGTGCTTTTCTTACAGCGTACTCAATATTAGCATGGCTTTGTTCAGTGTTGGTGTGAATCATGTCAGCGTCGCCCATGTCGACGATGTTCACGCCTTGTAAATACATAGTATCGTCTTCATAAGAGTATGCGCCGCCATGGCCAAAGGAAAATAAAGTAGAGGCTTCTCTGATAGAGCGAGGGCCCATGCGGGCACCAGAGCGCCACTGGGTGCCACAATCATACGGAGCCCCCATAAAGGCTACATCAGCTTTAATATTGTCCCAATCTTCAGCAATAGGGCTTTTAGCAAAGGTACAAAAGCCCACAAATGGTAAATTTAGGCGGCCTTTTTCGTAAGTATTTTCACTCATGGCAAATAGATCCTGTGACACAGCAACACGGTTGATAGCAGGCTTTACCATAGTCCCTTTGCACTACTATTTCCATAGCTAAGTGTGACATCAGTTTAATGGGTAAAATTAGCGTATGCTGTTTTTAGCATTTGTTGAAAAATCTGTAATTAATTATGTTATTAATCAGTCTGTTAATAGCGTTGTAAGCCAAGGAGAAGAAAGATGAAACCTGAGTTTAAAGAAGTCTCTTTATGTGTGTTTGATGCCTATGGAACCATATTTGATGTGCATTCAGCAGTGGGGGCCCACGCTCATTTTTTAGGTGACCAAGCCCAAGCTATTTCAATGTTATGGCGTCAAAAACAGCTGGAATACACATGGTTGCGCAGTCTCATGGGGCGCTATGTAGACTTTGCACAAGTCACCGCACAAGCGCTACATTATGCCCTGCAGGTTTATGCAATTGAAGATGCTGCCCTAGAGCAAAGGTTATTATTGGCTTACAACCAGCTCACAAGCTATACCGAAGTAAAAGACACCCTTAAGCAATTGCGAGAATCTGGCATAGCCACAGCCATCTTATCCAATGGCTCGCCCAGCATGCTGCAAGCTGCGGTTGAGCATGCCGGGCTAACCGACTTAATAGATGAGGTTATTTCTGTTGATCAATTGGGCATCTACAAACCAGACCCTAGAGTGTATCAATTAGCTTTGGATAGTTTTGGGGTGACTAAAAGCCAAGTATTGTTTCATTCTAGTAATGCTTGGGATGTAGCAGGTGCAGTTAACTTTGGGTTTAACGTGGCCTGGATCAACCGCTTCTCTCAGCCGCCAGAGCCTTTATCTAAGCCACCACATCTGATACTTACTGACCTACACCAAGTGATTGCTAAGCTGGGCATTTGACTCTTAACAGCACCAGCAAGGTTGCCCTTCGACCCATAAGTCAATCAAGAATGTGGTGCGCCAATGGTGATAGAGTGAGGGCATCAATTTTGCTACATCCATCTACTTCCTGTTAAGCCAGTAAGTAGGGAAGTGGCGTCGTTATGTAAAGGGACTCACATGCAACACTTAGCTCACCAATTATTCCAAAAGACCATACGCCGATGGGTGCCTTTTTGGCGTGATGCACCAACGCAGCCCAACGCATTAGAAAAGCTGTCCCTTAACCCTCAGCTAAAAGCAGATGATGAAAAAGTATTGCTCAGCTGGATGGATGCCTGCCTTAAAGGTAGCGGTGGTGAAGTGGCCGCAAGAGGGCGAGCAGCGCAGCTTGGCAGACGTTTTTTAGGGCTTAATGACGCAGGCAGAGTGCGGTTTTTGTCTTTAATGGCAGATAATTACAGCGTTGATGAAGAGCATCTTACTCTGGTGATAGAGTCGTGGTTAGCGGCAGATTCCAATGCTCGTGTAGGCTTAGAAACACAGCTTCGCAGCGCCCTAGAGCCACCAAGAATGAAGCTGCTCACACAGTTTAATGAGCTGCCCCAAGGCATTAAGTTTCTTGTAGACATGCGCGCCGAGCTATTACGATTGCGTTCAGACCACCCCAATTTATCACCACTAGAAGCTGATTTGAAACGCCTTTTAAGTGCGTGGTTTGATGTAGGCTTGTTGCAAATGGAAGAAATTAACTGGCGCTCAAGTGCAGAGCTACTTGAGAAACTGATTGCCTATGAAGCGGTGCATGCCATAACCAGCTGGAACGACCTTAAAAACCGACTGGATTCAGATCGTCGCTGTTTTGCCTTTTTTCATCCCAATATGCCAGATGAGCCATTGATATTTGTAGAAGTGGCTTTGGTAAAGGGCATGGCTAACAACGTTCAGATATTGCTAGATGAAACAGCACCTTTGGAAGATATAAATCTAGCGGACACTGCCATATTTTATTCTATTTCCAACGCCCAAGAGGGGCTTTCTGGCATCAGCTTTGGTAATTTTTTGATTAAGCGGGTGGTTACACAGCTCCAGCAAGAGTTTCCACAGCTTACTCGCTTTGCAACTCTTTCGCCCATTCCAGGGTTTTGTCGGTGGTTAGACAGTATAGATACAGAGCAAGAAGCTGCCTTGTTAGATGAAGGGGTCACCTTAAGGTCACCAGAACATATTCAAAAAATGGCAATCCACTACCTTAGCGCCCAAAAACAAAAGCGCAATCCAAATTATGCACGTGACCCTGTGGCACACTTCCACCTTAGTAACGGTGCACAAATAGAAAGATTAAATTGGATGGCAGACACTTCCAGCAATGGTCTCAAGCAGTCACAAGGCATGATGGTGAACTACCTTTACGAGATCCCACATATCCAAAGCCGCAGCCAAGGCTATAGCGTGGATGGCAAAGTAGCGCTATCTACTAGCGCTGAAAAACAGCTAAACAGTTAAACTTTAGTGAGCCAGCCAAAGCGATCTGGTGCCAAACCAAACTGAATATCATTTAAGGCCTTACGAAGTTTAAGGGTAGTAGCGCCAGGCTTACCTGTACCTACGGTGTAGTCTTTACCACCATGTATAAAGGTGCCTACTGGTGTGAGTACAGCAGCAGTGCCAGAAAGTGCAGCTTCGGTGCCAGGGTGAGCGCTGCGTTCTAGCAATTCACCCACACTAAGGTCTCGCTCGCATACTGTCATGCCCATCTCTTGGGCTAAAGTTAATACAGATGCTCTAGTGACCCCGTGCAAAAAAGAAGAATCTAGAGCTTTAGTGATCACTTGGTTGCCATCAATTAAAATGAAGTTAGACGCCGCAGTTTCTTGCACATCACCTTGTGGCGCAAACAGCACTTGATCCGCTTGATGTTCCGCTCGAGCTTTATTCACAACTGGCAGCGCACTCGTATAGTTACCGCCACTTTTAGCCATGCCCATGTGGGGTGCACAGCGCATGCCTTCCTCGTCGATCAGCACCCGTAAAGTGGCATCACCACCGGCAAAATAATCACCTACGGGTGAGGCCAATACATAAAGCATAGATTCATTAGAAGCAGAGGCAGCCTTACCAATGGCAGCTTCAGTGCCCATATGAGTTGGCCGCAGGTACAAAGTGCCAGGTGCTGCAGGCACGTCATCACCGTAGCGGCCCACAAGATCTAAAATCATGGCTTCTAGCATGGCTTCATCAACAGTAGGCAAAGAGATCAAACGGCTACTTTGTGCCATACGCTTGATGTTTTGATCCATACGAAAAATGTGATTGCTTCCATCAGGATGACGAAACGCTTTTAGCCCTTCAAAACAGGTGCTTGAATAATGGAGAACATGCGCACCAGGGTGGATAGAAATGCTGTTGCTTGGCACCAAACTTGGTGTGCTCCATTGATTGCCATCAAAGGTGGCTAAGGTCATTTCTGGAACAAATTGTGTGCCAAACGCAGTCATTGTGATTTCACTCTAAATAGGTATTCAATTAAGTTCCACATCATACCACCGCTTGAGACGTTTTTTCGAGCGCTGGAGGGCAAAGTTGACTAAAAAGTGAGTAAAAAATAAACAGTTCTAAGCCGCAGTGACTTGATATTTAGCTGATGCTACAAGCGATAAGTCGCGTGTTGAATAAAACCACTCGCATTAAGGCTTCAATTACCCATCGTTTTAACATAGAGTAGGCCCCGTAGGTGGCTACACGAATTTAGCTTTAACGAGAAACAGCCTTAATAAGAGCTGTGCTGCCCCCGCAACGGTGCACAAGCAATGCTTGCCAGCCCGGAGACCGGCCTACAACTTATGGGTTTAATGCCCGCTAACACTAATTTTATCGTGCGGGTGAGCACGTGGAGGAATATATGACTACATCTACAGTAACTTCTAAGGTCAACACTAGCGCATCAACCCATGCATTAGCCGGCTCCAGCCTACAAATGGTAGCTGCCGCAATTTTAGGCATGGTTGTATTAATGGGTGTTGGTTTTGCACCAATGGATGTAGCACACAATGCTGCCCACGATACTCGCCATTCTTTTGCATTTCCTTGTCACTAAGGGTTATCGCCCTTTCATAGGTTAATTGTATGTTCCGTTCTATGGTGTTAACTGCGCTAGGCATTGCCTTGTTTGCAGGTTTAGCTTTGAGTGCAATTCAAACTCTACAAGTGTCACCTATTATCTACGCTGCAGAAATGTTTGAGATTGAGCAGCCAGAACTAGTGGCATCCCAAAATGATGGCCACTCTCATTCTCACAATGACCAAGCTTGGAGCCCTGCTGATGGTTTTGAACGCATCGGCTTTACGGTGTTGTCCAATGTGTTGTCAGCTTTTGGGTTTGCCCTCATTTTAATGGCCTGCATGTTCGTGGCCAAAGACAAAGCACAATTAAATGTATCTTGGGCTAAGGGCATTTTGTGGGGTTTGGCAGGCTACATGGTATTTTTTGTAGTGCCAGCAATAGGCCTTCCTCCAGAAATACCTAGTATGGAAGCCGCAGCGCTTGAAGGTCGTCAATCTTGGTGGGTTTTAGCGGTGGTAAGTACCAGTTTAGCTATGGCTAGCCTAGTGTTTTTGCCAGGCATGACTAAAGCGGCTGCCATAGTATTTATTGCTGCACCTTGGCTTGTAGGTGCGCCGCAGCCAGAAGTGCATGGCTTCTTACACCCCAACGCTCAAGCCGTAGCAACATTGGAAAGCCTTCAAGCACAGTTTGTTTACGCCACTGCTATAGCTAATGGTGTGTTTTGGATCATCTTAGGTGGCTTGGCTGGGTATGCTGCCAAGTGGATTGTAAAAAATTAAGACGTTGGAGCATGGGCAGCCTGTCTTTGATCATGCGTTTGAGTGCGTGTTTGGTGTCTACTTGTCAGATCCAGCGGCACTAAAATATAGGCTTTCTATGGTAAACACTGCCATGGAAATCACCTCCCAAGGCCTGCAGTTTAGCTTACCTGAGCTTTATGCCTTTGCCTCACTAGAATCTAAAGGCGAAGACAAACAGACACAATCCTATACTAGCTTTAGACGCTGCCTTTACGGGCAGCAAACCCAAGTAGCATTGCGGGCCTTAGGTGGTGAAGTGGTGATCGCACACAACCACCACCATGTAGATGAGAGTATATACCGCCTGCAGGCTCTAACTCATCAGTGATATAATTAAGTGTTAGATTCAAGTATTAGATTTAAGTGACAAGTAAGGAATGTAAGTGGAAATAAGTATTCTATTGGTGGGCTTCATGATTGGCTTGCGTCACGCTTTAGAGGCCGACCATGTGGCGGCTGTTGCCTCTATTGTCACCCAGAAGCAAGGCAAGCGTGCTGCGCTACGCCACGGGGCTGTGTGGGGCCTTGGGCACACCATCACATTGTTTGCTTTGGGCACTGTGGCCTTGCTAGCAGACACTTTGATCCCTCAACATATAGCATCTTTGCTTGAGTGTGCGGTCGGATTTATGTTGCTGTACTTAGGCTTAGATGTACTTTGGAGCATAACCAGAAAGGGTGTGCATTTTCATGTACACCAACATCAGGGTAAAGCTCACCTCCATGCCCATCAGCATGGTGCAGATGAAGCTAATCATAAGGTCAATACTCACTCACATAAGCACAAAGCACCCTTTCCATTGCGCACCTTAATGGTGGGTATTATGCATGGCATGGCAGGATCTGCCGCCTTGGTGGTATTAACACTTAACGCCGCACAAAATTTTTGGGTAGGTATCAGCTACATGCTGTTATTTGGTATTGGCTCTATTCTAGGAATGGCGCTTTTATCGGTGGCTATTAGTTTGCCTTTTAGCCTTCCTGGCAGGCACATAGAGCGCTTATTAGGCTACCTTCAGCTAGGTATTGGGCTAGGTACATCTGGCCTTGGTGGCTTTACTATTTTCAATTACTTCTATTAGTCTTTACCTTTGCTCTAACGCTTTCTTTAGCTACGTTAGCTTTTAGCAAATACTGGGCAGCCAAATAATACGCTGTGGCAGCTTTTGCCATCGCATTGTTGGAAGTGCTTATCGTAGCTAAGCCTTGTTCATCTATGTCTGCGCTTACTACTTCCTTAGTAATATGGTTTACGCTGGCAACCTGTTTACCATTAAACGCTACGCTTTTGCGGCTATCTTGCACAAAACCATAGGCTGGTAAGTCTTTGTCTTTAGCCCATGCTAAGTCTCTGCCTAAGGTGGTGTTAAGGTAAGGCTGAGGAAATAATCCAGCAATAGTGGGTAATAGGTCGGGCAAGCTGCCAAAAGTATTATCTATTTCTGGAGCGATCATGGCGGGTGCATGAATAATCAGCGGCACGGGTAGCTCAGAGATACCAAACTTAAAAATATACTCGGGCAAGTGTTTTACAGTAAAAGCGCTTGCTTGATGGTCTGAAAAAAGTACGAATATAGTGTTATCGTACAATCCCTTAAGCTTAAACAGTTCAAACATTTTGCCAATATTATGATCTAGCAAACGCACTGCATTATATTGCTCTAGGCTTGTGAAACCATTAATTTTTAACGCCTCTTCACTTGCCTGCTGCACTACAAAGCCGCTGTTGTCCTCTGCAATAGTATAAGGCTCATGGTTAGCTGCAGTTTGAATATAGCCCAAAAATGGCGTTTGAGCTTGGCTTAAAATCTCAGTTGCTTCCGTGAAGAGTGAATGGTCAGAAATGCCCCACACGTCTACGATGGGAGAGCTCCAATACTTCTCTTCATATAAGTTTACGCCCTCAATACTGTTGTTGATGAGGGCGCTCATATTGGCCCAGCCAGCGCTACCTCCTAGCATATAGTGCTTTTCGTGTTGTGAAAAAGCATTAATGACAGAGCGCTGGTGAGTGATATAGGGGTTGCGGGTGGCTGTCTTTATAGCAGACACATCGGGGATGCCAGTAATGGACGTAAACACACTCTTTGCGGTAGACCTTGCTGGCACATTAAAGTGAGGATACCAACGGGATTGTTGAATGAGTAAATCTATATTAGGTGTAGGGTTAAGGCTATTGCCGTAGGCGCCGATATGGCTTGAGCCAAGGCTTTCCATAAATATTATAACCACATTAGGTGGTGTTTGTAGCACATCCACTACAGGTGCTGGTGGAGTATCCCAGCGATCTAATATAGCATCACCATCGTTGTTAAACTTTGCCCCCAACAAGCCAGACAAGGTATCCAAATGTGGCTCTAAATCTTTAGCAGTGACGGCCTTAGTAGTAAAGCTGGCCGTATCATAAATCCAGACAAATGGATTTAAACCCAAAGCGGCGACTTGGGCGTCGCCATTGAAAAAAGCATGATTCCAGCGTAATGGCACCAATGACCAGCGGCCTAAAAGTATTAACAAAAACACGGCGCCAATCACGCTGATATGAATACAATAACTGTACCAACGCCTAGGCTGTTTTTCTTGGGCGAGTAACGGCAGTAAAAATTGATGGTGCAGCCAGTAGCCCGCAAGCCACGTAGCGATGATAGCGATACTAATTTGTATCACAGGGTAAGATTGCCACATCATTGAGGTAGAAATACCAATATCACTACTAAAGCGTGTGATAGAGGCATCGATGCGTTTATTAAGGTAGAGGTAATGTCCGGCATCAAACACATACATCATGAGTATGATCAGAAAAATAACCCCAAACCAATAGCCTAATAAACGCCGTAAGAGGCCATAATTAACAGCACTAAAGCGGGGTAATATTAACCAAGGTAAGGTGGCAAAAGCAGCGAGTAAAGCCACCCGAAAATCAAACCGCAAACCCACCCCAAAAGCCTTTAACAAATGCTCCTCAGTAGCCACTGGTAGCTCAGATAATAGGCTCCAAAATAGCACTCGAAACACGCCTTGCAACACCCAAAGGGCCAAGGTTAATGCAAGGATATATTGGACACGACGAGGGATAAAATTCATAGACGGCCTAAGTGACTTTGTCAGGTGTAGGTGGTGTTTTGGTAGAACGTAAGTTTAGCACTAACCCTGCAATGATTAATGTGGCTGCTAACCACTTCCACCACGGCATGCTTTCATACAAAAACACACTTGATGCGGCCATGCCAAATACCGGCACCAGCAACGCCCAGGGAGCAACTAATGCTGCAGCATAGCGCTGTAATAATAGGTTCCACAGGCCATATCCAATAAGGGTATTACCAATGGTCTGCCATAGCACTATAGCCCAAGCTTGCCATTTTGCAGACATTAAGCTGTGGGCGATAAGTACAGGCCCCTCAAAATAATAAGACATTAAAGCCAGTGGTGGCACTGCAAATAAAGAAGACCACACCAAAAAACCAATAATATGCACCTTGCCACAGCGCTTAACCACCAGGTTGCCCGCAGCCCAGCTTAACGCAGCAATTAGAATCACTGCCAAGCCTATAGGTGTGGCGTCTGTATTACCTTGCACAGCGATCAATAAAATACCTGCAAAAGATACCACCAATGCAGCCATTTGTGGCCAGCGAACAGTTTCCTTAAAGAGTAGCAATGCCAACACAATGGTAAACACCGCTTGCACCTGAATCACCAAAGAAGCTAGGCCAGGAGACATGTGGCTGCCCATCACCCAAAACAATAAACCAAACTGGCCAAACCCAATGAGCACACCATATGCGATCAGATAACGCCAAGGCACCGCAGGCCTAGGTAAAATAAACACTAAAGGTAAAGCCGCAAAGGTGAAGCGCAACGTGGCAAATAAAAATGGCGGTAAGTCGTCTAAACCTAGCTCTATAAAGACAAAATTAGTGCCCCAAATGAGGGCAACAAACACGGCTAATAGCTGATGGGTGACGGGCATTATTATGCCTCTCTTGATGAGGTGAACCAAGCCAGCTTATCATGCAAGCTCACTACCCGGCCCACCACAAAGAGCGAAGGAGACATCACTTTTTCGGCCTCAATCATGGCTGGTAACTGTGTGAGGTTGGACACTAATACCCGTTGGTCTTGGGTGGTGCCCTTTTCAATTAAAGCCACAGGCATGTTAATGTCCATGCCGTGTTTTATGAGCTCTTCACAGATCAGTGGCAAGCCTTTTAGACCCATGTAAAACACCAAGGTTTGCCCCTCTACAACCAGCTCTGGCCAAGGTAAATCTACTCCACCATCACGTAATTGCCCAGTAACAAAGCGCACTGATTGGGCGTAGTCTCTGTGTGTGAGTGGGATGCCAGAATACGCAGAGCAGCCACTTGCTGCTGTGATGCCAGGCACCACTTGAAAAGGCACATGTTGTTCGGCTAAGGTTTCTATTTCTTCACCGCCGCGGCCAAATATAAATGGGTCTCCCCCTTTAAGGCGGGCCACACGCTTACCTTGCTTGGCGTAATCTACTAGCAGCTGGTTGATGCCATTTTGAGGCACGCTATGGTTGGCACGGCGCTTACCCACATACACCCGCTCTACAGCCTCTGGCACTAACGCCATAACACCCTCAGACACTAAAGCATCGTAAAGCACCACATCGGCTTTTTGTAATAGCCTAAAAGCCCTTAGCGTGAGCAGATCTGGGTCACCTGGGCCTGCACCAATAAGGAACACTTCACCAGTTTTCATCAACTGATCAAGGCCACTATCGATATCCTTTAGATGGCCCTTTAGTAAGGTTTCTGCGTCATCGTGTTTGCCCGAAAATACCGCTTCAGCCACAGGGCCTTGAAGCACTTGATGCCAAAATATAGAGCGGTGCGCTGTGTCTGGTAACGCCGCTTTGACCTGGGGGCGATAAGCGCCTACCAATCGAGACAGCTGGCCATATGCCTTTGGCACTAGTTGCTCTAATTGCTGGCGCAAAATGCTAGACAAAACAGGCGAGGCGCCCCCGTTATTAATAGCAATAGTGAGCGGTGCACGGTCGATAATAGCGCCAAAAATAATGTTACCGTCATCAGGCACGTCCGCCACGTTGACAAGCAAGCCCAAGGCCTTTGCATCAGCTGCAATGTGTTGGTTTACTGCGCGATTATTGGTAAGAGCGCAAATAATGTTATAGCCACCCATTACTTCACTAGAACCATAGGCACAGGTAGTGACCTTGCCGCCAGCACCCTCTACTAATTCGGTAATCCCATCAGCAATAACGCTGGCCATCAAATCAAAGGTAACACCTGCTTTGGCCAGAGATTTAGCTCGGCGCTTAGCTATAGTTCCACCACCGATAAGCAGCACTTTCATATGGTGGGTGTTGTGAAACAGAGGGAAAAAGGTCATTAGGATTCCTGTTGTATCCATGTTTTGCACTGGTTAAGTGCATGGCTCTGGCTTAAATCTACATTGCCAAAGCGTAATAAGCTAGTGTGTGAGTTGATGGCTACTAAGCGTATTAAAATACCACTTTTACCAGCACTATGATGTAATTTTTGCGCCAAATCGCAAGGCATACTAAAGCTGCGAAATAACCCATGGGCACCTGCAAGCTTAGCCCCTAGGCTTGCCATAGCAGGCTGCCAAATATTGCATTGCTTGAGGCTTTCATTGGCAAGGGCCAAGCGCATGTTGGCTTGCCACGCGCCATCACTAAGTGCCGCCACTGCCACTGTTTGTGCAGGGCCATTGACCGCCCAAGGGCCAAGCTCTTTGGCCAACCCATCTAACACCCTTTGGGCAGCAAAGGTGAAGCCTAAACGCATGCCAGCTAGGCCAAAAAACTTACCCACAGAGCGCAGTATTACTAGATTGTCTGGTAAGAAATGGCTGAGCAGGCTATCGTCAGGTGTGGTATCAATAAAAGCTTCATCTACCACCAAAAACCCATTGTTAGCCTGTAGTTTGGTTGCCCAAGACAAAAGTGTTTTAGCAGTAAACTTCTGGCCTGTGGGATTGTTGGGGTTGATGATGAGTAAGTGGCCTATAGTTTTATCCTGCAAAGCAGCATCTATTTGCTCCACCGCCAGCGCACTATCTAGCCCACTATAGGTGTGCGTATCACCCTGCTTAGACCAAGCATGTGCATGCTCTTGATAACCTACATCTGGCAGCCATGCAGGCCCTTTGTTACCTAGCTGTTGTAACAAGCTAGGCAATAGTTGAATGACGCTTTGGCTACCACTACTTGCCAACCATGGAAAGTCACCATAATAACCTTTGGCAGCAGCTTGTAATGCAGGGTTTAAATAAGGCAGCTGGTGCCACGCAGCTGCAGCGATGGCAGGTACAGGGTAGCTATGCTGATTAATGCCGGTGGAAAGGTCTATCCAATCACTAGGGTCGCGGCCATAAATAGTGGATGCAGCATGCACATCACCACCGTGAAACAATGCACTCATGAGCCTATACCTGCGCCTAAACCAACACCTGCACCTAAGCCCGCACTCATAAACGTGATCGCAATTATGACCAGCAACCAAAGTGCTAGGCTGTAGTTTACCAAAGTGCATGCAGCATCGATGCTAGCTGCCATAGGCTCTTCGCCATGGCCAAGCACAGGACGCTGTTGCTGTTGGCCATGGTAATTGGCGCTGCCACCTAGCTGCACGCCTATAGCGCCTGCACCTGCGGCCATCACTGGGCCTGCGTTAGGGCTTTTCCAGGTGCCAGCTTGCAAACGCCAGCTTTGCCAAGCGTTTTTAGTGTGTCCGTTTAAGCTGCCACACAAAGTGTAGGCTAAAGCAGTGAGGCGAGCAGGGATGAAATTGAGTAAGTCATCAAAGCGCGCAGCGGCCCAGCCAAAGTGTAAAAAGCGAGGGTTTTTATAGCCCCACATGGCATCTAAGGTGTTGCTTAAGCGATAAATAACCACCCCAGGGATCCCCGCTACAATAAACCAAAACAATGCGGCAAATAAGGCATCAGCACCATTTTCTAGCACAGACTCAGTGGCAGCTTTGGCTATTTCTTGCTCATCCAGCTCTTGAGTGTCGCGGCTAACAATGCGGCTTACTGCTGCTCTAGCGGCGACAAGGTCTGCTGCATACAAGGGTGTGGATATGGCCTTAGCATGCTCCATTAAGCTGCGCCAGCCAATGGCCAAATACAGTGCTGCAGCGCCCACAAGTATAGAAAACAACGCACTAGTGGCTAACGTTTGTTCTAGGCTGTGCGCTAAAAACCCAATGGGGCCAATAGCCAAAGCCAAGGCTGCCGTGCCTTTCACTTTTAATAGCAGGCCGTCTTTGCCAGTGAAACGAAGCCATCTAAAACCACCGTCTTTGCGAGTGAAACGAAGCAATCCATGTTTATTATTTAACCACTTCTCCAGGCCATCCGCCAAAGCGCCAAAACCCACCAAAGGGTGCAGCCGTTTAGGCTCGCCTAGCCAGTAATCCAACGCCAGGGCCAGCACAATAGCAATGATCAAGCTCATGTTATGGTTGGTCCTGCATAATGTTGAAAATGCGCTGCATGGACAGCTCTAGCTCCACTACATCCGCTAAACGCTCAATTTCTGAAGCTCTTAAAGCCGGGTAATCAAACGCTTGGGTGTGCTCCAAACCTGCCCATTTCAATAACACTTCTAATAGCTTAGGTTCATCAAACAACCCATGCACATAGCTTCCCATCACTGTGTCTTCGCTATT